>Ga0181580_10004081_pt1 | contig 11867 bp, 10 predicted proteins | sample 071ome_23_FD_132413 | JGI IMG/M metagenome (GOLD analysis project Ga0181580, IMG submission 132413) | Coastal salt marsh microbial communities from the Groves Creek Marsh, Skidaway Island, Georgia - 071403BT metaG (megahit assembly) | ecosystem: Environmental > Aquatic > Marine > Intertidal...
GCGTAGGAATGTACTGGTTCCCCAACAGGAGCTCCCAAATCGATACCGACGTGATGATTTCTTCCACCTTCAAAAAGTTCGAAATCATACATCCCCGGTCTTGTTTCATCATATCTTCCGATTTGATAGGGAAAAGGGCAAACGAATTCAGGGTCAATACCTTTGGAGAAATCGTACACCCAGTATTCCTCCGGTAGGATGATGACTTCTGCCATATCCATTGCGAAAAGGCTTCAATTCATCATTGTTCGCAAATGGTTTGAAAACTAAAATGCGAACCCCGAAGTATGGTTCTCGGCCTGATAATGGCAATCCTTCCGGGATATGCGATTGCAAGAAGGCTTGATAATAAAGGTGACAATAAGAGGCACTTTCTACTAACTCCAGCCTTGGGATTGTTAACACTGTATGCGATTTCAGGATTTTCTTTTTACGTTGGATTTGAAACTGAGACTATTACCACATTGGTTTTCCTGGCAAACATTATTGCATTTGCAGCGATAAGAGTTGAAATCCATCCAATAATGGAAGATGACACTATTAACAGAAGTCCATGGTTCTGGATTTTCACATTAATTGCAGTGTATATTGCCATCACTCCACTTACATATTATTCTCCTATGGGAGTTGATTGGATAGGATTCACATTCCTTGCTGAAAGTTACGCAAATTACTCTTCGTTTACAATATCAAGTCCATCGAGTGGCTATTGGTTGTATCCACCGGCTTTTCCGGTTTTAGCCGCGTGGCTAGGTAACGAAATTTACCTGTCTGTTTTCATTCTAGGCGTGCTTAGTTTTGTGGCATTATTACTTGGAATTGCGGCCATAGGTGATAAGTTAGGTTGTGGACACTGGACAATTTTAGCGATGTTGCTCGCACCGGCTTTATTTGCAAAGAACCTAGACTCTGGGTTTCCAACCGTTGCTAGTCAATTAGGCCTAATTGTTATGTTATTAATTCATCAAGAGAGACTGCGCTGGGGAGTTATTTCGATTACTGCCGTTTCGGTAATGATGATTCATCCAACTGGTTTGGTATACCTTGTAACTTTAATTTTTGCCAGAGCATTAGTTGAGAGAACAAAACGGGTAAACATGGCGGAAAAAATGCAAATTCAAATTGCGACAATCAGCTTAATTGTCCTAACTTTAATCGCAGGTAGCCAGTTTGACGGCGATGCAATTTTCGCTGAATATGGATGGCAAGGAGGGTCGCCTATGGTTTTGTACTCCGGGCTCCTATTACCGTTCGCAATATGGGCTGCATGGAGTATGAAAGGCGACCTAACGGCCCGTGTGTTCATAGTTTGGATCTTGATTAACTGGTTAATTTCGATGTTATATTTACTTGAAGGTTATTCGGGTGTAGCGATAATATCTATGGCATCGTATGTGCTTTATTCCATGAGTATGCATGCATTCCACATTCCATTAGCGCTCTTGGTAGGTTTAAGATTCTCTAAAATCGAAAATGGAATCTCATCAGATGGTGGTCGAGCGATAATGATTGCAGCATTGGTCATAAGTGGAATTGCACACAGCGCACTTTCTGAACTTTCAGAACATGGCGAATTGCACGTTTTGTCGGAAGGAGATATTACCCTAATTGGCATGTTAGAAGAACTGCCTCACGACTCGATAGTCTACACTGAAAATGAACACTGGGGGCATATTTTTGCTCATAGTGAATCATATGGAATCACAGCAATACCTACACTTGGAGTACTAAAACAAGACCATTCTATTCAAAATTCTGCAACGACTGCTATTCGCTTCGATGATACTGAAAGAATAGAAAATTTGGGACTTACCCACGCTCTCGCATCGCCAAAAGGAGTAATGATTCATTACCTTCTATCTTCAACAAATTGGAAAAAGGTTTGGGAAAGTGATGGCTCAATTCTGTTTTCATTTGGAAAGGATGGATTGCATTCTACCTTTACACCGTTTATAGGAGATAACATGAGAATCGACCCTTGGGCTAAATTACGTACACAAGACCCGTTTGAAATAGGTGATTACAAGCATTATATCACTGAAAAATCAACAAATATAGCGGTAAACGAATCTTCCGCATTTATGGTTTGCATAATGCTTGAATTTGTTGGTGACATCACTGCTACAGTGAATAATAATTTGTATTCGGGTTCTGGTTGGCATAACGTTTGCAAATACCCAGATAGTCAAGGTTTTGAAATTACTTTGGAGAGTGATTTGGAATATTGGCTTAATCCATTGGGCGCATCAGGAAGAGGTGATACTTTCATCGACACTACTGGAATTAGGGTTCACTGGGTCGAAAAGGTGTACTTTGCGTGAATTATGCGAAAATCTTGACAACAGAAACAACCACCGACCAACATGCCAAGTATTCTCATAACGTTACCGACGTTAGACGAGGAACTGGCTATTGAGGATGTTATCTCTCGAATACCTATGAGGAAAATAGAGGAGATTGGATTTGATACAAGCATACTTGTTATCGATGGCGGATCTACTGATAATACTATGAAAATAGCACGTGAATTAGGTGCCGAAGTTATTGAACAATGGGGTGATGGAAAAGGATTAGCAATTAGGCAAGCCTTCGAATTTTTCTTGGATTCTAGTCACGACTACATGATAATGTTAGACTCTGACGGCACCTACTGGCCAGAAGAGATACCGAATATTCTTTCATCAATACCAAAAGGAGGAATTGCGATCGGTGACCGTCTAAGAGGAAATCTTGCAAAGGACGCGATGACGGCAACAAATTGGATTGGAAATCATCTTTTGACTTGGCTAGCCGTTGCCTTACACGGCAGGCCAATCAATGATTTGTGTTCAGGATTTTGGGGTTTTTCTAGAAATGCTGTTCAGAGATTAGAACTCAATAGTCTACGATTTGAAATCGAAGCCGAAATGTACACATCTTGTGTAAATAGACGCATCCCGATTTCTCATGTCGCAATTAGTTATTCTAAAAGGAAAGGTGAGCCGAAACTTGGAAGCGTAAAAGATGGTGCTTCTATTGCTAGAAAACTCATCATCAGGAAAATCTTCCCAACACCGTATGAGGAGATTCGATGACGAAATATTCTGTGGCCATACTTGGAGCAACCGGCTTGGTTGGCCAAAGGCTTCAGGAACTCCTGTGGAGACACCCCCTATTCGAAGTGGAAGCAATAGCAGGTTCACCAAGTAATGTTGGGCTGATGTTTGAGGAACTGGAATGGAGGTTAGATTCCCCTAAACCCATCTATGACATACTCATCTGTTCAATGAGTGATATTCCCGATGTTGATATAGCGTTCTCAGCTTTACCGAATAACGTAGCAGAAGTCGTTGAACCATCCTTGGTCGCCAGAGGAATTCACGTTTTTTCTAACGCTAGTTCATTCCGTAGAGTTGCTGGAGTACCTCTTGTTATTCCAGAAATTAATCCAAAAGCAATGAAACAATATGACGGACATGCATGCGCCACAAACTGTACAGTAGTGCCTGTGGCTACATCCTTAGCAGGATTGAGAACCCTAGGAATCAAATCAATTACTATTTTCACGAGGCAGGCATTATCAGGCGCTGGCTGGAAACTTTTGTTTGATGAAAAGGCACTTTCGGGAGACGTAAATCCTCTGATTCCGGGCGAAGAGGACAAATTGGTTGCTGAGTTGAAACATTTACTCGAAATTGATGTGCCAATACTCGCCACCTGTAACAGAGTCGCAGAAAAAGATGGTCATATGGTCACCTGTGGTGTAGAATTAGAAAATGATACGACAATTGAAGAAGTAATATCGCTTATGAAAATACCATCTTTGCACCTCCCTTCATCCCCAAGAAACGTAAATGAAATTATTCGTGAGTCTCCATCGCGAGATAAACACCTCTGGGCTGGCAATGGCATGTCAACAACTATTGGAAATATACGAGTGGAAAATAACGTAGTAAGGTTCGACGCACTTTCACACAATACTGTCAGGGGAGCTGCTGGAGGAGTTATTCTACTAGCTGAATTTGCCATCCAAGAAGCATACATCACCAAATAGGTAACCTCTCTTGGCCTACATGGTGGTTGCATGGGCGTCACGGCAATGATTCCAAATATGACATTCCAACAACTCAAGGATGAAGCTACTGCTAAGTGGGGAGAAATATGGGACCCAACAGCAGATAGACTAGAAATTCTCCTTCTGTGTCCTAGAAAAGAAAGGAAGTTATTGGAACTCCACGGCGACATGATCGACCATGGCCAACCAGTCATGGGCATTTTTCACAGACCTCGGGGAGCAGAAGAGCTTCTGGCTGAACAAGGATTTGACCATAGAGATGCTTCTTTCCAATTTATCAACATTGCAAATTCCGACATGGGAATTTGGATGCAGCAACTCGTTACTCAGGAAGGATGGCTTAGAAGTACAGTAGAAATCCATCCAACTCCATTTGCAGTTGGAATTCCAAACCAGCGTGCATTTGAGAAACACAGTATCCTATGTTTTAGACATCCAAGCCTGCCTAATTTGGACAGATATTTCCTTCCGTACCCCGTTTTCGCACTGGTTGGAAAGGCGTTTGTTTCTCTCCCAAGAAGGCAGGCTGCAGAACTTGCAAGACAGCAAGCGGAAATTCTTGGAGTTGGATTAGCAAAGCCTGAGCCAGAAATTGTGGAAGTCCGTGTCGTTGAACCTAAACCTGTAGTTGAGGAGAGTAACGTTGTTGATGAGATGGAAAAGGCGTTTATTGAAGAGATGAAACCCGAACCAGAAAGCGTACCTTTGCCTGCGGAAACGCCCACCGAAGAGTCCGCAAATGACTCGATCGTGGAAGAAGTTACCGTTTCAGAAGATGCAAAGCCTGTTCTTGAGGAGGATGGGGTTTCCAATGAAGAACCTATTCCGCTCCCTGAATCACAACCAGAAGAAAGCGATATGCCTGAAATTGAAAAGGAATTCAGGGATTTAGTTAGCGAGTTATTGGCACAAGGGGTAGACCCGTCAGAAATGATGACAGATGAACGCATGGAAGATATAAATGAACGTGCTTTAGCACAGAATTTTGAAACTTGGCCAGTGTTTATGCAAATGGTAAGTTAATGCGAGGGTTCAAAGACGAGTTAGTGTTGGGATTATCATGGCATTCTGTACAACATGTGGACAAATGCAAGCAGACGGGACAAGATTCTGCCGTTTCTGTGGTGGTCAGCAACCGAATGACCAATTGATTGCGGCTTTGAGAAGAGAAGCAGAAGCAATTCGATTCCAAATACAACAAATTCAAGCCCAACAAATGCAGGCTCAACAGATGAGACAGATGGGTTATGGAAATCAACAACAAAGACAATGGTGATTGGAATGAAACTTCGCCAACTGGCGATTCAATTATCTAAATTGCCACCGCATCCTTGCAACGTTATTAATTTAGAACAATATCAAACTGAGGGAGAACTCGCAGCGTTATGGTTAGCTCAAATCGATGGCTATGATGGCCTTGAAGGAAAGAAAGTCATTGACTTAGGTGCTGGAAACGGCATTTTAGGGTATGGCGCACAATTGCTAGGTGCTGATGTGACGTTCGTGGAGTGCGATGTGGATGCCGCTGAATTGTGTAAAAAATTAGGCGATACGATCGTCGGAAGAGTCGGTGAAGTTGAAATTGGTGAGGCTGATATCGTGATAATGAACCCACCTTGGGGTGTACAAAAAAAGGGTGCTGACCGCATATTTATCGCAACTGCAATGGAAATTGCGCCCGTAGTTCATATTTTGCATAGCGCAAATGCGACACACTTACCAGAAGGAGAGGTAATTCTAGAAGGCGAGTTCAGAATGCCTGCTACATATAGCCATCACACATCAAGAATGGGTGCTACCAAGATTAAGTGTTGGAGAATAACTCGATGAGAGGGGTTCAAGAACAAGGACCAACCGCATCATACTATCCAATTCCATTCACCAGTAGGTGAACCCCAAAAAAGCGAGAGTGAGAATATGGCGAGCATCGTCACCCCAGGAACAGTAATCGGAAATGCAGATGAGTTTTCATCTGGAGAAGGAACAGAAGAAAGAAACGGTGAACTAATCGCCTTATTGACAGGATTGGTTGTTGAAGTTGATGGTGTTCTGACAATCCAATCACACAACGAACTCCTAAGACTAGAAGTCGGAGATTACGTCATTGGACAGGTTTCAAGACTCCACGAAAAATCCGGAGAAATACGAGTCATGAGCGTTGATGGTAAGCCAAATCGCTCGATTATGGAAGACCAAATGTATGCTCAAATTCACGTAACCGGTATTTGTGACAGATTCCTTCACAATACTGCGGATGCCATGCGTGTGCGAGACATCGTGCGTGCTAAGGTTACTGAAACAGGAAACGTGGTCAGAGTCGACATGCGAAGCGAAGACAACTGTGGAGTTCTTTGGGCGATTTGCCCTCCGTGTGGTTCTGAATTCAAAGCAGAGCAAAACGGAGATTGGAATGTTGCTTGCCCAACATGTGATAATCGAGCCTTCAGGGCAATGGCAGATGACTTCGGGGGTTCAACCGGAATGGCCGCACTCAATGGTGGAAACAAAAGATGGAGTGGAGATGCTGAAGCACTATTCGCAAAGGGGAGTGCGGGCAGGGCCACATACATAGCTGAGGATGTGAGAGAAGATGGCACACCTCGTCAGTACTTCAGATTCGAAGATTCAGGAGGAAGAGGAGGAGGAAAGCAAAGAGCACCACCCGGTTGTAAATTATTCGTTGGAGGGTTACCAAACGATGTTACCGATGATGAAATTAAATCACTATTCGAGCCTCATGGCGACATTACAGATTTTGCTATCATGAAGGACGACGAAGGAAATAACCGAGGATTCGGATTCATCACATATGCGACCAAGGATATGGCTACTACAGCATCAAAAGCTTTGGATGGACACAGGATCAAGGGCAGGAGAATTGGAGTAAGAGACGCTGACGCTCCACGTGATAAAAAGCCAAAGAGAGAGAGGCCTAAGGGTTGCAGATTGTATGTAGGAAACCTTCCATTTGATGCAAGTGATGACGACTTGGCAAAATTATTCAATGACCATTGCGATTCAGTTCACGTTCAGTGGGCTACAGACAGAGGTGGAAAAAGGAAGGCATTCGCATTCGTAACAATCCAACCAGAGAGTGCTGGTGAAGAGGTTGTTTCCAAGCTTAATGGAACTGACTTCATGTCAAGAAACATCAAGGTCGACATCGCCAAACCAAGTGAAAAGAAGGGTGGCAAATCCGCAAGAGAACTTAGAGCAATAGCTGAGGAAGAAGCATCGGGAAAGAAAAAAGGCCGCAGACCAAGAAATTGAGGTGATTGATTGGTAGAGCCAACTCCAAAATGGCTCATTATCGATGGGTATGAAGATGAACCGGCGGCATTTGGTGTACCGCCTTACATTGGATTTCACATTCGATACATTTGTGGAGTTTTGGAACAGAAAAATATCGATTACGATTATTGTACAATAGATTCGTTTCGAATAAATCCTCAGAGCCTAGAAAACAGACTAGGAGTAGTCATCCTTGCTGGTGCAATAGTGCCAGGTAAATACCTTAGAGGCACCCCAATATCTCTGAAGGAAACTCGAGATATCATTTCAAAAACTCCAAGAAACATTCCATTACTTTGTGGAGGCTGGGCGATTAGAGGATGGAGGCAACAAGGATGGAATCCACTTCAGACAAATCTATTTCTAGCCTTGCAAGACACAGATGCTACACTAAACTACTACCTTGAAAATAATTCATGGAAGCACCAAAGACGAAGTCCCGAACAGTGGACTATCTGGGCCCGTCACGGGGCTAAATCAAAATCGGTAACACAAAACCCTGACCTAAACGGCCCGCTGACCTATGAAGTTGAGGTATACCAGGGATGTGTAAGATACAAGCGAGGTTGTAAGTTCTGTATCGAGCCCAAAAAAGGGGTTCCGATTTGGAGAACCCCTGAAGACATAATTGAGGAGGTGAAAATCGCTCATGAAATGGGTGTTGAGCACGTCAGGTTGGGAGGTATGACTGACACATATACCTACATGGCAGAAGGTGTTGTGGAGTTAGAATACCCAGTTCCTAATCCCGAACCAATAGCGAAGTTACTACACGGATTAAGAGAAGATGAGAGATTGAAAATCCTTCATACCGATAACGGCAATCCGTCTATAATAGCAGAAAACTTGGAGCCCTCTGAAGAGATTACAAAGACGCTGACAGAGACGCTTTCAGACGGTGCTGTCTTATCGTTTGGCTTAGAGTCTGCTGATCCTTCAGTACATCAGGCCAACTGGTTAAATTGTGACTCGAATCAACTCAAAACGGCTATCTCTCTAATCAATAAATACGGTAAGGAAAAAGGTGAAAGAGGATTACCAAAGTTACTCCCAGGGTTGAACTTTATTGCAGGGCTAAATGGGGAGACTGACCAAACGTATGATATCAATTTGCAACTCTTGAGAGAATTGAAACGTGAAGGACATATGATTCGCAGGGTAAATATTCGTCAGGTAGAGGGAGAAGGTTTCCAAGAAATAAATAACGAAAGATTCCAACAATTCAAAACAACCGTTCGAGACGAATTTGATGGCCCGTTGTTGGCAGATATGCTCCCGACTGGAACTATCTTGAAAGATGTGTATTGGGAATCTCACGAGGGAAGGACCCGGCTACCTCGTCACCTTTTACCCGAAGCCAGAAATGAAGAAATTAGAGGCAAACCAGGTATTACATTTGGCAGACAAATAGGAGCGTATCCAATTTTAGTAGGTATGAATTATCTCGCTCCTTTGGAATCATTTTCTGAAATTATGGTGACTGGTCACGGCGCCCGTTCCATAACTGGAATTGAGACTGGCATCAAATGGAATACAGCTACAGAAAAGCAATTGTCTGCAATCCCTGGCATTTCCGCTAAAGGTGCTTGGAATTTAATCGGAGCAAGGGCAAAAGCTCAATCAAAGGGCAGAAGCTTTGACACAATAGAAGATTGGTTCAAAGCCACAAACCTTCAGTTGCCAACTAAAGTTGATATAGAGAAAATCTTAGTTTGATTAATTTTCTATCCAAGCATAGGTTCGAAGGCCTTCTTCAACGCCCTCTTCTCCGACGTCTACCAGGGCAAATTCACCCTTTGGCGTAACAACGGATTCTGTAGCAAGCCCCTTGTGGAGTGCTTCATAGGTTAGTTTGTCGATAGCAATTCTACCCTCCAGCCTTTCGAACAAGTTCCAACGGCTGGCTATTTGTCGCCATGTCGGTTGTACCTCTGCTTCGAATACCTTTGCTTTCGCTCCAGACCCGTATCCACACAGACCAAAAACAACATCCTCGATTCTCGCATTCTCTTCATAATCTGCCTCAAAAGTGGACATTAATGCTAAGAAAATAGAACCTGTGTATTGATTACCGATTAGTGAACTTGCTCTCTGGCCTTTTTCGATTCTATCCTCGACGAATTGCTTGAAAGATTCTGTTTTAGAAATCGCTCTCCTGTATGAATCCATTGCTCTTTCCCATTCATCTTCATTTTCATAATCAGATTCTTCGGGAGCAGGTCCAATCTCATCCTCAATGATTTTCCACTCCTCTAGGTCTTGCCTATCGTGCCTGAACACATCGGGGAACATTCTTTTTGCTTGGAAAGCATAAGGTAGATGCATGATAATTCGTGCCCATTGTTCGGTCAGATTTTCATCCATTTCAGGGTCAAACCTTCCTTGGTCTATCGCTTTTTTACTGAAATGAGTAAACGCTTGCTTGACGGCCTCCCTGTAACATCTATTCGAAAATTGGCCATCGAAAACTGGTTCATCTCTGTGAACCTTGACGTTTTCTTCCCCGTGCGCAAAAATACCGAGTCTTCTAACCGTTGACTCAGGAAGATGTTTAATCATGGCTTCCGCCATTCCATCTCTAATAGTCGCTCCAGCTTCAGCAGCCAATTGCAAAACGTTCTCAATTACGCTCTGAATTGAAACCATTCTTCTTGGTTTGAAAAAATCGTGGACAGGAGTTGTTGAAACTCCCCATCTATCAGGAATTGCTACCAATCTTGGGTTATGACGGATTAAGAGAGCACCTCCACCGGCTCCTTGAGTGTATTCGCCAGATGATTCTAAGTCGTATTTTGCGTTATCAGAGAATACAACAATCCCCATTCTGTTTTCATCTTCTCCCCCTCTTGCAACCCAGTCTAGAGTATTGTGCAATGCGTCAACTGCACCAATACAAGCGAAAGTCATGTCCACTACGTCGCATCCTCTAAAGCAGTCTTCTCCATAGATGTCACCATATCTGTGAGTTAGCATATCAACGATGTATGTTGCAGTTGGTTTAGCGCCGTCCAAGGCAGATTCGGTCCCCAGGTATATTCTACCAATGTCTCTAGGATCTAATCCATTTCTATCAATCAGCCTGCAAACTGCATTAGCTCCCATTGTAGCTGTGTCCTCGTGTACGTCAGGAATAGACATTGCTGCGAGTCCAAGGCCTTTATTCAGCTTTGAATAATCCGCACCTCGCATTGCTGCGAAATCCTCCATATCCATGTACAATCGAGGAAAATGAATCGCCATATCGTCGATTCCTACCTTCATTCCCATCCTTCTCCGGCTAAATCGAGACATATATGACAAGTTCCCCTATTTTTAATATAAAAACCAGTGTTGCCGGCTACACCTTCTATACCCACTGAATTTTACAATTTCCACGAACAATTGAGACAAATTTTCTCAATCAAGATAATCAATATCCAACTATTGCAATGCTCATGGCGACATGGGTTATTACCGGAGCAAATAGGGGCATTGGATTAGAGTTTGTAGAAACTTTACTGAAAGATGGACATCGTATTTTTGCCGGGATGAGAGATGTTTCTAATTTTGAATTACAACACGATAATTTGACCGTTTTACCATTAGATGTTAGTGATACTTCATCTGCAATACGTTTCGCAAATGAGATCACTTCGAAAACTGAAACTGTAGATGTACTCGTTAATAATGCCGGGATGATGGATGGAAGATGGCAAAATTTTGAGCAAGTCGACATGGAAGAATCGCTTCAAGTGCTAAATGTAAACACGATAGGCCCTATGAGAGTAACACAATCTCTCTGGCATATTTTGAAATCAACGCCTAACTCAAAGGTAGCAATGATTACGAGTTTAATGGGCTCGATAGATGATTGTGCAAGCGGTCGTTCTTATGCTTACAGAACAAGTAAAACAGGATTGAATATGATAACAAAGGTCCTTTCGATTGAGGGAAAAGATTGTGACATATCTGTAACTTGCTATCACCCAGGCTGGGTTAAAACAGATATGGGAGGAGATATGGCACCCGTGACAAAAAGCCAATCCGTAGCCGGATTAAGAAATCTCATAGAAAACCAAAACCAAGAGACTTCTGGTCGTTTCTTCGAATATACTGGAGCAGAATTTCCATGGTGAAACCATTAATTGAAATCGCAAGAACCCTTTCTGACGAGTGCGACAAATTAATTCCTAAATTATTGAAAATAAAGGTTTTACATCACGTTACAAATCCTCTCGACTACGCAAAAGAATATCATGACTCTTACATAGAGCAATACTCCGGACTTGGCGCCAAAACACTACTTTTAGGGATGAATCCAGGACCGTACGGAATGGCGCAGTGTGGCGTTCCGTTTGGGGCTACCAGTATCGCAAGAGATTTCCTGGGTATAGAAGGTGAATTTAGGGACCCAAAGGGAAGACATCCAAAAAGGCCAATCGAAGGATTAGACTTTGAAAGGCAAGAAATCAGTGGAACTAGATTATGGGGTCTTTTGAAGGATATTTACAAGACTCCGGATGAAATTCATAAAAATGTGTAC
>Ga0181580_10004093_pt1 | contig 11844 bp, 15 predicted proteins | sample 071ome_23_FD_132413 | JGI IMG/M metagenome (GOLD analysis project Ga0181580, IMG submission 132413) | Coastal salt marsh microbial communities from the Groves Creek Marsh, Skidaway Island, Georgia - 071403BT metaG (megahit assembly) | ecosystem: Environmental > Aquatic > Marine > Intertidal...
ATTTTCGCCCGTTAAACAGATTCCATAATTCAGGTCTTTGATTTTTCGGATCCCACTGACCAAAAGCATCACGGTGAGAGAAAAAACGTTCTTTCGCACGGGCTTTTTCTTCATCGCGTCGCCCACCACCCAATGCAGCATCCAAGCCCTCTTTCTCAATCGTTTCAAGCAATGTAATTGATTGTAATGCATTGCGACTAGCATTGGGGCCAGTTTCTTCTGTTGCGGTACCTTTATTGATGGAATCTTGAACTAGGCCAACAATGAGTTCAGCACCAAATTTCTCAACAAACTGATCGCGATAATCAAGCGTTTCAGGAAAGTTGTGTCCAGTATCTACATGAACTAAAGGAAAAGGAGATTTTGAAGGAAAGAAAGCTTTGTGGGCTAGATGTGCCATAACAATAGAGTCCTTACCTCCGGAGAAAAGCAAACCGGGTCTTTCAAACTGGGCTGCCGTTTCGCGAAGCACAAATATCGCTTCAGCTTCTAATTGTTCCAAATGGGTTAGGTTGTAGTTTTTCATTCGTTCAGAGAGTGATTGCTTGATGAAGAAATTGATAAACTTTTTCTACAGACTTTATTTTGCTTTCCTTTTCGCTATTAATTATTAGGTCAGCCTGGTCAGGTTCTTCGAAGTCCGAAGTTTTGCCAGTGAAAGATTTCACGTTTCCTTCAATCGCTTTCGCATATAGCCCTTTAACATCCCGTTTTTTACATGCAGCAAATGAAGCTTTAACAAAAATTTCTTTGAAATGGTTAGCACCAATAATGCGACGGGCATTGGTACGAAACTTTTTGAGAGGTGTGATGAGGGAAACAAGTACAATCAGACCATTTGAGCATAGGAGACTGGCTACTTCACTTACTCTTCTGATGTTTTCCTCTCGGTCTGTATCGGAAAACCCTAAGTCTTTATTTAGGCCTGTCCTTAAATTATCACCATCCAGAAGAACAGAAATTTTACCATCCCTGTGTAATTTCTTTTCCATTTCCAAAGCGAGAGTACTTTTTCCGGAACCGGATAAGCCATAAAACCAAAAAACCATCCCCTTTTGCCCGAGAAGTTGCATTTTCTCAGAAGTAGGAATCATTCTTTCAGTGATTGGGTGAATGTCGTTATTTTTCACAAAAATTGAACACACTAACATAAATAAAAAAAAAAGCGAGAACGCATAGGGGCGTTCTCGCTTATTGGGGTGAGAGAATAATCTCTCGTGGGGTAAGATATGAAATTAAGGCTTTGGGCAGGCACCCGCAAGATTAATCGAAATCTCAATATCGTTAGCAACTTTGTCCAGGTATTCTCCTGGCTTGATTCCAAATTGATCGCGTTTTACCACAAAATTAGAGCGAACCACCAGTAAATCTCCTGGCACCTTGTTTCTTTTTTCAAGCATCTCGGGAAGGTAGGTTATTTCGACAGGAATGGGCATTTTAAGGGTGACATTACGAATGGTCATTTTTCCATCAGCAATCGCACTTAGAGTTCTCCCTGATTTTTGAGGTTTTTTAAGATTGGCAAAGGAAAACTCAATTTTGGGAAACCTTTCAATGTTCAACCAATCTTTACCGTGCATGTGTTCTTGAAGAATGGGGTTATCCACTCGTAAACTCGAGGCGTCAAGAATGATTGATCCAGTTGTTGATTTCGGATTTTTTGGATCGAAAGATACTTCTCCAAAAATTCCCCCGGCGGAACCGTTGATTGACTCTAAGAGTGCGTCCAATTGGAAGATTACAGAGTTAACTCCCTTCGGATCTTTAAAATCAAAAGTCTTGGGACTACTAACTAATGAAAATGGAAGGACGAGAAGAAGGAGAAAATATTTCATATCATTATTACCAATCAGAGTTATTAATTTTTCAAACTTCTTTTTCGCAAAATCATACATGCAGCCAATGTGCAGGTTACGAAAAGGCCAGAAAGAGGAGTTTCAATTCCAGATATTAATTCTTTTTTCCAAGTTACTTTTGTTTGAGTTCCTAGTTCTGGCATTCCCTCGATAACAGGGACTTCTTCTCGGATTTGTGTACTGGTTGACCAAAATGAAAAATGGGCACCATCCTTAATCCAATACATCGTAGTTATGAAAAATGGGCAGAGAATAATCCAAATTCTTTTCATCAAATATTAGGCTCTTGGGTGGGCTAATTTATGAGCTTTTTTCAATCTTCCAACCGAAACATGAGTATATATTTGGGTCGTAGATAGACTGGAATGGCCAAGAAGTTCCTGAACCGCCCGCAGATCTGCCCCATTGTCTAACAAGTGAGTGGCAAATGAATGCCTAAGCTTGTGCGGTGTGAAATTCGAGGGGAGTGAGCAAACCTTGAGGCATTTTTTAAGTAATAATTGCACCCATCTAATACTCAACCTATTCCCATTTTTATTGATGAAGACGGGTGCTTGCAAAGAAGCATCTTGCGTGTAGGAGTTACGGAACTCGATAAGTTTTATCGAGGTAGATTTAAAAATGGGACAGATTCTTTCCTTCTTTCCTTTACCTAAAACTCGAATGATTTGATTAGCAAAATCAATATGCTCGTAGTTTAGGGAGATAACCTCACTCACCCGAAGACCCGACCCATACATAAGTTCAAGAATTATATTATCTCTTAAAGTTAGAAAATCAGCATATTTTGCCTCTTGGTGAACGAGTGACGGGGCATTCATCAAATCTTTAGCTTCTTTTTCAGATAAAAATTCAGGCAGTTTTTTTTCTGGCTTTGGAAGAGATAGGTTCTTGAATGGGTTATATTCAATCTTCTTTCTTTTCTGACTAAAATTGTAGAAAGAACGAAGAGCAGAAATTTGATTGGCCAATGTCTTTCTAGATAATGAGCCTTGCGCTTCGATGAGATAGGAACGGGCAATATCTTTGTCTACTTTGTAAAGGTCAGTCTTGCTTGTACCTCGGGGTAACCAATTTAAAAATTTCACCAAGGCACCTTGATAATTCCTTAGAGTATGGGTCGATAATCTGCGTTCGAGAGATAAATGATCAATAAACCTTTTGATTTCTGAAGGTGAGCCTGATTGAACCTTGAGCTGTTTTTCTACTTCAGTCGACTCCATGATTCAGTAACAAGTTCATATATCCCTCCAAACAAAATCACAAGGAATACTAAAACAGCGACTGTTAGATATAAGCCAAATCCAGTTTGAGGACGCTGGGTTTGGTCTTTGGAATATGCTTGTGAAGTATTGTCGTATGGAGCAATCGATATCAAATTACCGGATCTTTCAGACCTGTTTTTTAAAGGTGATCTTCTTTTCATTAGTTCGTCTAAGATCCTATGATTTTATAATAAAAGCAAACCACTGAACTCCAGATACTTTTATCTGTTATCAAATAAAAAGGGCTCCACTTTTGATCTTACTTCTTCAAATGAATCTTCCAGGATGTAATGACCAGAGTCAGGAAAACGATAAGTTTTTAAGTTTGGCCAAATATTTTCCCATTTTTCAAGATAACCAGGATGAAAGCAAAAGTCTTTCATTCCCCAACATGCCATACTTTCGGTTTTCGAGAAATTATGCAAAAGTTTGGCAGTGTTTTGTAATGTGCTCCGGGACGGATGGTTTTTTTCGAAAGGAATATCTCGAACAAATTTCCAGATAGCTACACGACTTCTCCAGTCATGGTAGGGATAAAGCATGCCTTTCTTTGCTTCGTCTGTCATTCCTTTGGCTGATGCCATCCATATTGCTGGAGCAGCAAATCCATTCAGTCCACGGACAAAACATTCCCCTATGATTGGCAATCTGCAAAAAAGTATTCGTTTGGGGACATCTCGGGACGGAAAGGCAGCAGTATTTAATAAAACTATCTTACTTATTCTTTCAGCCTGCTTAGCAAAAGCGGTCATCCCTATGGCCCCTCCCCAATCGTGGACCACGAGGTTGAAGGTTTTCAACTCTAAGTAATCTGCTAGTTCTAAAATATTCTTGGCATGACTTTCCAAATTATAGGAAAAATTTTTAGAGGAAGGTTTTTGTGACAGTCCACATCCGATATGGTCTGGTGCAATGCATCGGCTGTGTTCTTTCCATGAGCGAATTGCTTTTCGGTAATAAAAGGACCAAGTTGGATTTCCATGAAGAAAAAGGGTGACAGGAAACTCTTTGTTTCCCTCATCGAGATAACTGAGCACATGCCCAGTAGAAAGCTTGAATTTTTTAGGTTGAAACGGATAGGAATCCAGCAAGGGAGATGGAGTTTTCAAGGGTTGATAGAAAGCATTAAGCTGGAAAGCCCGCTGCCAATTCCAAGTAAGGCGGTTTTACGTAGTAGATTTTGCGGATTGGCCTCACAGGCGAGGGTGTAGGTTATAGGCAATGAAACAGATCCACAATTACCGAGCTTTTCAAAACTTGAATAGGAAATGGATGGATTAATCGAAAGAGCTTCAAACACAGCCTTCGAGTGTGCCTTTCCCACTTGATGTGTAATGACAAGCTCGGGTATTTCAGGGGTCCAATCATTGACATGAAGGAATTTTGCCCAAGCTCTTTCAGCAACTGATATACCAGCATGCAAAAGCTCTTCGGAATCTGTTTGCATAATGAGTTCATCACCCGAAGTGTCACCTTCACAAAGTTCATTGTGCGAAGTATCCGTTTCAGTAGTCCAGCAACCAAGGGTTGGACATTCTTTTAAAACTGAATCACGGTGAGCAATTGACCAGGCAACTGCCCCAGCTCCAATTGTTAGATTGGCAAAGAATGGTTTGATTGATTTTCGGGTTTGTGAATTTTCGTTTAATAATTGAATGGTTTTTTGAACCAGCGGAGCGCCATTTTCGCCGGATACGAGAATGGCTCGCCTAATTTGACCAGTTTCAATCATAGATCCCACCAAAACCAATGCATTTAGAAAGCCTAAGCAGGCGTTAGAAATATCTAGGATTTGAGTGCTTCCTCCTAATTCCATTCTTCGGTGAACATAGGATGCAGTGGCTGGCTCTAATCGGTCACGACAAACAGCGCAGTGAACAAGTAAATCGACTTCGTTTCCCTTTATTCCTGATTTTAGAAGCTTAATCCCTGCTTCTGAGGATGCTTCAGATGGTTTGAAATCATTGGGCCATAGTCTTCGTTCCTCTATACCCGTCATGAGAGCCAATCTTCCGAGTGGTAGATTTAATTTCTCATAAAGTGGAGAAAGTTGATTTTCAATATCAGCCGAAGTATAGATTTTTTGGGGAAGGGAGTAGGCCATTCCCTCTATAACCACATTGGAAAGACTCATGAATCAATTCGCATGGATTTTTGAACAATTTCCTGGTCGAAATAATTCATTCCCATCCCGGCATCGATAACAATTCCTTGTCCATTTATACCAGAAGAAGATGGACTTAGTAAAAAGGCTGCCAAATTGGCTACTTCCTGGGTCTGGAGAGCTTTCTTGCGGAAAGTAAGTTTCTCGGCAAAAAGATAGTTAACCAGATATCCTGGAATACCTGCCGACGCACTTGTTTTCAGGGGGCCCGCATTCACAGAATTGAAACGAACTTCACTATCTTTTGAAAAGGATTTTGCTAAATATCGTACCGAAGCTTCCAAGGAGGCTTTAATTGGAGCCATGTAACCATAATTCTCGGCAGTAACTTGAGTGGACGAAATCCCAATGGTTACTACGGAAGCATTAGGCGAGAGGGCTGGTTTACAAATTCTTGCAAGTTCTACAAGCGAGAAGGATGAAATTTGGGTGGCTTGTAAAAAATCTGCTCGATTTGTTTCATGAAAGGGTTGAACGCCCTTAGCGTAATTTGCAAAGGCAATAGAATGTAAGATTCCATCAAGTTGTTTTAGTGGATCGGAGGTTAGAATTTGTTGGAGATTATCCAAGTCTTCAACCTTTTCAAAATCACAGGTATAAATGTTTTCATTTTGTCCAATGAGTTTTGCTAATTCCTTCCGGCGTTTTTCATTGCGTACACAATAGAGCACATTTGCACCTTCTGACTCAAGCAACTTGGCAACAGACCAGGCAACACTTTTACGGTTGGCAACTCCAACGACCAAAAAAGTTTTATTTTCTATCCCAAGAAAACTCACTTAGATGAATCTTCCTTCACCATCGCCAATGCATAGGAGATGGTAAGTGCTGTCTTGCCCTCTTTCCGAACTTCCCCAGTCATCGTAAAAAACTGGCCAAGTTTTTCACCCAAGGTAACCCGTATTTCAACCTCGTCTCCTGGTTTAACCATTCTTTTAAAGCGGGCATCTCGAATTCTAGAAAGAACCGGGGTAACAGACTCATCAGTTAAAGATTCAGACTTTAGATGGTCGGCTAGGAAGATCGCACCGGATTGAAAAACAGCTTCACATAAAAGCACACCTGGCATAATAGGGTTACCCGGATAGTGCCCCTCAAAACAAGAAAAATCAGGACGAATAGTCAAAGATGTAAGGGCACCACTATCGGTGATCTCGATAATTTTATCTATAAAGAGAAAAGGAGGTCGGTGCGGAATTCGGCGGTATATATCTTCCATTGTTAGGGAAGTGAGCTAGAGAATATAAGGCATTCAGGCAACGGCAAAGGTTGTGTCCTTACTGTCTGTGGGATTTATGTTTTTTTTAATATCTCTTAAAAAGCTATCTATCTTATTTGCCGTGATCACCCCATAATTAATGGTTCCTAACCAGCCAGACATGATAATTCCAACGGAACCTGCATGAAATAGACCCGGTGCATGCTTGGGTAAATTGTTGGAAATTTCTAGACCCTCAAACTTGGTTCCGAAAGTGGCTCCATTTGCATGCTGGGTGTAATGTTGAATGGTTCTGGGAGTCGCTGCCTCAATGTGTTCAATTTTATCCCTGATATCAGGAAGTATTTTTTCTAGGGATTCTACACTCTCATCACATAATCTTTTTTTGGCTCTCGTATACTCATCCTCAGATAGCTTTCCCCAGTCTTTCCATTTTGCGTTTAGGGAGGCAACTATGCTGTATCTAGGGTCTTTTCGATGCGGTCGGGTGTCTGGATAATAAATCGAGAATGTACGACTGGTTGTATTAAAGTCTGAAAGTTCATCAGTCGAAAACTTTGGTGATTCCGAAGTAAAAATAAGATCACCTACCGACTCAGGGATAACCGCTCCCTTTTTTAAACCAATATAGACCTGACAGGAGGTACTGTTTAAGCGAACATTCTTAGCATTTTCAGCAAATCTTTTGGGCAACTTAGACAATCCAAGCATTCGTTCGATTGTGTTCTTCAGATTTGCATTTGAGAGAACGGCACCACAACGAATCTTTTTTCCATTAACTACCACCCCAGTGACACATTGCTTTCCGTTTTTTTCTTGGGTGATCAATTTTTCGACCAAGCATTGGCGACGAAGTTCAGCCCCATTTCTACGTAACTCACTGACCATTTTTCTTATCAGGGAATCCGTACCATCTTTAAATGTGTAGATCCCCTTCCTCATGAAATTGGTAAATACGATGCCATAAGCAATGGCTGGATCCATAAAAGAAGATCCGTTTGCATAAGAAATGGGCTCAAGCAGAAGACGCTTAACATCATCGCGACCGGGAAAAAACTCCTCAAGTAAGTCCCCAATTGTCCTACCATCCTTTTCAAAGTAATCCATTTTCTTAAGGTGGTCGTAAAACTCTTCAACTCGTTCCCTGGCAATTTGAAATTTCTCTTCAAGAATCCGAGTAAAGTCGAGGCGATCAAAAGTAGTTCTTAGGTCGTACTGTGGATTAACAAACCTAATGTTTTTTAACTGAACAATGGAATCGGCAATTTCCTTAGTCCAATAACGCCTACAGGATTTGATCATGCCTACTGGAAACCCGTGTAATGAGATATCGAAAATATGCCCCCCTGCTCTCTTAAACCAGGTAGCCAAACCACCAAATTGGTAATGGTGTTCAAGAAGCAGGACGGAGTGGCCTTGTTTTGCAAGACAGTTTGCCCCGGTCATCCCACCAAGACCACTTCCTATGACAACAACATCGTAATAGTCTTTCGTGCCTATTAATTTATCTTTTGGCATAAACTATTATTATTCGAAATGTAATCGCACTCAAGGAATCAATCATTTTCATCGACTAAATTCTTATACTTATCAAAAAAAGTTTCCGGCTTTTGTTGAATGGGATCTCCTGGACCACACAAAAATTTAACGGATAGTCCATGCAGTAGCTCGAAGTCATGCTTTTTCAGACCAAGAGGAGATATCATCAGTCGATCCAACTGCATATCTGCAAGTGGATTTATACTCTTTAGGGGAAGACCAACTATATTTAATTCTTTTAAGGGACAGAAAGCCAGCGGACTGATTGATTCTATTGGAGAACCTGGTAAGTGAAGGGTATGAAGAGGTAAATCCACCAATGGGGTAAGATCGTTTACTCGAGTAGCCCGCATATTGAGCTTTTCAAGTCTCGTATCCTTAAGCTGGGCAAGCGATGAAATCTGAGTGGAATTGATATTGAGTTCCTTGAGGGGAGTTTCATCGAGTCCACAAAGATCGGTAATTTTAGAATTCGCCAAATTTAACCATTCCAGGTCTTTTAAGTTTACTTTTTTTAGATTAGAAATTGAAGTAGTTGCGAGATTGAGGCGACTTAATGGCATGGAGGAAAGAAAGGATAATTCCTCAACATTCGTTCTTGAAAGATCGAGCTCTTCTAGTTCAAGGTGTTGCAAGTTTTTAAAGTCAGTTGCTTGAGAACCACTGGCTCCAAGCTTCTTAATGGATAGAGTTTTAAAAGCTTCGAATGGAATTTCACAAAAATCAGGTAGGATTAAGCCCGTTAGATTGAAATCTTCAATTTCTGAAACTGGAAACTCAGTGAGTCTGGTTAGATCAAATTCTCTAACGGGAAGATGAAGTAATTCCTGGAGAGAAAATGGAAGAGTTTGAGTGTTAAAGCGTATGCCTACTCCTCCTGGAATGAGAAAGACATCTGCAATAATTCCCATATCAAGAAGCTCTTTGGAGCAAGCGATTGCAATATCATCAAAAAATGAAGGCGAGCTTGAATTCCGCTTACGCAACTTTGTCGAAATCATGTAATAAAAGAATGATTATGCCTAAGAGGCTTAACAAATATGTCTGCTTGATACCAAGGAAGTCTGTCTTAAACTTATAGTTTTTTTATAAAAATATTTTTCCACCTGATTTCTCCTCCATGGGTTTGTAACTGGATGGGGCCATTTGCGATCAAGGGTTTTCGGGCTTTTGATCCTTTTATTTTACCCCAGTAATTGAGGAGTTTTGCTTGGCCGACGACTAACTTTTCATTCAGCCATACCGAAACGATATCACCAACCATTCGAATCCTTAAGTTGTTCCATTCTCCAAATGGTTTATCTGCATGGACTAAGGGATCCCTTCCAGGATTCCCTTTCCCATTATTCCATAATCCACCGGACCCAAGTTTAGCTCCATATTTCCATTTTCCACCCGCCTCTGTGGTGTCCCAAATTTGAACTTGAGGGACTCCCCGTAAATAGATTCCACTGTCTGCCATCGGAACTGTTTTATAATCAAGTAACAACTCAAAGTCAGAAAAGTTTTCAATGGTTGTAAGGTAGAGTCCTTTTCCGTCGTTTATAAGTTCACCCTTTTCTACTTTCCAGTGCTTTTTTATGTCCAAAAGACTTTTTTCTCTTTTTTGATCGAGTTGATCTGCAGGTAAATTGATCCATGAATCGGGATTAACCGTTCCGAGTCCCCACCAACCATCTAAGTTTTTTCCATTGAACAAGGATATAAATCCTTCCGGATAAGAAGAGTTATCATCCCTGGCATAGTTAAAATGCGTGAAACTAAAAACACTCAGCAAAAGTACAAAGATGGTGAAATTCATTTCTTACCAATAGTTCTTTTTCGGAGATGATGGCAATTTGAAAGAAACCGATTCAGTAGACGAATGAAGATGGCTCGTCGGTTACTAGCATAGGATTGCTCATTGTGCTGCTAGAACAAATCATCCAAAGGAGATATGATGTCTTCTCATATTTTCATTCGAGATTGTGAATTCACAGGCCAGTCTTCTGAATACAGAATGGAATACGATTAGTCCGATAAGGAAATTTGCCGTATCGCTTCGTATGCTGCAATTCCTACTGAGACTGCAAGATTAAGCGATCTTAGTTCTTTTGCATATTTGGGAATGGTCAATCGATTCCCATGGACCCATTCGTGTACTTTTGCGGGAGCACCTCCGCCTTCATTGCCAAATAATAAACCATCGCCTTTCTCAAATTTTGCTTCCCATATGGATTGTGTTGCGTGAGTACTCAAAAGGAAAATTCTACCTGGCTTCTGAGGGGAAATAATAAATTCTTCCCAATTCTCGTATTCTAACACTTGTAATGATTTCCAGTAATCCATGCCGGCACGGCGAAGGTTCTTATCATTAATTTTGAAACCAAGTGGATGAATCAGGTGAAGCCTGGCATCGATAAATGCACAGAGCCTGCCAATATTTCCGGTATTTTGTGGGATTTCAGGCTGAAAGAGGATAATATCTATCATCTTTTTAAGGAATGCTTAATGGCTTGTTCCGCTTCTCTTTGAGCCACCCGTTTCTTAAGATCCTGTCTCTTATCTCTATGGTTTTTTCCTGCTCCTAAGGCAATTTCACATTTGATTAGGGCACCCTTAAAAAAAAGTTTCAAAGGAACAATGGTTTTGCCTGAAGCTTCAACTGCCGCTTTTAGCCTATCCAGCTCCCTACGGTTCAGCAGTAACTTACGGGGTCTGGTTGGCTCATGGTTGTTATCATTACCAAACGGGTACTCATCCACATAGGCATTGTATAAATATAACTGATCCTTGGAAAATCGGGCAAAGGCTTCAGAAATCTGGGCTTTACCATTGCGGATCGATTTTACTTCCGTACCAACTAATTCCAGACCAGCAGTAAATTTTTCTCCTATTAAGAACTTATGTCTAGCCTTAGAATTTGCGAATGATGGCAAGTTAACAACTGACTTTTTCTTGCCTGCCATGAGCGTGGAACTTTAGAGGTCGTGCTACTGATTATCAATAAGTAGCAAGAAATATGATTGGGGAAAGATTAGTCCTCTAAGCTTTCGTCCCAAGCTTGGAAGGTTATCTTGCCTTCAATGATTTCACGCAGAGCAACATCTTCAGGTTCTAGTTTTTCAAGTGACTCGATCAACGGCTTACTACCGTGTTTAAGTTGCTTAGAACGGCGTGATACCAAATTAATGAGGGCATTGGGATCTTCAACGATAGATTGGGCTTCAAGTAAGTATTCGTCTCTCACAAAAAAAAGGGATAGATGGGATTGATTAAAAGGTTTAAGAAGTATTTATTTCTGTCAAAATTGCAATGAATTTCTGTAATGAATAAATGTGAAATGCAACTAATGATAGGATGGACAACGGTGCCTAGTGAAGAGAAGGCAAAAGAGATCCTACAGTTTTTGTTGAATAAAAAGTTGATTGCATGTGGCCAAATTGATGGCCCCGTTTGTTCTATCTATGAATGGCGAAACAAAATCGAAGAAGATACTGAGTGGAGAATCACGCTTAAATTCAAAAGCACTAACCAAAGCAAAATATACAAATGCTTTGTTGAAATACACCCATATGAGACACCCCAATGGGTTTTTTGGGAAGTAAACTCAAGCGAAGAATATAGAAACTGGGTGTGTAAAAATACACACCATAGTAACTGACCTATTCCTCTGGTTTGGTTTTTACCAAAGAGACAACGCGGTCTCCACTCTTCCACTGCCCGCGTTTACGAAGTAACTCAACGCGCTCAAAACGCTTCAAAACATTTCTCTTTTTAGTTAACCCACCAGGAGGGCTGAAGCTAGGATGTCTACTCATG
>Ga0181580_10004101_pt1 | contig 11829 bp, 10 predicted proteins | sample 071ome_23_FD_132413 | JGI IMG/M metagenome (GOLD analysis project Ga0181580, IMG submission 132413) | Coastal salt marsh microbial communities from the Groves Creek Marsh, Skidaway Island, Georgia - 071403BT metaG (megahit assembly) | ecosystem: Environmental > Aquatic > Marine > Intertidal...
CAAGTGGTTTGATGGTATAATTACCAATATCATCAGACAAACCACCACCCTTAACGATCCCGTCCTTCTTTACGACAACATCCGCATAATCGAGAGGTTTTTTCGTTCTTGCATCGACGATTTTACCCCGAATCTCACCAAAGTTTGACTGACCAAAAGCCATCAAACCAGAAAAGATAAAGATGAGTGTCAGGTAGAGATTTTTCCTCATATTGAATCTGTTTATACTTTTATACAATTACTGTTAATCGGCGAAAGCTACTTAACTTTCGTTTAATGTGCAAAAAAAACAATTTATCCTACATAACCACCTGAAAATTCAGGTTCTTTCGTTTGTTTTATCCAACTTAAAATCTTAACGCCAAGCACCTCAGAAATGCGTTTATACGAGGCATCGGTCCACCCTCCAACATGGGGTGTCATAATCACATTTTCTTGCAGATTTAACCACTTCACGCGAGCTCCTTCTTCAGCACTCAACGTGCTTAGCTTCTCGTTTTCCAGAACGTCTAAACCCAGGTGCGAAATCTTACCGGCTTTTAGAGCATTTATCACATCTTCTGTATTCATGATTCCACCTCGCGACAGATTCAAAACTACTTTCGGTTGATTAAACATCTCGAACAGTGGGGCAGCAATCCAGCCTTCTGTTTCCTGTGTTAAGGGAATGTGAAATGTAATGATATCCGACTCAGTTATCAACGTATCAAAGTCTACTTTTTCAACACTATCACTACCAAATCCCGACTTGTATTTATCATAAGCCAAAACCTTGCATCCAAAGCCTGAAAGCTTCTTTGCCACCGAAGATCCGGTATTACCATATCCGATAATTCCAACCGTTTTATCTCCGATTTCGAAACCTCGATTTCCTTCTCGATCCCAAACACCTGAACCAATTTCTGAGTGGCCCTTATTGATGTTGCATGCCAAATTCAAAAGCATTCCAATGGTGTGTTCTCCAACAGCATCTCGATTACCCTCAGGAGCATTCATGCAGACTATGTTGTTTGCTTCTGCAACCGCCAAATCGATGTTGTCCATTCCAGAACCTGCACGAGCTATAAAATCCAAATGATTGTTCCGATTTAGGAATTCCGCATTCAGATTCATTTTACTCCGAATCACGAGTCCGTTGTACCCCTTAACCAATTCGTCAATTTCGCTTTTATCGCAGTCAGGACGATAGTCTACATCCGCATAATCGTTGAGTTTATCCATCAAAATTGGATGGACGTCGTCAACTATGAGTACGGATATTCTTCGGGTCATAATTCAAATGTATTGATTAACAGGGCGACAAAAATGGGATTTTTACAAGTGTCCAAGATGAATTGAGAAACGGATTTTTGCTTTGTGACGTTAAAATGCTCATTATGACATTTCTTAGAACTGAAGCTTTGTTCCAATGTGGATCATTCTTGGCTCACCAAAATTACCCGGGTTAAGCATGCGCATTCGGTAAAGCATTTCAAACGTTTGGGCATTCAATTGGTTTTGCACTTGCTGTTGTCCATGTGGTGAATTCAAGTAGCCATCGTTGTCGGGTTCTCCCGTGTAGGCATAAACTCCTCGAACCTGGGCCAATCCCAATAGGTTATCTATTTGCATGTACGCCGTAACCTGCTTTCCGTTTACTCGGAAACCCTTTTGTAATGCAAGGTTCGCTTCATGCATCCAAGGCAAACGACTGCCAAATGGATTGCCTTTTACTTGAGCTCGCTGCACAACTCCATTGTCTCGCTGGGCTTCGGAAACAGCTCGTTGTACGGAAGTATATGGCCGTCCTGAAAGTGATTGGTATCCAAGGCTAACCACAACACCCTGCAAGATTGGTTTTCCAAAGGCAAAAGGCCCGTTGTATTCAAGCACCCGCTTGTCTTTTGAGACATAACCAAACTGATACGTGAGTGCTCCCTTCAACGCATGTCGGGTATCAAACGATAGCGGGAAGAAGCTTCTCAAGTTTGGCTGTCCGCTCTGAATAAGGGTTGCGGCCGAATTAGCATTTGAGCCTGTCCCGTCTGCAAACTGAAGGGCGTAGCTCCCGTTGAATCGCAAGTGATCTGCAACATATCGATACTCAGCAACATATCGTTTGATGGTGGAGAAATCGATATTGGTATACGTGGTGTACGAATAAGGATATGCTTGCTCTACGCGGAACTGATTGAAGTCGTTCCGAATTGTCGCAAAAGATGCCCAAAGCTTCATACTGCTGTAGTTACCAATAGCCTGCTCCATTCCTAATACATACTCCGTTTTCACTCGGGCCTTTAACTCCGGATTTGGTAAAACACCGTTGGTGTTGCCTTGCAAGTAGAAGTAACTCGTAAACGGTAAGTACGTCTGTCCTACGGTTGGATTCTGCGCCATCTTGTCGTAACTCATAAAAAGTAACGATGTTGAATTTAGTGGGAATGAAACTGAAAGTCTTGGTAGGAATAGATTCTGTGCTTTGAAGGTTTTAAAAGCGTTCATCGATAGTTCTTGGTTCTGAGGATCGACCAGGTAAGGTTGGATTTGTCCGCTCGATGAATTATTCGCCAAAATAGACGGATCGGCAATTGAATTACCATCTGCATCAAACCAATTCCCTTCTTTTCGGTAGCCAATTACTTCGGTAGGATTGTCGCTGTTGTCTACATACACAGCATAATCATCACCAATTCCGGCCGGGTGATTAACCGCTCGACCGTTTAATGTTTTCACCTCACCAACTTGCTTCACGGGATAAATCGAGTATGGGTCTTTTAACACCAATTGATTCGCATCATACCGCTCAAACCGCAGTCCCGCTCGAACCACCAGATCCTTAAAAGTGAATCGGTCTTGCAACCATGCGGCTGCAGTGATTGGCGAGAACACGTCGATAGGTCGGTTCGCCTTATCCGACAAGAAATTGTTCAAACCTTTCTTGCCACGTACACGGTTTCCTTGATAATCGTAACCCGAGTAATTGACATATGGATTCCCGTTGTTCAACAACTCATCCGCACTGAACATAGATAAATCAAATGTTTCCGGTGCGAGCGCGTGAATATTGATTCTTGATGTTTCATCTATCAAATTCCCGCTATCATCTCGATATCCAGAGACGATTAACTTATCGCGAAGATTCTTGTCAAATGTTTTCTGACTGGCACGATCTACATAAACATTGTAGGATACAGAATCCGTAAAACGGCCGTTTTCATCCGTATGGATGATAGGGTTACTACGATCCAAACCTTGCAAATGATGATTGGCCAACAACGGCATCAATTGCCATAATCCTGCCGCATTTAGGTTGTAATAACCGCTAGCGTCTTGTTGAAACGACAAACCAAACTCGACGTCGTGTTTAAGCTGTTTGTTATCAAACGGACGAATGGTCGCTTCGCTAATGGCCATGACGTTAAATCGCTCGCGGAAGCTCTCACTGTATGAACCGTAAACAGTTCCGGGTGCGTTGTAAAGTGAGTACACCTGTGGTAGGTTAAAACCATTTAGCACTCCTCCTCTTGAAACCAGCTCTTGCATTGACCTGTTGCTTCCAAGTCCGTCATAGAAAAACTGGGTAAATGATCCCAACTGTGGATTATGACTACTTCCGGTAAATCCGATAAGCGAGTCTCTGTACCCTGCAAATTCATGAAAGTTTTTTAGTACTCGTTGATTGCCATCCGGATCCGTAAATTCAACCTGGCCCGCATCTGTGTAGCGATACGTTGGCACCTGTACGACGTTAAATTCTCCCACATGACCGTATTTGAAGAAATCACGACCGTGTCTAAAACTACCAATCTCTGATCGAGCTTGTTGGTAGGTCACATCAATTTGATACCCTAAGTCGGTAATGAAATCTTCCTCACTCCCAACTTTCTTTCCTAAGTGATTAAATACTGTTTTTACCTTGTGTTTGAATTGAAGTTGGCTGTTCCAGAACGCATACTCCTGATGAGGGTTCTCACTACTATTCATTAACACATTATTCGCTTGTGAAATTCTTCGGTTCGAATAATCGAAGGTATTCATCCAATCAAGCGTCATTTCCGGTTTTATGTTGTACGTGAGTTTAAGCCTCAAGTTCGCATCATGTCTTCCGGCGTCCGGTCTTGCCGTTCCTTCTTCTATATCTGAATCCTCGAGAAAATTAGCCGTCGGAACATATCCTCCGATTAGTTCACTAGACGAAAGTGGGTTAGCAGCCAAATCTGCCGCCGCTTCATCTGTTAGCATGTAAGGTCTCACAAACGACGGCAAGGGATCGGCTTGATATTTATATGTACCCAAGATTGAATAGCCAAAAACAGTTTTCTTTACCACTCGGTCGTTAAGTTGGTATGATTTCGTAATAGGCGCTCGGGACAAATAGAGAATGCCTAGGTTGTGGTGATAGCCATTAAATGGACTCGTGGATTGCATTTGGAAATAGGTTTCCGGATCGGCTAGAATTGGTTTAACCTGATATTGAACGCCGCCACCCGTAAAGTTTCCATATCGCGCCGAAACACCGAAATCTAAGATCTCCGCACCGGTGAGACCAATAAGGGTCATTGGGTTGCGACCCAGACTTTCCACGGAGTTTCCAAGATACGCATTCGTTCCGCCGGGTCTGCCGTTCCCAACTTCAACGGAACCGTTGGAATTGGTACGAACGGTTGGACTGGCAAATTCCAGCACATTTATTTCCGGACTGATATCCACTACTTCTACAATTTCGACCACCGGCTTGCTGTCTGGGTTCACCGGATTCAGGATAACTGTTTTTAAGCTCGATGTCCCAAGCTTGAGATTGTTTCGAATTAGAATCGAACCTGCACCGAGTTTGATTCGCTCCACATAAAGTGGCAGCGAATCGCCGTAATACACTTCCAGATCGTAACTCCCGGGTTTAATTCCTTGTATTTCGAACTTTCCGTTATCGTCTGTAATCCCCGCATTCACAACTTGTGTTTCTTGCTTGATAAGAACTTCAGCATACATGGCGATTTCGCCATCGGAGTCAAAAACTTGCCCTTGTACAACGGCATCTTGCGCAGTTGCTAGTCCAAAACTGAATGAAAGGGCGATAAGGAGTAAAATTCGTGGTACCATACTATTGTTATTGATACCCGAAGCTAGCTCTCCTACTATCCTAATCCGAGGGCGAGTATAGCATACAGAGGATTGGATTTAAGAACGGGAGGTTTTTCCTAAGAAGCGGATTTAGTAGCGAAACAGATTGCTTTTTTCGAGCTTCACCTGTTCACCGAAGAATAGTTTCGCTGTTTTCTCAAAGGCCGGCGTTAAGTCGGAAACGTAGAAATGATCTTCTCTCCCCGGTGGCACTTCATCGTGCAATTTGAGTGAACCAGCAACAAGTTCAGGTGCATCAAAAAGTCTTACACTTCCGTTGTAGAATGCATCAATTTCGGTCCGAATAAGTGGATAATGGGTACAACCGAGTATCAATGCATCAATTTCAGGCAGTTCACCTAAGTATTCATGAATCACTTTTTCAGCGATATCCCCATGAATAAATCCTTCTTCAATCATAGGCGCCAACAAAGGCGTAGCCAGTGAGAACACATCTATATCCGACCTTTTACTCCGTATTCTTGCGGAATAAACATCACTATCGATGGTCCGTTTTGTTCCGATGACACCCACGCGCTTAATCGAGTCCGAATTGACAATGGTCTCGACAACCGGATCAATTACATTGGTCAGATGTACATTGAGATGATTAAATGCTACCCCGTCGAGCACCGAGGATGCGCTATTGCAGGCGACTACGATATCAGCACACCCCTGTTCATACAAAAAGGCCGTAATGGCCTTTATGTATGATTGAATATTTTTTGATGATTTATCGCCGTACGGCAGGTGAAGTGTGTCACCAAAGTAGACGATTTGACGATTCGGATGCTGCTTTTTCACAGCAGAAGCGATGGTTAGTCCACCGATGCCCGAATCAAAGATGCCAATGGCTTTCGCCATTTACAGTTTTGTAGTTTTAAGCCTCTCCTTCACTGCGTCCATCAAGTCATGGGCAGGATCTCCAAAGATTACACCACTGCCTTCGCTGCTGTCGATTACATAGCTGTATCCTTGTTCTTGAGCAACTGTTTTAATAAGCTCTTTAAGCTTGTCAAACAAAGGCTCGTACAATTCCTTTTGCATCTTGGCCATTTCTTGCTGACCCAAGGTTTCTGTTTGCTGGTAACTGGTTACCAAGGTTTCGTATTCTTTCTGGCGAAGTTGAAGTGTGATAGAATCTGTAGCCGGTACAGCTTGCCAAAACTCCTGTTTAGCTTGCACTTCCTTCTCAATGGCCGTAAGCATCTTTTGATACTTCTTTTGTGTAGCTTCTAACTTTTTAGTGATTGAATCTACTTCCGGCACACTCTCCATCAACTCGGTTGAATTGATGTGCGCGATTTTCATTGATTTGCCTTGAGCATTTGCGGTAACTGAACCTGCAATCAAAGCAACGGTTAAAACGATTAGATTTCTGATTTTCATTTATCGATGTCTTTTTCTAATGTATTCTGTTAGTCTTGTGGTGGTAAATCGTCCGTTGGAGGATTTCCGTCATCTTTGTCTTTATCTTTCTCATCCAGCGGTGTGATACCCAGCTCTTCGAGAATGTCGTCACTCTTGTCGTAACGGGCATTTGAGAACAGCATAATCATGTCTCCACCTTTGTCGAAAATAAAATCCAAGTCTTCACGCTTTGCGATCGTCTGAATAGCATCGTATACGCGATCTTGGATGGGTTTTATAAGTTGTTCTCGCTTTTTGAAGAGTTCCCCTTCAAAACCAAACTTCTCTTGTTGGTATGTTTTAGCTTCTTTTTCTTTCTTAACAATAGCAGCTTGACGCTCCTTCTTTTGTTCACTATTTAATAGAACCTCTTCTGCCTGATAGTTTTTATACATCTTGTCAATCGCAGCGTATTTGGCATCGAGTTCTTTTTGCCATGTCTCTGCATATTCGTCAAGTTTCTTTTGAGCGGATTTGTAGTCTGGAAGTTGAGATAAAATATACTCCGTATCTACGTACGCAAATTTTTGAGCGCTCGCTGCGGATGCCATCAAAACTGTGAAACAGAACACAGCAATTATCCGAGCAATCCCTTTTTGGTTAATCAGTTGTTGCATAATTTTTTTGTTTCGAAAGATTCAATTCTCGTACCAAAACCGCGTAGTCACCGCCAGAGTGCAAGAGACCCGCAAGTATAACCTTTTTTTGTCTGTTGGATGAACGCGAATTGACCAACGGAATTGTATAGAATTCTATTCATTTTCGACCTAACGCTGGTTTAAAGCGATGTCTGTCTGACTTATCTCGTTACTCGGGTTAAAGTTGCGATCGAAGATTCGCAGGCGAAACGCCACTGTATCTGCATATATCTCATTGGCATTAACCTCGAACAATACCGAAATAGTTCCACTGATTTCTTTGTTTTTTCCCGTTGGTGTTAAGTTAGGTATCCGCTGGTGGTAATTGGCAGGTTCACCCGTAAACCGGTTTTTAAGTGGCTGATACGTATTGTTCAACTTCTCATCAAACTCAATTTCCAAGTCGTTAAACCCACGAAAGTCACCTGTGGTGTCGCTATCGCGCAATCCAAGATCTCCATTCACGTCCGAAAAATCGAACCGGATATACATCAGTGAATCAAACCCATCTACCGTTTTGATAAGTTCGATGGAATTGAACGATATTTCAGGAGCTTCATCACCCGTTCCGGCGTCGTCTTTACACGAAGCCAATCCAACTATCACAAAGAGCATCAAGATGGTATTTTTGCCGAGCATGAGCGTTCCGTTTTCTTATAAAGACGTTTTCGAGGTAAAAGAACAACAATTTAACGACTTAGTCCTTGATATATTTCGGTGGCAAGCGGAACACATTGTCATTTACAAGCGATTTTTAAATGCGTTATCTATAACACCAAAATCTATTAAGCATTTTTCGAACATCCCGTTCTTGCCAATAGAAGCGTTCAAAACACATCGAGTTATCGCGCCCGAAACAAGTCTTGTCGGCTACTTTGAAAGCAGTTCCACTACGGGCCTCAACACAAGTAAACACCATTATGATGACATCAAATGGTATCATGAAGCGATACTCCGTGGATTCGAGCATCGATATGGCGACCCAAGTGAATATTGTTTTTTAGGATTACTGCCTGGATATCTTGAACGACAAAATGCATCACTCATCCACATGGTGAAGCTCTTGATGGATAAGTCGAAATATGAGGCAAGTGGGTTTTACTTGAATGAACATGAAAAATTACAACAGCAACTTGAGCAAAACGCCAAGAATAATGTGCCTACTGTCCTTTTTGGAGTGACTTTCGCCCTCTTGGATTTCGCGCGTGATTACACAGTGGATTTTAGCGACCTAATAATTTTAGAAACGGGTGGTATGAAAGGTCGAGGCAAGGAAATTACCCGTGCCGACTTGCACAACACGCTATCTCAAAGTTTTGTCGGGGCCAAGATTCAATCGGAATATGGTATGACCGAGTTGTTTTCTCAAGCATATATGGATGAAGAAGGATTATTTCAATGTCCGCCTTGGATGCGCATTTCACTGAGTTCTACCGACGACCCATTCGCTCCCGTATCTAAAGGCAAAACCGGACTCATCAATGTGATGGACCTTGCCAATGTTGAATCTTGCTGTTTTATTGCAACGTCGGACCTTGGAAGAATGTACGAAGGTGATAGATTTGAGGTATTAGGTCGTTTTGACCACAGCGAACAACGCGGTTGCAACTTAATGGTTGTATAGCATGAAAAAGAAACTAACTACCCTATTCCTCACACTCGTGGTGTTTTCGTCACCACTTTGGGCTGCTCCAGATACAACACGAAGCTTCCCGGTGTACTTTAATTTTGGTTTAAACAACAAACTGTTACCAGCAACAACTACATCCATCAGTGGCGTGCAACTGCGGGTTGAGGGCAATATGACACACTCCATAGGTATGCACCTTGGATTTGAAATGGGTTTGAATGACCTCGTATCTAATGACATCCATTGGTCGCTGCAAAGCAGACTGGCACTTTTCACCGTTCCTGTTAAATTCACTGGTAGACTACCTAAAGAGTTTCATGGATTTGACCGCGATGTAACTTGGGCTCACAGCAGGTATGCAGCCGGAGTAGAAGGTTTTATTGGCGTTTTGCGTACGTCCCCATTGTCCAAGACGTGGGATATCCGACTAGGTGCCGGTGTAAACATCACAGACTACTACTTGCGCCCCAATCATTTCGACGTGCGACAAATTGCTGTGGTTGGCGGGATTGCTACACAGGTAACGGTTTTATCTCCATTCACAAACACAGGTCCGTTTGGCAGAGGGTTCTCCGTTATATCAAGGGATGAACAGGACCTCGCATTCAACCCGGTGCTTACCGTTGGTTTTCAGAAAAACAATGCAGATTTGAACGGGATGCAATTCGATTTGCGTTTTTGTACGACCAATAATAAAATCACTCAGAATATGTTTTTCCAACTGGGTGATACCGGAAACCTGGAGTATCGACAGTCTTTTGTAGAACTCAATATTTCCTACAGCATTCTAACCAACCGAAAAACATCAACGTTCGTAAACTAGCGACTGGTTCTCATCCCCTTCTTCGTAGTCGAGGTAGGTTATGATAAACTGAAACATCTCATCGGTTGTGCGCATTCCCGCTCCTTCTCTGTCATAGCGCTCGGCAATTGTTCGAGGTGGGTTATACGGGTTATTTTTATTGTTGGTGGTATTGTCAAATGTTGCTTCCACAACAATTGTCGAACCTGCTGGGATCTTAAGCATCTTTGGGTACGTGTAGAAGTACTGCCACCTGAAGTCCCAACGATTTATCCGTATCATCGGAATGGTGTCTTTCTCTACCGTTACTGCATAAGCGATAATCCTATCCCCCAACAAATGCATGTGTGGGTTTACCGTTAGTATTGAAATGGGAGCGTTTACCCGATACTTCGTTTTGAACGTCATTACAGTATCCGGAGGAATAATCAATTGGGGGCGAATTGGGCTAATACCGTTTGTACCCAGCATCATTTCTTTGGTGAGACGCTTCGGGGGTTCCTTTGCATAAAAGATGTTGTAATGCGATCGATCCCAGGCGTCTTCTTGAATAGGCGCATAGTGTAAGTCGCGTGCGATGAAGCTCGACTTCCGATTTACTTTAAATCCTCCCACGCCTTCCGGGTATATTGTTCCCATCACTCCGGGTAGGTAGTTCGCCGCGCTGTGATATCTGTATGGCAGAGACCCATCATCGTTATACACTTTCAGCTGCTTAAACTCTTCGTCAAACTCCATGGGATGTATTTCAACATCAACCACGCGGTTACCATCCATCACATCTGCCTTTGCATCAAAATCGTACAACAACAAATCAGCATTGAGGTGATGCACCAATTGCTCTTTACCCGGTACAAACTCGATGGCACGGATGAAGGTATCTTGGGGAATTTCGAAAGGCGTTTTAATCACCATAAACTGGTCGCGGTTATTTCCTTTCACCAAGAACGAATCGAGGTATACCGTAACATCCGGCTCACCTAAATTTGACACCTTACTAAAGACGGGTGGTTCAGGCAATTTCGAGGAATCACCAAATCTTGCACCTTGATCCATCCATTTGAACAGAATTTCTTTTTCGTCGTCAGTTAAGATGTTTTCACCAATGAAGTGAGAATAGGTAGGATCGGCAGGCCAAGGAGGCATAATGTTTTTCGAAACAACTTTGCGGATCGTCTTTTTCTTTCGATACACCTTCTTATAGTCCGTCAATGAAAAAGGAGCCGCGCCATGTGGTCGGTGGCATTTCACACAATGCTCATTCAATATAGGTGCCACATCGCTTGCGTAAAACACTTGATCCGGGACACCTTTAACCTCTTTAGGTTCTCCGATGAGCGCGCGTTTTACCGATTGAAAAACCAGTAGCGTTAAGACAAAGGAAACTGTCAGAAATACAAGGTTGCGCTTCTTTGTGGGTGACATCGCCATGGGACAAAGATAGCAATGACTGCTAAGCTAAATCAATCAAACTCAATCAAACAGCCAAGCGGTTCGGTGTATGGCGTTTTAATTGTTTCCCCAGCCATGAACGAAGTCAGCGCATCTTTGAAGTAGTGCTCAGTTGGCTTGGGTTTCTTCTGTGCGAGACCCGTTGCCCAATCATCAAACTTACCTTGGTAACTTATGGAAAGATTGTTAGCCAAAACGAGAAACTCAGGAGTTGTGGTAACACCCATTTTTTTAGTGAGTTTAAAATCTGCATCCACCAGAATTGGCTTATCGAACTGAAATGAATCTACAAAATGATTCACCTCTTCCTGTGAGTACAGGTTACCCGGCAAAACCCCCAGAAACCGCAGATCAGGGAACGAATCCGCCATTCGAACAAATTCGGTGCTATATGTTTGACATAAGGGGCAATCCGGAGCGAGCCACATCAGGACAACCGGTTGATTTTCCAAGTTATGGGATGAACCATTTGTATCAACCACAGCATCAAATCGGGTACACGCCGAAAGAAGTACGACAACCGTTATGTAGAGTGTTAGCCTCAATCTTTTCTGTAATTCGCTGCAAGCTTAACCAAGTTCTTGCAAGCTTTGCGAATCGCTTTCTCGTCGTATTCGGCAGGTAATGGAATCCTGTACGACGTAAATCGTAAGTCGAATGAAATAATGCCGTCTTTGCGATGCTCCTTCACTCGAATTCCAGTTTCCCCTCCACATTGGAAGTACAGGTAATTGTTTGTGTTGGATGTGTCGAGTTGAATGATTTCAACATCTGCCAACGGGATTTGGAAGTACAAG
>Ga0181580_10004104_pt1 | contig 11825 bp, 12 predicted proteins | sample 071ome_23_FD_132413 | JGI IMG/M metagenome (GOLD analysis project Ga0181580, IMG submission 132413) | Coastal salt marsh microbial communities from the Groves Creek Marsh, Skidaway Island, Georgia - 071403BT metaG (megahit assembly) | ecosystem: Environmental > Aquatic > Marine > Intertidal...
ATCAAGACAAATAAATCAAGTCTTGCTCTAGAGAAACTGTTCGGTGGAACTGAAATTTTACAACTAAAGGGTGATATCAAAGCGGAAGAAATTCAAGTCAAGACTGAGGAACTTTCGAAAAGTTATGCGGAGTCTCGAAAAAAGATAGTCGAAAAACGACGAGAAAAGCTTGCACAATGGAACTCTGGGAATCCAGAAGTCAAAGGGAAGGTTTTTATTCCACAGGGAACTCAAATGTATGTTAAAAGTAAAGATGAACAGTGGTATTCTTTTGAGACACTAGTGGGTTTTGAAACGAAAGTGACAAAAGCGTTTGCGACAAAAGGACCAAGAAAAACATACACATTACAGTCAGGAGAAACATCAGTTCAAGATACCATATTCGAAGTGGAAATACCGAAAGACAAGAAAGAGGTATCTGCAATTGGAGGAAAAGCACTTGCTAGTGCTGCAAAAGAAGCAGAGAGTTCTGGAGGTCTGGCTGCTATTTTCGGTGGAGGAGATAGTTCAATTAAAGGGTATATATTACCTTCTTCTTGTACACCAATTTGGTTTGATGATTATCTAGACCCAAAGGGTGAAGCAGTCACAGGTGTAAAAGCTGTAGAAGACATAGAACAATTTTTAAATACTGAAACGAACCCGGTAGCTCGATCATTCTTGCAATCATCTCCCGGTAAAGGTCTTGCTTGTGTTATAACTACACTTTCACTCTCTTACGAAGGCGCACTGTGGGGAACTGGAAATGGGGATGATCTTACTGCACCAATGAGGGTACAAATAAACATGTCAGTTGCTCCTATACACGATGCTCCTTTAGGATTAAACTCAAGGGGTGACATTTTTGCTCCATCACATCCAGTCGGTTTTTACAGTCCTGGAACAGGTCCTAACTCGACTACGTCCATGGGGGATTCAGCTAGAAAAACAAAATTGTTGGATGCTTATCAAAAAGCAAAGAAAAATGCAGTTATCTATACAGATAAAGAGCTTTCTGACCCATCCAAAAGTGATGCTTTGATTTAAAGGAATAGTGACACATGATTTCTAGATACGACGGAGATCTACCTATTAGGCAGGGAAAAATTCGTAGAACAGCACGAGCTGTCGACAGAATAAGACAAGCTCAAAGATCGGGAACCATCCCAACGCGTGAAAGAGTATTAAAGCAGGGTGAACGTCTAGATCAGATTGCTGGAGAAGAATTTGGCAACTCGACACTGTGGTGGATAATCGCAGCAACGTCAAACATTGGATGGGCACTTCAAGTACCTCCGGGAACAATTTTGAGAATTCCGTCAAACGTTAATGCCGTCTTGGATCTGGTATAATGACAGCCTTTAGAAGAAAAACACGTCTTTATAAGGCGTTGAATGAACTGGCAAAATTTGAAGGGAATTCTGACTTCATATCAGAAAATGCTTCTTCTTCTGATGCAAAAAAAAAGATTCCAGGTGAGTTTGGCACTCCAGGTTTTAATATTCTAAGTGATTTTTGTAGAGTCGGTGAAAATATTCAATCAGTTGAGTATCTTACTATTAGAGCTGACGAAGAAGCTGAAGGTATACCTGTCGTGGTTATCCCCGACAACTCCACATCAAAAGCAGGACAATACGACATGGTGGCGTCAATTTTATCGCCCCAAATCACCGGGATGCTCGGTTTAGGATCGTCTAAAAATGGAGGAGCTCTCTGGACTGTAAGTGATGATTTAACAGTAGCAAATGACACAGCCGAAAAAGACGAAACTCCCCTTCATGTAGTCCTGATATCAAGTCCAGATATCAATCCGGGATCTGTTAATACAGAAGTGTGTACAGTCGCAATGAACAGCTTGCCTAGTTTGGAACTTTCTAAGGCAATTCCTTATTTAAATATAGAATTTTTGTCAAGTGAAACCACGAAGGAAGCTCTAGCTGAAGGAGCTGGAAAAATAAGAGGAATTACAACGAGCAGATATCTTTTAGGTGAAGACTTAGAAAGCTCAACTACATACAAAGATTTTATAGAAGCACCCTTTTACGTGCCTGTGGTAGAAGAGAAAGAAAGTAAAAGAGTAACTTATTCTGCAATGGACATTTTCACCTCACCACAGACTATGGCACCTGTTGATGTCATTGGACCTAATAAACAACTGAGAGACCCGTTCAGACCTTTTATGTCAGTTGAGAATTTTTCAGTGACGGTTGCCTCGCCCCAGTACGGATTGGACTCTTTAGGCTGTAGTGTTACAGCAAATCTTAGTTTAATATTGCACGATAGAAAGCGGTTAAAAGACATAGCACCTCTCGTAACCCCCGGTGGATTTGCCAAAGGAGACGTCTTAAAGATAACATACGGATACGCACATCCAGATGGCAACACACTGGACCAAGCATCATCGGCACAAAAAAGCAGCATGCTATATGGACACATTATTGATGCGATGCGAGTCACAGAACTCTTTACTGTTTCTAGCGCAGACTTTAGCTTACAAGAGTCAGGAGAGATGAAGATAGACATAGCAGCTTTTTCTATAGGAGTTGATCAAGCATTTAGTTCGATTGATGTTACGGAATCGTATGGAGAAACTATAACTTTTGCAAAAGTTCAAAAGGAGCTCAATGCTATTCAAGATATGATCGCACTGCTAACTAAGAAAGAAAAATTTTCTAAAATTAGTACTCCAACTCTTCTCACTTCGCAGGGCTCTTTGTCAGGAAAGCAGATTAACTTGAAAACATATAAAGAACTTGTTAGCTTCAAGCGAAAACTAGCAAAAAAAGCTAATCAAGCATCTGAGAAGGATGCTCTAGCAAAGATAAATAATATATTCGACGACATCTTTGACAGAAGTAAAGGATCGTTAACACAGGCAGCAAATGCTAGATCAAGTCTCCTTAAAAAGATTTTTAAGTTTTTAGAAACTTCTCCTGACCCTTTTATAGTACCGCATCCCAAAGGTTTCAAGTCACTAGGCAAAACAAACGTAGGATACAGTGCAGATAATCTTGCAAAAATGCAAGACCTCACTGTGGGGAAGATATCTCCTAGTTACATTTCTTTAGGAAAGCTCTTGACTGTCTTGGTGGGAACCTCGATAAAAAAGGAATACCAAGGAACTGTCGATGAGATACAGATGGTTTTTTACGGTTTCAATGACTGCGCTGCTGGCGTTCAAGATATGAACATTGCCTCAATGCCCTTAGAATTAAAAACTGTAAAGAAAGTCTTGGAAGACGAATATACTAAAAGGACATCCATGAGCTTGACTACTCTAATGGCAGTAGTGAATGAAAATTTTATTAAGGATGATAATACAAAAGCATACGGACTTACAAAACTACCAGGAGATATTCTGAAGGATGATGCATTAAAGATAATTTATAATCCAGAAAGTTCAAGTGAATACCCAGATGCCGTGTTCAAAAAACCAGAACTAAGTGTTACTTCTAGGATGTTTCCAGGCACAAGTAATGGAATTTCAGAAGACATGACTATTTTGCGTATTGAGTTTTTTGATAAAAGATCATCGAATGGATCAGTTTTCAAAAGGCTTTTAGAAGCCAGCTCTGATAGGGGAATAATGTATACACTTAAAAGAGATACTGGTGGCAAGCCATTTTGTATGCAACATGAGAAGTCCTCTAAGGTTTATGAAAAAGTTTTGGATCCTTATTTAGAGGCACTCAAAATTCCAGACGGACTGGATCTTAAAGATAAGACTAAAGCTAGCGCAGAGGGTATTGCCAAATATGGTAAGTTGGTAAATCTCAATCGAAAAAATGTAAGATCCGTAATGCTTGAAGGGTATCAGACAATTGTGTACGGAGGTGGCGCTACGGGTATAATCTCAGCGAATGTATCTTCTAGAAAAGATCCGAATGCAATTGAGCTGGCTATTGCAAGATCCAACACGAGAAAAAGATCATTAGAGGAAGAAGGATCTCCAGGTCAAGATGAGTTTACTGCTGAAGTTTATCCCGTAGAGTGTAGTCTTCAAACCATCGGTTGCCCTTATTTTAATTTTGGGCAAGAGTATTTTATTGATTTTGGATCAGGCACAACCATAGATAATCTCTACACAGTTGTTGATATTACACACTCAATCAATAACGGAGAGTTTACGACGAATTTGAAACTAATTCAGCAAGAGGGTTATCCAACCCTAATAACAGAACGTCAATCACTAAACAAAACAATAGAAAAGCTAATGATAAGTAAATTTACTAAGTAAGTTGTAATTACTGATCATGACCATTAGAATACACATATGGACGTATTATATGCTGTTACAGAGTCTGAGATGTATCACGTTGGCGAGATTGATATAGAATCTTCTCGTCCTTTTGTAATTTCCTTAGATGAAAGACTTAGCGATTTACCAGATATCGTAAAAATATTAGGAAGACAGCACAAAGAGGAATTCAACTCATACAAAAAAATACAAGATTTTCTAAATCTGTCCAACAAAGAAACACTAGCCACAATTCCAACTGACAAGCGGAATGAATACATCAGAAATACATTTGTGAGTTTGAAAAATGCTCTCTCTGATTTGGTTGATATTTCTTATATAGAAACATACGTCCAGTCTAAACAGTTTCTTAGACAATTAAATAGACCTACTGTAGACATAGAGAAAATAAAGAGTCTTGGAGAATTAATACAGCACGATCATATTTTTGAAAAAGTAAAAGATTTTGGATCCTCAACAGAGAAAACACAATATAGTATGTCAGGAACTGTAACAGGAAGGCTTACAGTTACGACCGGTCCGAACATCCTAACACTTCCTTCTTCTGTTAGGGGATGCATAAAGTCAAAGTACGAAGGAGGAAAAATACTGCAAATTGATTTGATATCTGCAGAGCCTTACATGGCACTTCTGATGACAGGACAAATCCCACCAGACGACATATATCAACATATTGCTGAAGTTATCTTAGACAAAAAGGTTACAAGAAGTCAGGCAAAGTTAATAACTTTATCAGCACTCTACGGCCAGTCTTCTAGAAATTTAGAGAAGTCCTTACCAAAAGAAATAAATGCACGAAGCGTGATAGAAAATACCAAGAGGTACTTTAAGACCAGTGTTATAAAAGAAAAACTTAAAACGGACATGAAGAACAGAAGATTTAGAAATGTCTTAGGAAGACCAATTAAGCTAGATTCAGAAAGAGAGGACCTTCTCATAAGCTATTTCTTGCAAAGTTCTGTTGCTGAGTGTTCGATTGTTGCTTTTGACAATTTTTTTAATGGAACTTCATTAAATGTATGCCCCTATTATGTGATTCATGATGCATTAATTTTTGATGCAGATCACGAGGCATCGAACTATCTCCTAAATTTAGGAAAAATTCCTGTCAATGCTGGAACTTGGTTGTTTAAAGCTAAAGTAACGCAGGTCAGTGATATTTAGTAGTACTATGAGTGACAATTATAGAAAATTGATATCAAATACAATACGTGACTTGATTTTAGAGCGCGGAGAAATTTTAACTACCGGAGCATTTGGATCTGGTGGGAGATCAAAAGCTTTTGTAGCGAATGCTAAGGCTCGAGCCGAATCAGATCCCAAAGGTTTGATGAAAGATTTAGGTATAACAAGCCCAGCAGATGGCTCCGATCTTCAAAAAGTTCAAAAAATCCTGAATGCTGCAATCCACGGAAACAGCGCAATGAGTCAGGCATATATGGGTACTCGAAACGTAAAAGACAAACCCAAGGGTAAAGATGAAGGCTTAGATGCATTAGCGGTTGTTTTATCAAAATTAGACAGAAAGAATGGCGTAAGATTTTTAGCACATACTCTTAGGGCAGCAAGTAATGCTGGGTATCTAGACTTAGAAAAATCTGTCCAGTTCGCTGTGGGTGAATCTAACTCAATAATAATTTATTCTGTTGAACAATAGTCCGAACGTTCTTATTATTTCTCTACAACACTGGAGAAAAAATGGACACAGAAAAACTCTTAGATAACTTTCAAAAATACGCAGGCCTTCTTAAGAAGTATTACCCGGAAGAAGGGACAGATAAATTTCTTGAGGAATTTGGTGTAAGGCTCACCACAGCTCCTAGAGGAATGACAGAAGAAGAGGGTGGAGCTCCAGGAGAACTTATAAACTTTCTTCTTAAGACGACCCTCATTGCTAGCGATCATTCAAAGACAATTGAAACCAGAATGGGAGAGAATTCTGTTGATAGAAAGAGTGTAACTAGAGTCTGTTTGGTTCACGAACTTGGAAAACTAGGTTCCAGAGAAGAAGATTTATTCGTAACTCAAGAATCACAGTGGCACAGAGAGAAGCTGGGTCAAAACTTCAAGTACAACGAAAAGTGCCAGAAGATGAGTACGGGACACAGAACACTTTGTTTGCTCCAAGAATACGGAATGACTGTAACACCAGACGAGTGGATTTCAATCTTAACTTCACAAGGAATGCAATATCCCGAAAATGCTTTTTACGGAAACAGCCTTCCTGACATCGCAAAAGTCTTGCATTTTGCTAGATCGATAACTAGTCTGTAGAATATTTATTAGTATGGACGATCTAAGAAAAATCATTAGAAGAATACTCGCTGAAGAGATTTTTGCAGAGAAGGAAGAGCTTCTTGTTGAACCTGACGAAGTCGAGGGAAGAGAAGAAGAAGAGGTTTCTGCAGGAGGAGTGGCTGGAGTTTCTGTTCCTCTGGGAGCAGGACCAAACTATCCGAACAAGACTTCGAGATCGAAGAAAATTCGTTCACCTTTGGATTCGGCAGCTTCTTCTTTTGGTGGCGCAAAGATCGTCCGAAAAAAATAAAATACTAATATATTAAATTGAACATTTCGTCGTAGGACGTTAAACTAGAAACACAACTGCCAAACTGCATATTGCAAATTGAAAAACTGGAGGTAAAAATGGCAATTGACCTAGACGCAATTCGTAACAAGCTGAATCAGCTTTCAGGAAACACATCAAAAAGAAACGTTATGTGGCGACCTCAAGAAGGCGAAGACACCACAGTGCGTTTGTTGGCTTTCCCGGAAAATGACGGCCAGCCTTTCAAAGAACGATGGTTCTATTACAACATTGGAAACAATCCGGGACTACTAGCTCCCTATCAGTTCGGGAAGAATGATCCCATTCAGGAGCTCATCACCAAGCTTCGAGACGACGGTTCTAAGGAATCTTACGAGCTAGCTAAGAAGCTTTACCCGAAAATGAGATGTTATGCTCCTGTAGTCGTTAGAGGTGAGGAAGATCAAGGTGTCCGAATCTGGGCATTTGGTAAAACAGTATATCAGTCGCTTCTCAACATCATGCTTGACGAAGATTACGGCGATATCACTGATCCTACATCTGGACGAGATGTAAAGGTTATTTGCACGAAGACACCTGGTCGACAATGGGCAACAACTGAAGTTCGCCCTAGAGGTAAAAGCAGCAAGCTTTCCGAAACGACATCCCAGGCAAAAGACTGGCTCAAGAACATTCCTGATCTTGATGAGATCTATTCACTCAAGACATACGAAGAGCTTGAGAACATCGTCACTGCATGGTTGAATGGTTCTGATGAAGACGAAGACCTTGGAACTTCTAGAGGTAATTTTACAGAAAACTCTTCCACGACTTCTTCTGAAAAGTCTTCTAGTTTTGATGATGATACCGATACTCCTTCCACAGCCACTGATTCTAAGAAGTATAAGAGTCTAGACGAAGCTTTCGCTGATTTAGAAGATCTCTAATAGCTCACAATAAAGATACAAATACTATAAAGCGGCATTTTGCCGCTTTATTTTTTTTATCACTGTACACTTGACTCTTCTTACATAAAATACTATTAGTTCTTTAAGGAGAAAAAATGGCAAAGAAAAAGAATATAGAGTCCGATGATTTCACTGTTGACTTGATCGCCTCTTTAAACAAGGAGCATAGCTCAAAAGTCGCTTATAATCTTGCATTCGATGATTCACCAACACACGTTAAACGGTGGATAAGTACGGGTTCTCGACTTCTCGACTACATTGTTGCTAATCGACCAAACGGTGGGCTTCCTGAGGGAAGAATTGTTGAAATTTTCGGCCCGCCTTCAATTGGAAAGTCACACATAGCAATTCAGATTGCTCGGTCTACGCAACAAATGGGCGGGATCGTGGTATACATCGATACAGAAAATGCGACAAGCGTTGATAACCTCTCTCTTTTAGGTGTGGACATTACTAAGAGATTTGTCTATGTTGATACTCATTGTACTGAAGAAGTGCTCTCTATCGCTGAATCTACCATCTTAAAAGCAAAAGCAATGGACAAGGATGTACCCATCACGATCATTTGGGATTCTGTTGCAGCTTCTTCACCAAAAGCTGAACTTATCGGAGATTACGATAAAGAATCAATTGGGTTGCAAGCTCGAGCAATTTCAAAGGGAATGAGGAAGATAACCGGAGTTATTGCGAATCAAAATGTATTGTTCATATGTTTAAATCAAATCAGGACAAACGTTGGAGTTATGTATGGAGATCCGACATGCGTAAATCCTGAAACAACTAGGATTAAAATTCGATACGATGAAAATTCACTTTTCGCGGAAAGACTTCGCGAATATAACGCCAAAAAAGGAGACTAACATGGCAATGATAGAGAAGGAACTGACATTCGCAGAATATGCTAAGATTCTGGGGATTGATGACTTTGAAACACCCTGTGAGTATGATCTCACAGATGTTGGAACTATGATAGAAGGTCCAGATGGATTTAAGCCTATGACCAACTTTGTAGTAAAGCAAGCTGTAGAGACATCATACATTCTTGGAGATCTACAGGGTACATCTGTTCACAGGACTCTAGAGAATGGAGAATGGGTTAAGCTGAAGGATAATCCGAAAGCTTCTAGAATGGATGGAAGGATGAACGTTGTTGATGTAAGTGTTCCGGATGGCAATGCATATATTGCTAATGGTCACGTTAATCACAACACAACTCCGGGTGGTGAAATGCTTGCCTCCCTAGCAAGAGGATAAAATGCAAATTCATCCCGTGAATTGCGAGAACGTCCTTAGAGCCTGCAGCACTACAACGTGGCGAGTAATTGCGAGCGTGAATGTTGAAAAAGATGCAGGATTGGATAATTCGCAGCCAAGCTTCCTGGTGACAGGTCGAAGGTTCGGAGACTAGTGATTAGTAACCTTGCAAAAATTAAGTTTCATGGTAAGGCTTTACCGTTTCATGATATTTATAAGTGCAAGGAGAAAGCACCTATGAGCGCGGGACAAAAATTTAAGTGTGAAGTATGCGGTAAGGACTTCAAAGCCATAACCAACTCGCATCTTAAAAGACATGGAATGACTACGGAAGACTACAAGCGAAATTATCCAAATGCAAGTTTTGGAGATTTTGACAGATTCTCAGAGTGGAGAAGTTCAGAAATGAATAAGGAAAACTGTCAAAGAATGGCCGATAAAGTTTACGGGACTCCTGAGATTCGTGAACAAAAAGCTGTCGCTTGTCGGGAGGCTACTCAAAAGGAAGGCTACAGAAAAAGTCAATCTTCTCTAATGAAGCAAAAGATATCCGAAAATCCAGATAAGTGGCCACAACTTAAATCTGTGAAGCCAACAGAATGGATGAAAAAGTCGAACTATGAAAGATGGGTAGTTAAATACGGCATTGAAGAGGCAGACAAAAGACAGGAGCAGTGGCATAATAAAAATGTGTTACCTTCGTGCTCTAAGAATACGAGGCCTGAGCTTATGTTTGCTAAAATTTTAGATGAACTTAGCGTTAGATATGAAACACAAAAGCCTGTCAAAAGGTATGTTTGTGATTTTTATCTACCAGACCATCATGTAATCGTTGAGATTGATGGTGATTACTGGCACGCAAATCCAGATAAGTTTAAACCTGAAGATTTGATTGGCGGAAAAAAGACGCTAGCCAAAGAAATCTGGGAAAACGACAGAACCAAAGATCAGGAAATTCTTAAATCTGGCTTTGGTATCTTGAGATACTGGGAAAGTGATCTAAAAGATATTACACACGATAAGATTTTTGAAGATATAGTCCATGCCTCTATGAAAGTAGAGGACTAACATGAAAGCAATACCTTTTCACTCGTCTGTACGAATTAAACTGGGCGCCGGACAGCAAATTACAAACAAGAACAAGGAAGTGATCGGTATTAACGTAAAAGCTAAGACGATCAAAAATAAGGTTTCTGCTCCCTTCAGAGAATGTATGTTTGAAATTCATTTTGGAAAAGGAATCAGGGAGCATGAACAAGTCTTCGATGTCCTCAGAAAACATGGCCCTGAATTGATGGGTGACAATATTGTAGAAATCGGAGGAAACGGAGCATGGAAAACTCTAACAGTCCACAACGAAAAAACTGGCGAAGTATTTGTTGAAAAGAAATTTTATAAAGCCGACTTTAACGAAGTCATGACTGACCCTGAGTATTCAAAATACTGTGACTTTCTTTTGGAAAAAGCAATGATTAGGATCATGAGTCACAACGATCATATGTCTGTTGATCACGAATCCTATGAAGAGGTTCGATCAATTGCGATGGACTTAGAAGAAGAAATCCTAGATCCGGAGGCATGATGTCTGACAGACCCATCCTCCTCGTCGACGGCTTAAATCTTTTCATGCAACACTTTGTTGCAAATCCTACGATAGGAATGCATGGAAATCATGTGGGAGGTGTAGTAGGATTTATGAAGGCACTAGGATATCTTTCTGATAGAATAGGCCCTAGAAAGATTGTGATCGTCTGGGAAGGAGGAGGTTCTCTTCGTAAAAGATCGATCTACAAGGGATATAAAAACGGAAGACGACCCCAAAAGCTAAATAGATATTACGGAGAAGAGATACCCGACACAGTTCAGAATAGAGACAACGAGATTGCCATGCTGATCTCATTGATGAGGCATACTCCTGTACAACAGCTCTATATCACAGACTGTGAAGCTGACGATATCATAGCATACATAGCGAGACACATGTTCGAAGGAACCAGAAAGGTTGTAGTTTCGTCTGACAAGGATCTCTATCAGGTCTTGTCGAGAGAAGTTGTGCAGTGGTCACCTGGTAAAAAGTCTTTCATCAATCTTCGAGATGTTAGAGAAAAGTTTGGAATTCATGTCAACAATTTTTGCACCGCAAGGTCCTTCATTGGAGACCCCTCAGACAATCTAGAGGGAGTTCCAAGAGTGGGCTTTTCTTCTCTAGCCAAAAGATTTCCGGAAATGGGAGAAAAGGATTTTGTGAGTGTTGAAGACATAATAAAAAAATCTGAACAAATGCTTGAAAAAAGTAAGTTGAAGATATACACTAACATAGTTGAATTTTCTGATGTTCCAAAGAGGAATTGGCGACTAATGTATCTGGACATAAATAACCTTTCAGCATTTCAGATACAAAAGATACGTGACGCTTTTGAAGAAGATGATACATCTATGAATAAGATAGAATTAATAAGAGACATGCTTAAGTACGGAATCAATAATTTTGATGCAGATGGCTTTTTTGCATCGTTAAGAGCAGCAACTCGGAGATAGTAATGCAAGAATTTGAGAACTCTACTGAACATCACTTTGGAAGATATGGAAAAGCCTTCCAGGAAAAAATATTCCAAAGCCTGACTACAGATAGAGAGTGGGCAGCCCAAATGGTCGAAGTCATGAACCCCATGTTCTTTGACTTGAAGTATCTGCAGTATTTGGCTGACAAGTTCTTTTCTTATTACACTAAGTACAAGTCATTTCCTACTTTGGGACTGCTCGTAACGATAATCAAGGAAGATCTTGGCGAAAAAGACGACGGAATCCTAAGAGATCAAATTATTGAATTCTTACACAG
>Ga0181580_10004109_pt1 | contig 11821 bp, 8 predicted proteins | sample 071ome_23_FD_132413 | JGI IMG/M metagenome (GOLD analysis project Ga0181580, IMG submission 132413) | Coastal salt marsh microbial communities from the Groves Creek Marsh, Skidaway Island, Georgia - 071403BT metaG (megahit assembly) | ecosystem: Environmental > Aquatic > Marine > Intertidal zone...
GGCGGACCCTGAGGCGCCTTGGCAAGCGTGCCGGTCACCACATCGAACTTGCCGACGCCGTGATACTTGTCCTCTGCCGCTTCGGCCGGCGGGTACCCGCCACCCTTCTTGGTGACGATATGTATCAGGACCGGGCCGTCTTCTTCCGAGTCGCGGACATTCTTTAGGACCGGCAACAGATGATCCAGATTATGTCCGTCGATCGGCCCGACATAGTAAAAGCCAAGCTCCTCGAACATGGTGCCGCCGGTCACCATACCGCGGGCATATTCTTCCGCCCGGGTCGCGGCGGTTTCCAGCGGACGCGGGAATTTCTTGGCGAGGTCGCGCATCAGGTGACGCAGTGACCGGTAAGACCGTGAGGAAACGAGCCGGGACAGATAAGCGCTCATCGCGCCGACCGGCGGCGCAATCGACATGTCATTATCGTTCAGAATCACGATCAATCGGGATTTCATCGACCCGGCATTGTTCATCGCCTCATAGGCCATGCCCGCCGTCATGGACCCGTCGCCGATCACGGCGATGCAATTATTGTCGCCGCCGGAAAAATCACGGGCGACCGCAAAGCCGAGCGCGGCGGAAATCGATGTCGCGGCATGGGCCGCGCCAAACGGGTCGTATTCGCTTTCCGACCGCTTGGTGAAACCGGACAAGCCACCGCCCTGGCGCAATGTCCGGATCCGGTCCCGCCGACCGGTCAGAATTTTGTGGGGATAAGCCTGATGGCCGACATCCCAGACGATCCGGTCATCGGGCGTGTTGAATATGTAATGCAAAGCAACGGTAAGTTCGACCACACCGAGCCCGGCGCCGAGATGGCCGCCTGTCGAAGAGACGGCGTCGATGGTCTCCGTCCGCAGTTCATCCGCCAACTGCCGCAGCTGATCCTCTTCGAGCTCGCGAAGATCGGCCGGCAGCTTGACCTTGTCCAGTAACGGTGTTTCCGGTCCGTTGGCCAAAACGCGCTCCTTATGTCCGCCTGTCGATGGCGAATCTTGCTATGCCGCGCAAATGCGCGGCGTTATCACCAAATATCTCAAGATAGGAAATCGCCTGCTGGCAAAGCAGTTCGGCGCGCTGCTGCGCCTCTTCCACGCCGAGCAGTCCGACGAATGTCGCCTTTCCGGCATCCGCATCCTTTTGTGTCGCCTTGCCGATATCCTCTGCTTTACCCAGCGTGTCAAGCAAATCATCTTTTATCTGAAAGGCGAGACCGACGTCATTGGAATAACGGCGCAACGCCTCTTTTTGTTCGTCATTCGCCTTGCCCAGGATCGCCCCGGCCTCACACGCGAAAGCAATGAGGGCCCCGGTCTTCAAACGCTGAATACGGGAAATCAGAGACACATCCGCATCCATATCTTCTGCCAGAAGATCGATCATCTGTCCGCCGACCATGCCGTTAGCGCCGGCGGCGCGCGTGAGGCCCAAGACAAGCTCGCTCCGCACGTCGCCTTCCGGGTGCGTATCACTGTGAGCTAGCACCTCGAACGCCGAGGTCAACAGTGCATCGCCAGCAAGAATCGCGGTCGCATCGTCATAAGCTTTATGGTTGGACGGCTTGCCACGGCGAAAATCGTCATCGTCCATGGCCGGTAAATCGTCATGAATCAATGAGTAGCAATGGACAAGCTCCACGGCGGCTCCGGCGCGCAGTGCCCTGCTGTCCGGCACACCAAAAAGGCGGGCACTTTGCATCGTCAGAAACGGTCGCATGCGCTTGCCGCCGCCAAGCGAGGAATAGCGCATGGAGTTAAACAAACGCGCTTCCGGTCCTTCAGGGGGCGTGAGAACACTGTCCAAAAACTGTTCAATAGCCTCCGCACCCCGGGACATGGCGTCGGACAGCGGGGCAATAGCCTTTGCCTCACTCAAGATCCGCGGGCTCCGTGCCTTGCGGGCCGTCGGGCCCAATAGAGATTTTTTCAACGCGCATGCGCGCCTCTTCGAGCTTCTTTTCACAATGTTTCTTCAGCTGCGCCCCGCGCTCATAGGCGGCAATCGCCTCATCGAGACTGCTGCGGCCTTGCTCAAGCTGACGGACGATTTCCTCCAGCTCCGCCAACGCCGCCTCGAACGTGAGCGTATCGACCTCAGGCGGCGCTTCCGCCGCATTTTCCTTGGGATTTGCCATGCCCGACTTCACTAATGTTTGCAGAGATCAAGTTTAGATATACAGAGTGCGAAGGGCAAGGCGGCGGGCCCGACCCGCCCCTATTCGACGCCCGTTATCGCCCGGCACGCATTAATTCGGAAACATGGGCCGCAACGCTGTCGCCCAGCGCGTCCAGATCATACCCGCCTTCAAGGCTCGAAACCGTCTTGCCGTCGCAGGAATTACCCGCGACCTCCAGCAATTTCCGCGTGATCCAGGCAAAATCTTCTTCCTCCAGCCGCAGTGACGCCAGCGGATCCCGGGCATGGGCATCGAACCCGGCGGAGATAATCAGTAGCTCGGGCGCGAAAGCGTCCAAAGCGGGAAACACGCGGGAGTCCCAGCCATTCCGGAACTTTGCCGACCCGGTTCCGGCCTCCAGCGGCAGGTTATGAATATTGCCGGCGCCGGTTTCGGCTTCCGCGCCGGTCCCGGGATAAAACGGAAACTGGTGGGATGAGGCAAAAAAGACGGAATCGTCGTCCCAGAACGCGGCCTGAGTTCCGTTCCCGTGATGGACGTCGAAATCGACGATCGCCACGCGACCCAGGCCGTGCGCCACCTGCGCATGCCGGGCGGCGATCGCGACATTGTTAAAGAAGCAAAACCCCATCCCGTGATGGACCTCCGCATGGTGACCGGGCGGGCGCACCGCGCAAAAGGCGTTATCCGATTCGCCGGAAAGGACTCGATCGACGGCCGCGATGGCCGCACCGGCGGCGCGCAAGGCGGCCTCGCCCGTCTCGGGCGACATCACCGTATCGGGATCAATCCGCGCCCAGCCATCTTGCGGAACCGACGCGAGCAGGTTTTCGACATAATCCTTGCCATGAATCCGCGCGATCTGGTCCACCGTCGCGCGCGGCGCCTCAATGCGGTCGAGCGCATCGAAGCTGTTCGCGGCAAGCGCGCGATTGACGGCGCGGATGCGATCGGAACGTTCGGGATGCCCGGGGCCGGTATCGTGGGCCTCCGAACTTTCGTGGCTGAAAAGCGCTGTGGTCATGCGTTTCACTCCGACGGAGATTCAGGACGTCGACCGTGTTACGAGACGGACGTGTTCGGTCTGCTGAATCCTGTTGACTGTCCAAAGGACACATTACATTGTTTTTCATCAATTTTATCATGGCGACGCAAAACAGCCCCCGAAAGGCTTAAGAGATCAGCGCCATGCATTTCGAGGTTCGTCTAAAATGAAAAATGGTCGTATCGCACTTCGCTCCGCCGGGGCGTGGAAAAGTCCCCAGTGGCTGATTTTCGTTCTTCCGCTTCTCGCGGCTCTGTCCCTTGGCGTGATGTCAGCCTCCCCCGCAACCGGTCAGGAGCGCGGCGGCAAGCAATCGGAAAAATCCGAATCGAAAAAACCGTCGGCGGAGAAAAAAAGCGGCAACAAACGGCGCGGCCGCCGGGGACGCGGTGGACCCGCCACGGTAGTCGTCGATCCCGTGATCAAGGGAAGCCAATCGGAAACCGTTCTGGTTTATGGCCGTCTCGTCGCGCACCAGGCTGGTGTCGTCGCCTCGCGCACACGCGGCGCGGTGGGCGAAGTGCTGATCAGGGTCGGCGATCGTGTGACGAAGGGGCAGCCGCTGATCCGGTTGATCACCGCAATGCTGGAGGCCGAACGCGGTCTCAAAGCCGCGGAGCTCAAGGAATACCGCGCGAGCATCAACCGTGCGGACGCTCAGCTGGGACTGGCCCAGCAGGAATTGAAACGGCTCGAACGGCTGCGGAAATCAGCAGCGTTTTCCGTCGCCCGCTATAACGACAAGCGCCGCGATGTCGAACGTTTCAGAAGCGCGCGGGCCGAGGCGGTGGCAAAGGCCGAACAGGCCGAAGCCGAATTGCGTATGGCCGATATCAACCTCGCCAACTCAACCGTGCTCGCGCCGTTCGACGGGGTCGTAACGGTGCTTCATGTCGAGGTCGGGAATTACGTCAATGTCGGGGCCAATGTCGTGACCATGGTCAATGACAGCACGCTGGAAGTCGAAGCCGAAGTCCCGGGGAACCGGGTCGGCGGGCTCGATCAGGGCCGCGACGTCGATGTGCTCCCGGAACATGGAGCAGAGTTCAAGGCAACCGTCCGCGCCGTGGTACCGGAAGAAAACGCGCTGTCCCGCACCCGGCTGGTGCGTTTCGTCCCGGCGCTGAATTCCGAACACAAGATGGTCGCCGCCAACCAAAGCGTACGGCTGCGGATTCCGGCGGGCCCGACGCGTGTGGCCGTCACCGTCCATAAAGACGCGATCACCGTTCGCCGGGGCAACAAGGTCGTATTCGTCGTCGATGAGGAAAAGATGACGGCCTCGCTCCGGCAGGTAGAACTGGGCGAGACTTTCGGATCGCGCTTCGAAGTTCTGAAAGGGCTGAAGCCGGGTGACAAGGTCGTCGTGCGCGGCAATGAAAGATTGCGGCCGAACCAGAAGGTCAAACTGCAAGGTGCCGGCGGACGCGGTGGCCGGGGCGGTGGCGAAAGCCGGCGCGGACGACGCGGTGGAGGTGATGACAAAAGCGCCGATCGTGGCGATGGCAGCAAGAGCGAGGGACGCGAACGGCACCGCCGCAATAAAGAAGGATCCGGCTCATGAAACTGATTGAGCTTGCCGTACGGCGTCCCGTCGCCGTGATGTCCGTTGTGTTGATGGTCGTCCTGATGGGCTGGGTCGCGCTTCAGGCGATTCCGATCCAGCTGACCCCGGATGTGCGTAAACCGCTGATCCAGGTGCAGACCACCTGGCGCGGCGCGGCCCCGCTGGAGGTCGAACGCGAAATCCTGATCCCGCAGGAGGAAGCGCTTAAAGGGCTTGAAGGACTTGAGAGCATGGAGTCCTGGGCGAGCCGCGGACGCGCGCGTATCAGCCTGGAATTCAACATCAACGTCGATCGAAACCGCTCCATCCTGCTGATCAATAACCGGCTGCAACAAGTCGGCAATCTGCCAGATGAGGCCGATGAGCCGGAACTGCGTACACGCGATTCCGACGATAACCCGATCGCCTATTTCTCGATCCGGACCAGGGAGGGAAACAGCCGGCAAATTTCCGAATATGGCGACTTCGTTGATGACGTCATTCTTGACCGGCTGGAACGGGTCAAGGGTGTCGCGCTGGTCAATGTCTATGGCGGCAACGAATCTGAAATCCGCATCATCATCGATCCGCAACGGCTCGCCCATTTCCGGATGACGGTCACCGATCTGAACAATGCGCTGCGCGGGACAAACATCAATCTGTCGGCTGGTGAGGTCGAGGAAGGCAAGCGCGAATACACGGTCCGCACGGAGAGCGAACTCAACACCGTCGAGCGGGTGAGAGAGGTCGTGTTGCGGTCCACCCGCGATCCGGCGACGGGCCGCATCCTGCGGGTCCGCGTCGGCGATATTGCCGAAGTCGAAAAAGGTTTCAAGCGGACGACGTCCCGGCGGCGCGACCGGGGACGCAACGCGATTATCGTCAACGCGGTGCGCGATACCGGCGCCAATGTCATCGAAACTATGGAAGATATCCGCAAGGTCGTCAAAGAGCTGAACGACGATGTCCTGCCGCAGGCCGGGCTTGTCATGGAACAGGTCCATGACGACACCGTCTATATCAATGCCGCCGTCGGGCTGGTCAGCCAGAACATTTATGTCGGCGGAACATTGGCGGCGATCATCCTGCTGCTGTTCCTGCGCTCCTTCGGCGCGACCGCCGTGGTTTCCATGGCGATACCTGTTTCCATCATCGGCTCCTTCGTGGCGCTGGCGGCGCTGGGGCGCAGCATAAACGTCATCTCGCTCGCCGGGTTTGCCTTCGCCGTCGGCATGGTCGTCGACGCCGCCATTGTCGTCCTTGAAAATATATACCGCCATCGGGAAATGGGTCGCGGCCCCGTCGAAGGCGCCATTCGCGGCGCCAACGAGGTCTGGGGCGCGATCATGGCATCCGCTGTTACCACCGTCGTCGTATTCGCGCCGATCCTGGTTATGGATCTGGTGGTCGGGCAGCTGTTCCGCGATATAGCCATCGCGCTTTCGGTCGCGGTGACGCTGTCCCTCATCGTTTCGATCACGGTGGTGCCGGCCTTGGCGCGCTGGCTACTCGGCGAAAAAACGCATGAGGTCGCGGAAAAGCGCAAAATACCGTTTATCGATGCCGCCGCGTCGGCGTTCGCGGGGTTCGTCTGCCGCTTTACAACAATAACTATATCGAACCGGTTTGCGGGCATCCTCGTCGTCGCGTCGGTTTGCGGGCTCGCGGGATACGGGACCTGGTTGTTCCTGCCCAAACTCTCCTATCTACCGGATGGCAACCGGAATTTTGTGCTCGCCATCGCACAGACCCCGCCCGGTTATAATCTTGAACAATTGACCAATATGGCCGAGCGCGCGGAAAGGATGACCCGACGCTATTGGGCGGATCCGGATGAAAAACCGGTCGAATGCCCGTCCTGGTTCAGCCGCCTGAAAGTCGTGGCCGACTGGCCGCCGGTGCAGGTGGAAGAGTGCGACAAGGGCCCCGTCCGCATGGCCCGGTTCTGGTACATTTCACGCTCCACCTCCACTTTCATCGGCACATCGGCCACCGACCCGACCCGCGCGAAGGAACTGGTGCCGATTTTACGCCGGACGATCTTTTCCGAACCCGGCACGTTCGGCTTTGCGCGCCAGACATCGATCTTCGGGCGCGGGCTTGGCGGATCGCAGGTCATCGACCTCAACATCACCGGGCCCGATCTGGAAACGCTGCTGGAACTGGCCCGCGATGCAATGACACGCCTTTCCTCCGTTATGCCGCGTAGCGAGGGCACGCAGCTTCGTCCCCGCCCGGGGCTGGAACTCGGCGCCCCCGAAGTGCGGATCATTCCCGATCTGTTGAAACTCGCCGATGTCGGGCTTACCGCACGCGATCTCGGCATATCCATCGATGCCTTCAATGACGGGTTGCGGGTCGCCGAGGTCACGGACGGGTCCAACCGGATCGACCTCACCCTCATGGGCCCGGACAAGCAGGTGAAACGCACCCAGGGGATCGGCGATTTGCCGGTCGTCACGCGGACGGGACAGATTTTGCCCGCCTATATGCTGGCGCGGATCGAGGTCACGGAGGGCCCGACCCAGATTCGCCATTTCGAACGCCAGCGCACGGTGCAGATCCAGATCCGCCCGCCCGACAATATCCCGTTCGAGACATCCATCGAACGGGTACAGAAAGAAATCATTGCGCCGATGACACAGGAAGGGCTGCCGCAAGGCGTACGGCTGAACATTGCCGGGACCGCAGATGAGCTGAACAAGACCTGGGAAGCGATGGTGTTCAATCTGATCATCGCCATTGCCATCGTCTATCTGGTGATGGCGATCCTGTTCGAGAGCTTTATCTTCCCGCTGGTCATCATGTTCTCGGTCCCGTTGGCCACCGCCGGCGGTGTCGCGGGGCTCTCGATCCTAAACATCTATCACTTCCAGGCGCTCGACATGCTCACCCTGCTGGGCTTCGTCATCCTGATCGGCACGGTGGTGAACAACGCCATCCTGCTGGTGCATCAGACATTGCACCATGTGCGGACCGAAATGATGGAAGTGTATGACGCCATCAATGAGGCGGTACGCAACCGTATTCGGCCGATCTTTATGTCAACGCTGACAAGCGTGTTCGGCATGTTGCCGCTGGTGGTCACGCCGGGCGCGGGATCGGAGCTTTATCGCGGTCTGGGATCGGTGGTACTGGGTGGCTTGGCCCTCTCAGCGGTCCTGACATTGCTGATCATCCCGCCGCTGCTGAGCTTTACCGCGCCGCTGCTGCGCCGTGAAAAGGGTGCAATGCGGTACAAGACGGAAGGTGAGCCGGTCGCGGGCGCGGCGGAATAGAGTACCGGAAAAGAGGCCTGGAAACCGGTTTTAGCGGAATCTAGAACCGGTTGATCGGCAGCTTCATATAGGAATGGCCGTCATCTTCCGCGGGCGGCATCCGCCCCGCCCGCATATTGACCTGGATTGAGGGCAGGATCAGACGCGGCATGGAAAGCGTCGCATCCCGTTCCGTCCGCATCTTGACGAATTCTTCGCGTGACTTGCCGCCGCCGACATGGATGTTGGACTTCTTTTCTTCAGCGACGGTGGTTTCCCAGGCGCAATCACGTTTCCCGCCCGCGCCGTAATCGTGATTAATGAAGACCCGGGTCTCATCCGGCAGGGAGAGTATTTTCTGAATGGAGTCGTAAAGCTGTTCCGCGCTGCCTTTTGGAAAATCGCAGCGCGCGGTGCCTGAATCCGGCATAAACAGCGTATCACCGGTAAAGACCGCGTCACCGATGATGTAAACCGCGCAGGCGGGAGTATGCCCGGGCGTCATCATTACCCGGCCTGAAAGTCCACCGATGGAAAATTCCTCGCCATCCCTGAAAAGATGATCGAACTGCGATCCGTCATGGGCAAAGTCCGCGCCCGCGTTGTACACGGCACCGAAAACTTCCTGCACCATACGGACATTCTCGCCGATGCCGATATTGCCGCCCAGCTTCTCCTTGAAATATGGTGCCGCCGTCAGATGATCGGCATGGACATGGCTTTCCAGAATCCATTGCAGATTGAGACCTTCACCTTCGATATAGGCAATAACCTCATCCGCCGCCGTCGTACCGGTGCGACCCGACGCCATATCGAAATCCAGAACCGTGTCGATGACCGCGCAGGCCGTGCCGGCGGGATCGCGCACCAGATGCGTCGCGTTGCTGGTCGATTCGTCGAAAAATGTTCTTACATCCGGGTTCATTGCAGAAGCCTCATCAATTCGTCACCTGAAAGACAACATAACTCTCCGCATCGGGCAATCTTGCCCAGCCCGATACACGCCGCGAAGCGTGTTTGACCCCGCTCCCATTCCCTCTATAACGGTTGCCCCGAACAAGGCCGCGAAAATGACGACCACCCCAGAGGAACCCAAAGGCAAAAGGCTCGGCATTGTGACCGACCTCGACAGCTGTATCGGCTGTCAGGTCTGTGCGGTTCACTGCAAGGACTGGAACACGGATGGCCATCTCACCGATCTCTCGGATCGGCGGCCCATCGACATCGACCCGTCCGGTGTCTGGTTCAACCGGGTTCACGCTATCGAATGCGGCGACCCGCCGGATGACCGCCTCGTCCATTTCCCGCGTTCATGCCTGCATTGCGAAATTCCCGCCTGCGCCGAGGTCTGTCCGACCGGCGCCATCTTCAAGCGCGCCGAAGACGGCATCGTTCTGGTCAATGAGAATTATTGCATCGGCTGCAAGCTGTGCAGCTGGGCTTGTCCCTATGGCGCGCTGGAATACAGCTTTGACGCCGGCGCGATGCAGAAATGCACGATGTGCGTGGATCGGATTTATGACGACGATCTGGCGGAAGCGGACCGCGTGCCGGTCTGCGTCTCCTCCTGTCCGGTCAGTGCGCGCCATTTCGGAAATCTGGGCGATCCGGATTCGGCGGTCTCGAAACTGTCCGAAGAGCGCGGCGGATATGATCTGATGCCGGAGCTGGGATACGGGCCGGTCAATAAATATCTACCGCCACGGGAGCACACGGCGGAGGCCGTCTCCGAAGGCGCGCCGGGTTCACCGGCACCGCTTAACCTCATTCCCGTGAGCGCGGACACTGAAAATAGCGGAGATACAAAACCGCGGTCATTTCTGATGCGGCTGATCAAAGGCGAAAATCCGGCCCGGCCGGCGATTATTTTCACCACCCTGTCGGGCGCGGGATACGGCATTCTGGTCTGGGCGGCATTCTTCGCGTTTTTCGGCGGTGTGCCGCCCGACCGCTGGTTCGGTCTGGCCATTTTCGCCACCGCCTTCCTGCTGATTGGCACGGGGCTGTTCGCCGCCGCGACCGGCGTCGGGAAACCGGGGCTTGTCTGGCTCGCCTACACGCAATGGCGATCCTCCTGGTTCTCGCGCCTGTCGGTGTTTTCACTGGCGGCTTTCGGCCCCGCACTGGTGTTCGCGCTAGGCTGGGTCGTCTTCGAATCCTATGGCGATTTCTGGCGGCTGATGAGCGGGCTGACCGTATTCCTGTCGCTCGGCGCAGTGATCTGCGCCACCATGGTCTACGCCTCTCTCCGGACCGTCCGGGCATGGTTCAACCCGCATACGATCCGGGTCTTTATCTGCATGGCGCTGTGGAGCGGTATCGTCTGGTTCAACATGTTCGCGCAGCTTTTCAGTCTGCACACGCCGGTGATCGGGATCGTCCTTATCATCATCGGTGTCGCGACGCTGATCTTCAAACGGAAATACTGGATATTTCTGGACAATTCGCCGTCCTGGGTCACCCCTGAATCCGCGACGGGGCTAGGCGCGTTGGAACCTCTCCGGATGAAAGACGGACCGACGACCCTGGAAAACTATATCCACCGGGAGATGGGCGGCGCGATCGATCGTGCGCAGGTGGAGATGCTGCGCCGCCGGTCGTTCCTGCTCTATCTGCTCGTCCCGTTCTGCGCCGCGACCATACCGGTCGAGATGGAGGCATGGATCAGAATTTTCGCGGCGAGCGCCGGCGTCGTATCCGTCATGATCGGCATTGCCATCGAACGCTGGCTGTTTTTTGCAGAGGCCAAGCATACCGCGATGCTGTATTACGGATCTGAAACATCCTGATTTCCTGTCGCGGGAACGGCGCGCGGTAATGACCCAGACGAACAGAACCATACTGAAAGGCGCGGCCGCCGCGATTCTGATCTTTGTCGCGGCAATTTTTATCGGTCCTGAAATCGGCGATGACGGGCTGCCGCCTGTCGTGCCGGAATTTACGGATGGCCGCTTTCTCTCCCTGAAATCCGTCGCCGCGCTGGCAACTGCCTTCAAGGACGCCGGGTATGACCTGACAGAGGTAAAGTCCGGTAAAAAGCCGGTTCCGCCGCTGTTTCTCAGGCGTCTGCCTGGCGACCTCGCCGCCGTGACGGATACCGACAGGCGCAAGGCGCTGTTTATACAGACGATCCTGCCGATGGCACTTGCGGTAAATCAGAAATTGCGCGCACACCGCGCGGCCCTGGAGGATTTGAAGGCCAAGGGCGAAACGCTGAACGAGGCAGAACAGGCATGGCTCCGGGTTGTCGCGGCGAGACACAAAAACGCAAAATCCGATCCGAAGACTCTCCTGGAACAAATCGCTCCTTTGCCCGTCGCGCTGATCATTGCGCAGGCCGCGGTGGAAAGTGGTTGGGGCACGTCCCGCTTCGCCAGAGAAGGCAACGCGCTGTTTGGACAATGGACGTGGGAGCCCGGCGCCGGAATTGTCCCGGAAGCCCGCGAAGAGGGCAAAAATCACGCGGTAAAATCCTATTCGCGCCTGATCGATTCGGTCTGGGATTATGCAAACAATCTCAACACCCACCGGGCTTATGCGGACTTCCGCGAGGCCCGGGCCAAACGGCTGAAAGCCGGGAAACCGCTGCGCGCGCTGCCGCTGATTGAAACACTGGAGGAATACTCCGAACGCGGCGCGGCCTATCTCGATCTGCTGCAGGGCATCATCGAACGGAACGGCCTGTCGGCGTTGAACAACGCAACCTTGTCGGATCAGTTGGGGGAGTAACATAAAATGTCACTGGGCATCGAACTTGAGCGCGCTTTTCCGGATCATTACCGTGCCCTGATCCTGGACAACGAGGTTACGGTCGATGCCTTTGTTTCCCATAA
>Ga0181580_10004110_pt1 | contig 11820 bp, 5 predicted proteins | sample 071ome_23_FD_132413 | JGI IMG/M metagenome (GOLD analysis project Ga0181580, IMG submission 132413) | Coastal salt marsh microbial communities from the Groves Creek Marsh, Skidaway Island, Georgia - 071403BT metaG (megahit assembly) | ecosystem: Environmental > Aquatic > Marine > Intertidal zone...
AATTCTACAACATCCTTAAATAATTTTATGAAAGTTGGAGAAACAATTACAGTTGCTCTCTTAACCACACAATCCACAACAGCGTATTACAATACGGATGTTCAAATTGATGGTACAACTATAACTCATTATGAATATGGTGGATTCCCAATTTCTGAGGGTAACCCAAATGGAATTGACATGTACACATTTACGATTATCAAAAAAACAGATGTTGGTGGTGTAGATACAAACTTCACCGTTTTAAGATCACTATCGCAGTATACTACGGTCTAATAAAATGCCCTTAATAGGAATTACTGGTAACGCATCAAACGTTGCATATAGAGGAAACTATGATTTTAGGCCATTTAATATATCTTTTCCTGATGTAGTAGATGCAATACCAGGGCAAACTTATTTTACACCTCCAATACAAGTTACTGGAATTAATTACAAAGTTCCAATATCAATAACTGGTGATGGCGAATATAGTATTTCCAGAAATATTGAGTTTTCAGAAACTTTTGATAGTTCTGTATTTACTTTTGACACAAATTCTGCCACTTTTGATTCTTTACCAGCATCCCAATCAGGAACTTTTACAAACCAATCAAGTTTTATTAGAAATGGGGATTTTATTACTCTCAGAGTAGTATCTGTCAATCCTTCGGAGTTTGACAATTTTTTTGATGTTGTTCCTAGAAGTGGGATAAATTATAATTATGCAATTTCAGATCCATATGAAATAATTTTAAGATCCGGAGCATATTCTTTTCCAACCTCTGGAGCATTTATTCTTGATACTAGAGAATCTTCTGGATATTCTGCAAATTCTGACTTTTTTGGTAGAATTTATGACACTAACGTTTCAATAGGCAAAAGTACTTTTAATTGGACTGTTGAAACTTTAGAAGCAGGATTTGCTTTTGGTTTTCAATTTGACAATGTGCAAAATGCATTTATAAATTCCGATATTATAAGTTCCACGTATGTTGTAGCTGGATTGAGTGATGCTTTGGAATATGTTGCAGAAATTGAATACACGTCAAATCTTCCAAATTCTATATTTAAATATGCGGGGCAACAAAATGTATTGTTAAGTGTAAACTATGGTCCTTTTGTTCCATCAGCAACTGTTAATAATGGAGATATTGTAAGATTAAAAGCAACTACTACTAGTACAGAAGGAAGAGAGATATATGCGGGAATAAAAATAGCTTCTACTACAAATGTTGGAATTGTAACAACTTCTTGGAGCGTATCATCATTATATTATACTCCAAGCAATTTCGCATTTAATCCTATAATAGGAGCTCCAACAAATTCCTTAAATGCCGGAGAGATAATAGAAAGTAATTCAATTTTTCTTAGTGGATTAACTAACAATTATGATTATCTGCTAAGTTATTCTCCAGGAACTTTTAGTGGAGCTGGTACACAAAATCTTCCATATTTGGATATTGATGGAACTACATACTCCGCTTCTTCAATAGGAAATACTTCTGCTAGTAGTCTTGTTAGAAATGGGTCTACTATTAAATTATATGCATATACAAATTTAGAGTCTTTAGGAATACAAACAGGATATCTATCTTTATCAGTTCCCGGAGACACAGTAAATCCATCTTTAACAACTTCCTGGACAGTGGAAAATGAAGCAATAATTCCACCAGATCCTCCACCAAGTCCATCAACACCAATATTATCAGCAAGTTCTGATTCTGGCGATTCTTCTATAGATAGGATTACAAATATTAATACACCAACTTTTACAGGAACTTCTCAAGCAGGAAATACCATTACTATTTTTGCTAATGGTTCATCTTTAGGAACAACTGTGGCAAATACTTCTGGTAATTGGTCATTTACTGTTCCAAATTCTTCTCCATTACCAAATGGTGTATATGCGATTACTGCTGTAGCCACTGACAACTTTACTGGATTAGATTCGAATTCTTCAGGTTCACTGAGCATCACTATAGACTTAGCTGTTCCAGTATTTACTTCTTCTAGTTTTACAAATCCAATTTCTGAAAATTCTGGACCAAACCAACTAGTATATATTGCAGCTGCCACAGATAATGTTGGATTATCTACACTCGGTGGTTACAGTTTAAAACCAGTCGATGATTATACGAAATTTTCAATCAATATATTTACTGGTGCAGTTGTCTTATTCGAAAATCCAAATTATGAAATAAAGCCATCATACTCATTCACCGTAATTGCCAAAGATAGGGCTAACAATACATCAGAAAAACAAGTAACATTGAATATACTTGATGTTGACGAAGAAAGACCAGTAGTATCAATAGGACAATCATTTACTTATCCTGAAAATCAAGTTTCTGGAGCAATTTTAGGGACTGTAATCGCAACAGATAATATAGGGGTAGTTTCATTCCGTTTTGATACGGGATCATCTATTTCCTCAGATGGATTATTTGAGATTGATAATAGTGGAAACATTATACTAACTTCTGCTGGATTGATTTCTCAGGCAAACGATTTTGAAATAGCACCAAATACATTTTTCCATAATGTAGAAGCTGCAGATGCTTTAAGTAATTGGTCTCTTCCAACTTCCGTTTCGTTAAACGTTAGTGATGTATTAGAGGCACCACCTCCACCTCCACCACCTCCAGTAATAGGAATTCAAACCACTTCAGATTCTTATAAAAATGAAGGTAATTCTGGACAAACAACTTTCCTTTTCAACCTTATACGTTCTGGAGATACTTCTGGTACAAGTACGGTAGTTTACACTGTTTCTGGTACTGGATCTAATCCAGCAAATGCTGCTGATTTTGGCGGTTCATTCCCAACAGGAACTGCAGTTTTTTCACCAGGACAAATAACAATACTTCTCCAGATACAAGTAACTGGAGATACTGTCGTAGAAAATGATGAAGAATTTTTGGTCACTTTATCCTCACCATCAAACGCTACACTAGGAACTTCTAGCGCAACTGGCATTATCAAAAATGATGACGTTACGCCACCAGTTCTTAATATTACAACACTCCAATCCAATAAATTAGAAGGCAATTCTGGAAGTACGCCATTTACATTCGTAGTAAATCGTACTGGCAATTTATCTGGCAGCAGCAGTGCCAATTGGTCTGTAAATGGTGTAGGCGGACAACCAGCTAATGCAACTGATTTTGGAGGTTCATTCCCTAGCGGAACAGTTAATTTTGCTCCTGGAGAATCTTCTCAAGTTATTACTGTTAATGTTTCAGGTGACACTACAGTTGAACTTCAAGAATCATTTCAAGTTTTTATTACTAGTCCCATTGGAGCAACAATAGGAACTAGCAATGCTATAGGATCTATTGCTAACGACGATTTTCCACCACCACCTCCACCTCCACCACCTCCACCGCCACCACCACCGCCACCACCACCACCAACAAGAGGTATTAATAGGTACTTTAGCTCACTTTATAGTGACCATGCGTATCTGGAAGGTTCTGATATTTCAGGAACAGTAGCAGTTAGTCATGTAATTTCTGGTGGTGTTACAGTATCTTATAGTTATGAAAGTAGTAAAGTGCCGTTTGTTGATGGTGCATCCGGACCAGCTTTTATAGACTATACAACTGATGGAGGTGGAAATAGAGTTTATTTCTTGAGGCCAATTGACATTTATAGATTTACTGGAGCTTCAGGATTTAGTCTAACTGCTGGAGGAGGAAATACAGTAAGTAATGGTGGACTACAAGACCTTGGTCCAGTTACTAGACCCGATGGTTTAAATTATCAAAGATTTTATCAGTATTTTATTAATAATGGTAATGGTTTTCCGACATATTGCCGTTCCTTCTTTATGTCATATACTTTAAACAATTATACTTTGGAAGGTGCTAGTTATTTTAGATTATATACTACTAGTTCTGGAGTATCAAATGCTGTCGCAATTTATTCAAATTATGATCACACCCAAGGAGACCATTTCCTAACAACTAGTTCTCTCATACCACCAGGATATGGTAGAATTAGACTTTTGGGTTATGCTCATTCACCATTTGCGTCTCAACCACCAGGAACTCAACCACTTTATAGATTATATCGAGGTGGAACTATAGGTGATCATTTATATACTACAAGTTCAGTTGAAGTTAGTATTCAGACCTCAGCTGGATATGTTCTAGAAGAAAGTCCAATGGCATGGGTTCCATTGTAATTTTACTATAAATAAAATAAACTATAGTTTAAAATGGCTGATAGATATCCATTAATATTTGACCTTTCCGATAATAAATTTAAAGAACTTATTCCTGGTGATAATTTAGACCTTACTGGTAGTGGAATTGTAAATGCAAATTCTATATCTACTGATGGAATAATATCGGGTAGAGTGAGATGTAATGTTTATACTGGAAATGCTGTTAGTGGACGTGTAGACTTAACAGCACTTGATGCAAATAAAGTAGTTTTAGTTAATACATCTTCCGGTGCTCCAACAACAAATCTTATGGTTTTACCGGCTGGTTCTGATTTAGAAGTTGGAGATTACTTTAAATTTATAGATGTTGGTACTGGAGCAGTCGATTCACCTGGTAATTCTTCAGTAAATCCAATATATGTTAGACCAGTGTTTTTTGGTACTGACAGAATTATGGGAGGTCCTGTAAGTGATTCTTTAGTAATTGATTCTGATGGAGAATCAGTGACTTTAATTTGGTGCGGACCAACTTATCAATGGAGAATACTTAACTAAGGAGAGATAAAAAAATGCCAAGTTTAAAAGCAATTAGAGCTGGTACTATAGGATTTTCTTCTACCGGAATTTCTGACAATTTGCAATATTCGAATGTTACCGTACTTTTCGGACAATCATCTAGAGTATTGACTTTACCAAGCGGAAAATTTAGATGGGGAGACTGTTTTATAGTGGAGGGATCTGATGCAGATCCTGGAACTGTTAATTTGGGTGGTTTGGAAGTAATTGACGGTGTAAACTATTATACTCAAGTATCTTACGCGGCACCAGCAGGTTCTACATCTAATTTTAGGATAATACAACTCTATCCAAATATATCTTCAACTTAAATTAAACAATAAATTCTACTAAATAATATATAAAAGGGGGACAGTGAACCCTGAGGAGAAGAAATGGGAATCAACAGAAATTTTGTTGTAAAAAACGGAATTGAAGTTGCAAACGATCTACTTATTGCAGATGGTATTGACCAGAAAGTAGGTATTGCGACAACAAATCCCAATTATACTCTCGATGTTCATGGTGATGTTGCTCTAAATGGCCGACTCTTTGTTGGTGTAGACTCAAGTTTCGTAAAAAATGCTGTTGGTGTTGTTTCCAATACATTTTTAGATTATGTTAGTGGAATTGACACTGGTCTCTTAAGAGTTGGAGATTATTTGAGTGATGGTCCTGGAGGATTTATTAGAGATGATACAAGAATCGTCTCTATTGGACAATCACTAATTGAAATTGATAAATCACATACCAGATTCGTTTCAATTCCGGCATTTGTAACTTTAGATTTTACCAGATTCATCTTTTCTGGTGATGATGACCAAGTTCTTGTTTCAAGAGGTGCTTATGAATCTCCTGTTTGGAGATCAAGAGCAGCACTTACTGCTGTAGGATTAGCAACTCAAGATGCTACAGTATATCCAACCTTTGTAACTGGACTTGGAAATACTGGACCATTAATTAAACAAGACCAATTAACATTTAATCCAGTAGCTGGAAATTTTGGTATTGGTACAGATACTCCAACTGCAAAGCTATATGTTGGAGGAAATGCTAGAATTACTGGCATTGTAACAATTGGACCAGCATCAATTACTTTAGATGGTTCGACAAATACAATTACAGTTGGTGCAGCATCTACAATTTACGGTGGTGGCGACTTTAAATCTCAAGGTAATGTTGAGGTTGGTGTTGCCACAATAAAAGAATTGTATGTTGGAATAGTCAATGGAGAACTATTCCAAGTTAATTCAAATGGTAATGTTGGAATTGGTTCGACTTTACCACAATCAACACTTTCTGTTGGTGGAGATGTCTTTGTTAGTGGTGTTTTAACTGCAACCACAATTGATGCCCAAAATATTTCTGGTAATCTTACTGGTGCAGCAAATACTGCTAGAGATGTTATTGGTGGTATTGGTTCCATCAGACTGTTAAGTGTAAGTGGAATTTCAACTCTAGAATCGCTAGAAGTTCAAAATGATGCTACTGTTGGTGGTGGACTCAGTGTTACTGGAAACACAAACTTAGATGGTACTGTTCAGATTGGCAGTACAACAACAATTAATGATAATCTTGAAGCATCAGGAACTATTGAAACTACAAATCCTCTGGGATTCTTGGGTTATGGTGCAGCAATTACCGGAATTGTTACTCAGATAACTGCTGGTATTGGAATGAACATCAACTCTACCCAACCAGATGGTAGAGGTGTTGTTACTCTTGATGCATATAAACCAATCGGAAAAACAATCTTTGTTTCTCAAACTGGTGACGATGCAAATACTGGTTTATCGGAGAATCATCCAAAGAGAACAATTAAAGCTGCTTCTGCAATTGCTTTCCCAGGAGATACGATTAAGGTTTATCCTGGCGTTTATATTGAAAATAATCCAATCATTCTTGCGCCAAGAGTCGCCGTTGAAGGTACTGAACTAAGAAACTGCGTTGTAACAGCAAGATATACTGATAGAGACTTATTCCATGTAAATAATTCCTGTCACGTTACAGACTTAAGTTTCATTGGTCCAGATATGTCAAATGGTGCAGCAATTGTTGCACTTCAACCTTTACTTGGAGTATCAACGGATAGATTCTTTGATGCTGCAAGAATGATTCGTTATAATCTAGATTATATTGCAAAAGAGACTGTAGGATATTTAACGAGTACTCAATATAAGAATCCAGCATTTACTGTTGTAGATAAGAATGGTTTTCCAACACCACCAGTAAATTGCTCTGATGATATTAAAGATGTATTAAAAGCAGTTATTCATGACATTACTAGAGGTGGTAACTCTAAGTGTGTAGGAGCTGCTAAATCATACTTTAATCCAAATGATGCTCTAATTCATATTACTGGAATAAGTAGTGGTACTGATGGACTTCAAAGTTATAGCGTTCTTGATGCAACGATTGACTCGCTAATTTATGCTAAGAATATGACCAGATCCATTATTAATAATGTGATTTGGGGTGGCGAAAATAGCGGACCACCAATTAGCGTAACTGGTGCGGAATATGATTATGTTACTGGTGTTACGACAATTACAACTGCATCAGATCACCAACTAGAAGCAGGATATGCAGTTAAAATTGAAGGTCTAGAATTTAGTTGTCCAGATAGCCCACCAAATCTACTGTATCCAACAGGAAATTATGGTTATGTATTTACTGTAGATGAAAAACTAGCATTTAACCAATTTAAAGTAAGAGTTGGAATTAATACTATTCCACATACTTATGTTGGTGGTGGTTCAATTAGAAGACAGGTCAACTTTAATCCAGAATTTACGCAGGTTAGAGACCTTAGCATTCAAGCAGATCCTTTATCAACATATAATGATACTCCAGACTCCTGCCAGGATGTATTCTCTGCAATTGATGCGTGTGTAGGTGTTGTAACTACAATTCTCAAAAACGGATTAAGTTATCTTGGCGCAGGAATCAATACCACATTCCCAGGAAATGGTGGTCAAGGATTTGATTCTCTAGTTGGTATAACCGCAGCAGAATATAATAACGAATCTGGAGAAACTGTAATTACTGCACCAAACTTCCCAGTAAGAGTTGGTGATTATGTTGAAATTAGAGACCTTCGTTTCCAATGTTCATCAAGTGGAATCACCTCAACTCAGGTATTCCCAACAGGAAGATATGGATTTGAGTTCTTTGTTACCAATGTTGATAGTGCAGAGAACAAATTCACTATCAATACTGGAGTTTCAACATTAGCACATACTTATGTTGGTGAAGGATTTGTTGTTAATAGAACTGTTGATGTAACCGCAGCAGAATACGATTACATTACAGGCATTACAACTATTACAGCACCAGGAGCAAGAGTAAAGGTTGGTCAATTTGTAAAACTCTATGATCTCGAATTCTCATGTCCTTCCGGTCCAGCAATCCTGAAGTATCCTTCAGGAAATCTTGGATATGAGTTTAGAGTTCTTGAGGTATTAGACCTAAACAACCAATTCACAGTAAATGTTGGAACATCAACACTACCACACACATATTCAAGTGGTGGTATGGTTAGACCTGCATATTCTAAGGGTGTTGGTCCAATCACTCAAGGTCCTTATGTTAGAAACTGCACCAACTTTGTTGGTAAGAGTATTGGAATGAAAGTGGATGGTTTTGAAGCAGAACCAGGAGATAATGATGATATTGGTGTTACTGGTACTATGAGTGTTGACTCATACACTCAATATAACCAGGGTGGAATTGGAGTTTCAATTACTAACGGAGCATATGCTCAGTTGGTGTCAATCTTTACCATTTGTGACGAAATTGCAATTTACACTGCATCTGGCGGACAATGTGATATTACAAACTCAAACTCATCATTTGGTAATTATGGTCTTGTTTCTGAAGGTGTTGGTGACTATAGAACAAAATCAATCTATAGATTTACTGGAAAAGTTAATGCAGAAGCAGAATCAGAACAGGCTGTAATTGAAGTTGGAGGAATTGGTTCCTATAGACCTTATGATGGTCAGGTATTATTCTTCGACGAACTATATTATGAAGTTAGAAGTATTAATATCACCAATGGAGGAAGTCTTTATACTTCACCACCAACTGTAATTATTGATGCTCCTACAGGACCGAATGGAATTCGTGCAGAAGCATCTGCCAATATTGAAAATGGTAGAGTAACTTCTGTAGATATTATTAGTACTGGTAATCAATATCAGTATTCTTCACCACCAAACATTACATTTGTTGGTGGTGGTGGAAGTGGTGCAATTGCTGAACCAGTTCTTTATCCACTCTATTATACCATTGAAAGTGCAACTCTACCTTCTGCTGGAGTATCTACGGTTACCCTAAATACCAATCTAAATAATACAGTAAGTGAAGGTGCTACAGCTTATATTAATAGGTTGAGCCTTCAAATTACATCATCACACTCATTTGAATGGGTCGGTTCCGGAAATGATATTAATACAGCAAAACCAGCACTTGGTGGAGTTGTTATTCAAGAGAATGAAGTTGTTAAGAGAGATGGTGGTGAAGTCGTGTACACTAGTACGGACCAAGCCGGTAACTTCAAAATTGGTGATGATTTAACAATTAATCAGTTAACAGGAACCGTAACTGGTAGAGCATTCAATCAAAGTATTCTAAACACAGTAACCCCACTTATTATCGCATTAGGTAACTAAAAATGGCAGCAGTAGCTCTTAATAGTTTTAAAACTATCAGAAAACAAGTAACTACAAGTAACGTTGGGATTTATACATGTCCTGTTGGAGTAGCTGCTATTGTACTACTTGCCCAGGTTACAAATGTTTCAACTGGTTCTAGTTCATTTCAAATCACAGCATCTCATTCTAGAGGAACGGAATCTCCCACAGATTTCCAATTTGCAAATGCTGCTTATGTAGCACCAAATGACAGTTTGAACTTAGTTCCTGACGGAAGACTAGCTTTAGAAACAAACGACGTTATCAAAATTCAAGCTGATGCTGATGGCGTTCTAAATATCGTACTTAGCATCCTAGAAACTGCAAAACAGTAATTAAATGGCACGACATATATCAGGAAGAGTCAGAAAGACTCCTCAAACAGGACTTACTTCAGACCGTTACGATTTTCTAAATTTAGAAAGTGCGGAACCCGATTTAGGCGATCCTATAGTCGGTCCATCTTCTATTCAAGGAAAACCATTTCCATTAAGTGGAAATGTGTATGTTGTTGCATCATATGATACTGAAGAACCAGGAAATAGATTTTGGATTCCAGGTTCCCAATTAGCTGGTGCAGGATTAATACCAGGGTCTTATACAATATTTAATAATGATATACCAGTTGGTGCCGCAAATAGTTTCAACAAATTTAATTTTGTAGGAACTGGCGTTACTGTAGATCCGGTTGCATATGACATAGAATCGCAAACTGGTATTGCTACAGTTCGAATTACTGTTACAGATTTACTTGCTCCAGGTTCTTTATACAATATACCATATCACGGAGATTCTGGACTACTTGATGGTGGTAGTGCATTTTATTACAATCCAAACTCCGATTCTGTTGGTATTGGTTCTTTCTCACCACAACAGAAATTAGATGTAGAAGGAAATGCGAGAATATCTGATACTCTTTATGTCGAAAACATTGAAGCAACTAATGTAACATTTGATGGTGATGTTAACTTATCACTAGCACAAACAGTTACTGCTACAAGAATTGATGTAAATCGTTTATTTGCTCATCAAGGTTTTGTAACCACAGCATACATTGAAAATGCTTACATTTCTGCTGGTATTGGAACGTTCAATTTCTTAGACGTTACAGATTCAGATTTTGAACATTTCCATGCAGATACTGTAGATATTGCAAGTGGTATTGGTACATTCGATAGAGTTGGTGTAACAACTTTAATCGTTGATGATGCTTATATTAATGGTGGTATTGGAACATTTCATAGCATAACAACTCCAAATTTTGAAGTTGGTGCTGGTGGAACATTCGTTATTGCAACTGACGATGGAAAAGTTGGTATTGGTTCAACGCTACCGACAACTTCTCTAGATGTAATCGGTAACGTAAAGATTACTGGTTATATTGCATTAGAAGAGGGTGTAGGAAGTGCCGGTCAGATTCTAATTTCTCAAGGAACATCTCCGGCAATCTGGGGAGATATTACTGATACAACTGTAGGTTCTGCAACATCAGTATCTATTACTGAAGAGAATAGTGATGATAGTTTACATTACATAACTTTCACTAAAACTACTAATACTATTGGCGGTATTTTTGCTGATAGTGCAGATTTAGTTTACAATCCAGTACAAAATAGACTGGGTATTGGAACAACATCACCAGAATATGAAATTGATGTTATTGGTGATGGTAGAGTTTCTGGATTGCTTTATGTTCAAGAACTTATCGCGACAGGAAGTTCTCAAGAGCAAGTTATCAGAGAATCTTCTGGTATTATTACAACTTCATCTCTACAAACAGTTCTAATTGACAATATAGATCCAACACTTTATAGAAGTGCGAAATATGTTGTTCAGATATCAACAACAGGAACTCTATTCGCAGAAAGTCAATCAGTACAAAGTATTACTGGTGGAACTGGTTATATTGCAGGTACATACTTAGATGTTCCATTAGTATCATCGACTGGACTTGGAAGTGATGCTCATGCAGATTTAAGAGTCATTCCGGAATATACTCTAGAACTATTAGATAATACTTCTGGCATTTTTACTATTGACACTACTCCAGCTAGAGTTGGAATTTCAACAACTACTACGTCCGGAATTACTACTGGACAGACCGTATATTTTAATAGTATCTTCTTTATCACTGATGCTGAAAATTCTACAGTGGCATTTAGTTCAGTAACTAATCCCGGAACTGGATATTTATCAATCCCTAATATTATTGTAGATTCACCCATAATTGCAGGAAATCCCGTTCCTGGAGTTGGTGTAGGAAGCACTGCAGCACTATCAGTAAATAGTTTGATTGTCACAAACGTCGATATTTATCAACCAATCACCACAACAACTATTAGTCCTCTACCAACAGTAGTAATTGACCCTCCCTCTGGAGTAGGAACTGCTGCTGGTGGATTGGTTGGTGTTGGAGTTTCA
>Ga0181580_10004111_pt1 | contig 11820 bp, 13 predicted proteins | sample 071ome_23_FD_132413 | JGI IMG/M metagenome (GOLD analysis project Ga0181580, IMG submission 132413) | Coastal salt marsh microbial communities from the Groves Creek Marsh, Skidaway Island, Georgia - 071403BT metaG (megahit assembly) | ecosystem: Environmental > Aquatic > Marine > Intertidal...
ATTAAAAAAATATAAAAATATAAAAATTTCACAACTTGAGAAAAAAGAAAATCATGGACTTCTAAGGTGTATTGAAAATGGTCTAAATATTTATGGTCTAGAAATACCTAATTATGGTTCATCGGTCGATACAAATTCAGATTTGTTAGAGGTCAGAAAATTAATTACAAAAAACATTATTTATAAAAAATATTGTATTTAAGTTTCATAAGGGTAAATATTTACTCCGATTAATTTATATATTCTTTTTTCCGAAAATAGACTGTAAAAAAATGGCATAATTCTTCTGTAAATTTTTCTGTGTGGAAACAAAACCATAAAAAATGATTTAAAAAAGTAAAATTTGTGTCGTAATTTAATGTAATTAGAAAGCTGCTTTATGGAATAAAAGTGCTTAATATCGTTATCTTCATAATTTAGGAGTTGATTTTTCCAGACATCTAGATTTGATATATACGAATTTGCACTGTTGAATGATTTTTTTATTGCATAAAAATATTTTCTATCCTTATTAAATTTAGAGTTTAGATGTCTTACTTCAACTCTATCTTTGTCAAGGTCACTAGTTTCACTGATATATCCATAGATTTTTAAGACTTTTGTGTTCTTGGATTTTTTAGTAATTCTATTTATTAAATCATGATCATCCCAACCCCATCCAAAAATATATTCATTAAAACCATTAACATTATCTAACAATTTCTTAGAGACTAAAAAATTTCCAGGATTATATTCCTGCTTATAAAAAATAATTAAATCATAATCTTTGTAGTTAAGCTTATTGAATAACTTACTATCCATAACAGATTCTGTGTCAAGTTTTAAAATATATTCAGTTTCTACGAAATTAAAACCAAAATTGTAGGCCCTTGAAAGCCACCAATTTTTTTCATTCTCTTTTACAATAATCCGTGCTTTAGACTGTTTTTCTAAAGTAATTTTTCTATCAGATGACCAATCGATAATTAGATGTTCAGAAACATTATCAAGTTCTAATACATTTTTACGCATTAAATTTAAATTATTTTCCCTATTTCTACAGGCAGTAAGTACTGTTATATTTTTCATTTTAAAGACATTGCTTGACAGCTTAATTATAGATAATTACTTAAATGATTAATCGCAAATTAAAAGCTTTTAATTAATTGATATTTAAATACTATTCTTGAAATATGAAACAAAAAATAAAAAAGTATTTGTTTTCTAGGAAATTAATTTATCTACTTTATGGCTATGTTTTACTTAAAAATTATTCATTTAAAAAAATTGACACAATTCAAGTTGACATGGGTTGGGGATTGGCAATATGTAGTTCAGAAATCGTGGTTCCAATAGATAACATATATGCAAACATAAAGAAAGAAGCGGGGTTAGAACTTAGAGAGTTAAAGAACACTCCTCATTATGAATATTTAGATAAATCTATTTTAAAAAAAAATATTGATTACGAAGAATACATTAAAGACTATTTTCCCGAACTTAATATTGTAAATAAAATTAAAGACTTTGATAATTTAGAAAAGCAGGTAAAGAAGAATCCAGAAAATTTTTTTATTATTGTAAAAAAAGATTTGTATTCATTCAAGTATAAAAAGGTAAAAATAATTGACGGATTACATCGTGCGTCTATTTTAAAAAAAATTGGCTATGACTCAATTAAATGTTTAATTGCTGATGAAATTGAGCTTAATAAACCCTAGCTTTAAACGGAATATAATCATTTCCGTTTAGCAACCATCCAATCATTGCAAAAATTCTATGTTTACCACTGGTTACAGAATTATTTGTAATTTCTATTGGGTTTTTATCTAAAAGCGACTTTATGTCTTCAATATTCATTCTTTTCAATGAGTTGTAGTAATCTGAAGAATATAAATTAGGCACATTGTTATTTGCAATGTATGTATTAGCCTCTTGGTAACCAACTACATTTTTTCTAAAACTAAAAATTACATTATATAAAAAATAATTATTTCCAGAAGTCCAAAAACTTTTATTGTGACTAATTGGTTCTTCGAAAATGAACTTATTATTTGATTCGACTACGTCATTAAGCAGATTTTCAATTTTACTTTTTGTTAAATATGAAATAATTTGTTTTACCTTTACATTTTTTTTATTATTTGTGACTAAATTTAAATGTCTTTTTCTCAAAATCCAGTTAATAGAATGTTTTGGTTCAATATTCAAATTTAAAAATGCTTCATAGTTTAAAATAATATCTTTACTATTGTTTCCTGATATTTTAGCTCTTTGATTAAATTGATATCTTATAAATTTTTTATGTAGCTTTAAATACCTTCTTTTGAAAAATAAATAAATTTTTTTATAAAACATATTTGTTAATGTAAGAAATTGTTGATATTTAAGTTCATGTAAATTAAATGAAAAAGATCCTAAATTATTTTCCACAGTTTTTATTAAAAAACTAAATCTAAAATTTGAGACAAATTTAATTTTTATTATTCTATTTTCTCTAATTACAATAATTTGATCTTTTTGATAATCAATAATTTCAAATTCACTAGTTTTCAATAAATTTATAGTTTTAAATTTATCCTTTTTTTTGATTTTAAAACTATCCAAATAGTTATTATCTTTAAGCATTTGTTTATTTATAATTTCATAAGTTGTTGATTCCCAGCAACTAATATTTATTTCCTGTTTACTAAGTATTGAAAATAAGTAATAAATATTTTTATTTCTATATGGAATAGATGAATGATGACCTTTTAAATGCCAGTAGTCATAATATAAAAACTTATCAATTTCATCCCATTTGGAAAAATATTTCATTTAAAGCTATTCTAATTACGAGTAAAAATGTTTACTAAATTATTTAAACTTAAAAACCTAATACTGGGTACCATTACAAAACCATTTATGCTTATTTTGAAATTATATTATTTAAAAATAATTTTTATTTTTTTTTCTTCTAGAAAAAATATAGAGTATTGTTTTGTCAAAAAAAATAAAACATTTCCATATTTAAAACAAGGATCAGATTTAGACATTTATTTAAATGCCTCTTCTAATTTATTGGAAGACTTATTAAATTATCTTGATGATAGTTTTATTTTAAAATTTAAAGTTTTTAATATATCGAAAAATATTGTTCATGTAGATCTATTGTTTAACAATAAATTAATTTATAAATTAGATTTCTGTATAAATAAAATAGAAAACTCTATTGTAAAAATAAATAATGATTTACTTAATTTAACGATTACAAATTCAGAAAACCATACTTTTAAATTTTCTTTTAAAAAATTTAAAATATCATTTCCAAATAGAGATTACGATAACTTAATACGATATATTGAATACAAGTTGTACCCTTCAAAAATACACCACTTAGAATTTCTAAATAAAGCAACCGCTAAAGAGTATGAACAACTTAAAATACTTGTTGAAGAGAATTTGGATAAAAGCTTAGACTTGTAGCTAAAAATTTATCCATGTCTCGGTTTAAGTTCCTCTTGTTTAGTAATCATGTAAGTCTATTATATAATAAACAAGCTAGTTTATAAATGAAAAAATATATTGAGACTAAAGTTTTATATAAACCTAAACACAAACCTCTAGTTTCTGTCATTATTCCAAGTTTTAACAGATTTGATTATTTAGTTAATGCTATTGAAAGCGTAAACAATCAAACTTATAAAAATTTCGAAATAATTATTGTTAATGATGGCTCAACAGATGAAAGATATTACGACAAAAAATTTGAAAAAAATGTAGTTACAGTACATTTAAAACAAAATCAAAAAGAAATACATGGATTTGGTCCTGGTAATATTAGAAATTTTGGAACAGAAAAAGCTAATGGTGACCTGCTTGCATTTTTAGATGATGATGACATTTGGCTTGAAAATAAATTAGAACTTCAGTTACAGGCTATGTTAAAAAATAAATTAGGAATGTCTTCCACGGAGGCTTATTTTGGAGAGGGAATATATCAAAAAAATTTAAAATATAAATTGTATAATGCTGAACAATATTTTCAAGATTTGAAGTATCTTTATAGAAAAACCAATTTTATAAAAAAAAATACATTACCGGAAGTATGGAATTATGACTTTACTTTAATTCATAATTGTTTTATCACATCCTCTGTTATTGTAGACAAGAAGATTTATGATACTTTGGGGGGGTTTAGAAATCTTCCACTTTGGGCAGATTATGATTGTTGGTTGGGTTTGCAACAGTTTACTGACAGTGTTTACTTAGATACACCTTTAGTTTATTACGATAGCCTTCATGCTATGGGTAGAAATTACTCAAAATAATCTTTGACTAGTAAATCTCGTAAGCTTCTTTATCGTGAATAGTAAGCTTTTTTTGATAACCAATATTTCTTTTAGTAAATGCTTCTAAAATATAATCTGGTTTTAAATTTTCAAACTCTTTGAAAAGTAAAGACTCTACTGTAAAATTTTTTTCAATCATTTCATTTGTATTAGTTTTATTTAGAAAATTTATAAAGTCTTTAGTTGATACCCCAAAGTATCCAGATTTGTAATCATTTTTTTGTTTATAGAACAGATTTCTTGGTTTTGATAAAAAATCTTTGAAAAAATAGTTATTAATAGCATACAATCTTGGTTCAAAATAAACTAAATAATCAAAATTTTCAATGTATTTAATACAGTGTTGAAGATTTTCAATCAATCCTGCACCTTTGTTGAATTTACCTATCTTATTTTTTCTCCTAAGTATGTAAATTGTATTTAATGGGAGTATGTTGGTTATTTTTCTTGGAACTAAAACCTTTGAATTTACTGTATTATCTGTAAATATAATATTAGAAAAATCCTTAAATACATCTAATTGTTCTAATCTTTTTAAACCAAGTGTGTGTTGTTTTATTCTTTGAAACCCCCATTGAAGATTTGCTTTCTTTTTTTCATCTTTGTTTTTAAAGTTTATTAATTTTTTTATTTTTTTAAAATCACGTGCTACAAAAATTGATGAATTAAGTAAGAGAACTATTTTATCGTCCATACTGTTAACTATAAATTGATTTTTAGTAATAATATATTAATAATGAGAAGTTCATATAAATCAAATTCTTTTGATGACATTTTTAAATCATTGTGCGAACACTATAAACCAAAATCTATTCTTGAGATTGGAATCCTAGATGGATTTTCTTTAAAATCATTTGTCGAAAGCGTTTCAGAAGAAACAGACATTGTTGCGATAGATTTATTTAACTTGTATGAGTTTAAAAATAGTGAAAAGAACAAAATAGAACAAAAATTCAAAGAAAATAAGAATGTAAAAATTTTTCAAGGTAATTTTTATGAGTTTTATAAGACATGTAGTAATTTTGATTTAATACATATTGATATCTCAAATGATGGAGATGTTTATGAATTTGCAATTAAAAACTATTTTCCAATAACTAACAAAGCCCTTATTCTTGAGGGGGGTTCTAAAGAAAGAGACTTGGTAGAGTGGATGATTAAATATAATAAAAGAAAAATTAACCCTTATTTACAAAAAATTTCTGATGTATATTCTATTGAGACTATCAATAAGTTTCCTTCTTTAACTATAATTGATGTGTTACAAAGTAAGGCATTATGAATCAAATACCACTTTTTAAAGTTTTTATGGATAAAAGTGCAATAAAAGAATCAAATAAAGTCTTGTCTAGTGGCTATGTAACTCAAGGCCCTATCGTTGAAAATTTTGAAGAAAAATTAAAAAATTTCTTCAATGAAGAACTAGTTACAACAACCAATTCAGCAACATCGGCCCTGCATCTTGTGATGCATATGTTAAAAACTAACGGTTTAGGCCCTGAGAAAATTAAAGTTACTGAAAAAGAGGATCATATTTTAACAACACCATTAACTTGTACTGCAACAAATTGGCCAATTCTGTTAAATAACATAAATCTTAGATGGGTTGATGTAGATGCATATAATTGCAATATGGATTTAGATGACTTAGAAAAAAAATTAAATAAAAACACTAAAGCAGTTCTTTTAGTTCACTGGGGAGGATTTCCAATTGATTTAAACAAATTAAAAAAAATACAAGAAGATTTTAATAATAAGTATGGTTTTAAATTTGTAATTATTGAAGATTGTGCTCATGCATTTGGGTCAAAATTCAATGATAAGTTGATAGGCACCTTTTCTAATATTTCAACATTTAGTTTTCAGGCTATAAAACACTTAACTGCTGTTGATGGGGGGTGTATTATATTTAATGATCAAGTTGATTACGAAAGGTCTAAGCTTTTAAGGTGGTATGGAATAGATAGAAATGAAAATAGAAAAGACTTTAGATGCGAAGAAGACATAACTGAAATTGGATTTAAATTTCATATGAATGATGTGAATGCCTCTATAGGTTTGGCAAATTTTGAACCAGTTGTTAGTAATTTACTACCAATACACATAACTAATGGAAATTTCTACAACGACAAATTAAAAAATATACAAGGTGTTGAATTAATGGATTACACATCCCAAACTGAAATACCATATTGGATTTATACAATCAAAGTCAAAAACAGACAAGAATTTATGAAATATATGGATCAAAGAAATATAGTTACAAGTCGCGTTCATGAGAGGAATGATATTCATTCAGCAGTTTCAAATTTTGTTGAGAGCCTACCTAACCTAGATAAATTGATTGACGAAATGGTCTGTATACCTGTAGGTTGGTGGGTTTCTGAAGAAAGTAGAGATTATATAGTTGAATGCATAAAAGATTTTTATAATTAGAAATCTAACCACTCTGGGTTGTCTAAAAACCAAAGTATCAACTTTTCAAAAGAATCATCAATGGAATATTTATGGTCCCAACCAAGTGACCTTATCAAAGTACCATCTAGTGCATATCTTAAGTCATGGCCCGGTCTGCTTGAATGAAAATCAACTAGTTCAAAATCTAATTCAAATCCAGAATATTTTGAAATAAGTTGTGCTACTTCTAAGTTGTTTAATTCCTTTGCACCAGGTATATTTACCTTTAAACATTTTGCTCCATAAGTATCTTCTTTTTTATTTGTCAATTTATCTTTATTTTCGACGATGAACATTACCGCTCTAGCAACATCTTCTGCATAGATATAGTGCCGACTTCCAGGTTTAGTCTTAGAACTGTCAGAATGAATTAGTATTTTTTCACCTCTTCTAAGTTTCCAAAGGGTATTTGGCACAAACTTTTCCGGGTGCTGTCTTTCTCCGAAGACATTCATTGTATGTGTAATTATGACAGGAAGGCCATAAGTATTTTCAAAAGCTATAGCAAGTTCTTCTCCTCCAGCTTTTGATGCACTATAAGGATTTGTAGAATTATATCGATCCCATTCTTTAAAATTGATATTTTCAGGAGCTGGACCAAAAACCTCATCTGTACTGAAATAAACAAAATTTTCGAGATGATTTAAGTTTCTTGAGTAGTTTAATAAATTAGCTGTTGCTACAACATTGTCATATACAAAAGTCATTGGATCATCAATCGACCTATCTACATGTGAAGATGCAGCTAGATGAAACACATGCTTAATGTCTCTTATTTGGCTTTCAATTAGATTATTGATTTCTGATTTTAAATCATGATAAATTATATTAACTCTTTTTTTAGTTGAATCATCGTAATCTTTTAACATATGGCTAAATCTGTTTAAATTTCCAGAATAATCTAACCTATCTATGCTTATAACCTCATAGTCAGTGTTATCAAGTAAATATTTGATTAGAATGTGGCCAATAAATCCAGCACCACCTGTTACTAAAACCTTGTCACTCACAAAACAAGTTTAGTGAAATCATTTTTAATTGACCTGAAAAAATATCCTATTTTATTTTTTAGACTTGATGAATTAAAAAATACATAACCTTCTGGAGCAGGAATTGCCCAGTCTTTTTTAATATATAAATTATTAAAATTTGAATTAAAACTTATGTGTTCAGATACCATATCTAAATTAGAAAAATCTGGTGAGTACAAATATTCTAAATTATCTATATCCACTATTTTGTAAATACCAACTCCGCCAAACGCACTTTTAACAGCGATTAAGTCTTCTTTAAACTTGTTTTTTGAAAATTGTTTTCTAAATATTAATAAATAATTTATAAAAAAACTACCAAACTTTAACTTGTCTTTTAAATTTCTTGCTATAGATAAGTTATTATTTTCTACCCAACCTTTTTTTCTAAGAGCAAAAATATCATAATAATATGGAGTCGAAAATGGAAATAAAGCATCTAACTCTTTGGAGTCAATTACTGTATTTATAAGATTTTCAAATTCTTTTACGCCAACATTTTCAAAAATTGCTATGTCAGAATCTATTGGAATATAAATTAAACTATCTGTTGTATATTTTTTAATTTCTTCTAAGGCACTGTTTCTACAGATAGCTAATCTTTCAATACGAGAGCGATGAATTTTTTCTAAATTATCAATTTCAAGAAAACTATCTATTGAACCTTGCTTTTTTAATTCATCACAATATTCTTTTGTGCCATCATTAGAGTCAGAGTCAATAACGAAAATTTTCATTTTGTGTTTTGAGTTTTCTTTTATTTTTATTAAGAATTCAATATTTTGTTTTAAGCTAGGAAAACAATTTTTTGACATACAAATAAAAAAAAGTGTTTTTATATTTTCCATATAAATATTGTAAGTTAGTAATTAAGAAAATGAAAGAATAGAGATTTATAGTACTCTAAATATTGAAAATCTGGGTAATATGAAAAAAATTTTAGTAATCCATAACAAATATAGAATTTTTGGTGGAGAAGATTCAAATATTAGTGATGAAATTAGAATTTTAGAAAAAAATAATAATGTTGAATATTTAGAATTTGATAACTCTGAAAAATTAAAAATTATTGACTTATTATTTTTTGCTATAAAAAGTAATTTTATTTCAAATAAAATTCTTAAAAAAAAATTAATTCAATTTAAACCCGATTATGTATATATTCACAATACTTGGTTTCGAGCTAACTTAGGTTTATTTAGCGTTCTTCAAAAACATCAAATAAATACTATTTTAAAAATCCATAATTTTAGATATGAATGTACAAAATATTTCACATCCAAAAATCACTTAAAAAGTTTTAATCAATGCCCTATGTGTGGTTACAATCGCAGCGGGCTATTTAATAAATATTTTTTAGATTCATTTTTAAAATCTTTTTTTATGATTTTGTATGGAAAAAAATATTTTAAAATTTTAGTAAAAAATAATATACAGTTATTGGTTTTAAATTCTTTTCATTATGACAAGTTAATTAGTCATGGAATACCGAAAAGTAAAATTAAGATAGCTTACAATCCGATATATTTAGACCCAAGTTTAAAAAATATTTATAATCCAAAATCTCAATACATACTTTATGCAGGTTCTTTGACTGACTCAAAAGGAATTTTACAATTAATTGAAACATGGAATAAATTTGGCTCGGATAATCTTAAATTAAAAATCGCCGGAGATGGAAAATTAAAAGAATTTGTAAAATTAAGTTCAAGCCAGCGTTTAGAGTACCTAGGAGTACTTGAAAATTTTGAAACTCTTAACTTAATAAAACATGCAAGAGCAGTAATTTCTTTTACAAAAATGTATGAAGGCCAACCTAGGATATTAAATGAAGCGGCATCATATGGAGTTCCTTCTATATTCCCTAATTTTGGGGGTATGATAGATTATTTCCCTGATAATTATTTACTTGCATTTGACCAATTTGATTATAAAGATGCATTAAATAAACTTAATTATTTAAATGAAGAAGATCAATTAAAAAAAATTAGTAAAGAAATTAGTTCTTTTGTTAATGCAAAATTTAGAGAAGATAAATTATTAACTATGTACAAGGATATATTTAGTGATTAATAAACAAATACCAGAAACAAGCGTTCTTCTATCTACATTTAATAATGAATCAACTATTAAGAATTCGGTAGAAAGTATTCTTAACCAAACATATGAAGATTTTGAATTTTTAATAGTAGATGATGCTTCTACCGACAATACGTTAAAAAAACTAAATGAGTTTGAAGATAAGAGAATTTATATTTTTAGAAATAAAAGTAACATTGGGCTTACGAAATCTTTAAATTTTTTAATACAAAACTCAAGAGGCAAATATCTGGCAAGGCATGATGGTGACGATCTTTCTTTTAAAGATCGTTTAAAAATTCAAAGAGAATTTATTAATCAAAGTAAATACCAAATTTGTAGCACTAGAGCAATGAATCAATCAACAGAAAAAAAAATACCCGGATACAGTCACTACTTACCTGAAAATTTACTTTTTAAATTTAAAAATCCACATATTCACGGCACTTTATTCATGGAAAAAAGTATTATCGAAAATATTGGAGGTTATGATGAAAATTTCCATTATTCTCAGGATTTTAAACTTTACTGTGACCTCAAAAGAAGAAATATTGAAGTCAAGAGGCTTAACAAAATTTTGTATTCTTTAAATACTAAAAATAATATTTCAACAAATAAAAAAGAGATTCAAAAGTATTATTTTGAGTGCGCAAAAAATAACACTATTCCAAACTAATCAAATTTTCTAAAAACACACCTTTCGACTAATTCTTCAAAGTTTAATTTTGGAGACCAGCTTAATTCTTTTTTTAATTTAGATGAATCAGAAATTCTTTTTATGGGGTCATTTTTTCTTAAAATTTTCGGATTTTCCTGAACATAATCTAAGTAATCTAAATTAAAATGATCAAAGATAATATTTACTAACTTTTTTATTGAATTTCCTTCCCCAGATCCAATACAGTAATCTACATCTTTCCCTTCTAAGGTAAGCTTCAAAATACCATCTGCAATATCACCAGCAAAGCTCCAGTCTCTAACTAATTCAAAGCTTCCAACCTCCAATTTTTTATTTAAAGATTTAGCATTCATAGCGTAGTTAATTATTTTCATAAAAAGATAGTTATTGTTTCTAAATTCCGACTCATGGTTGAACATAATACCTGATTTTATTTCAAAACCTTTTTGTGTATAAAGTTCTTTAATCAATTCATGAATTGTTAATTTAGCTTCTGCATAAGGAGAGTTAGGCAAAAATATATTTTTTTCATTAAGAATTTCATTTTGATTTAGTCCAAACATTTCTGAAGATGAAGCTTGAAAAAACTTTGGAAAATTTTTTAAATTGAAACTGGCTTCAACTAAATTAGTGAAGATATTCAAAATAGCATTTTTACTCATTTCATTATCAGTAAAAGAATCATAAACTGAACTAGGTCCGCTAAGGTTAAAAATTATTTTTGGGTTAATATCATTTACAAATTTAAATACAGTTTCTTTATTGTTTAGGTCAACATTAATTATGTTTACATTTTTTGTAGGAAGATTGTTTATTGAACTTAATTTTTTTAAAAACAAACTTTTACTTTTTCTGGATACACCATAAATATTTAACTTTGTAGAACTCAAAAGTTTTGATGTTAAAAAAATTCCGTCTTGCCCTGAAATTCCGGTAATTAAAATATTTTCCATAACAATTCTAAAATTATATTAATACTATTAATTTTTAGATTTAGAATTAAGAGTAATGAAAATTTTTCTTTCCAAAATAAATGAATCTTGGATAGTAGACAGGGTACGTAAGGAGTGGTACATAAATTGTCCAGAAATATCCACTGATAAAATTTCAAATTCAGATATTGTTTGGATAATATCCCCCTGGGTTCTGAAAGATTTAGATAAAAAGGAATTGAAGAAAAAAAAAGTCTTATGTTCTTATTATCATTTTGATTTTAACAATTTTTCACTTGAGGAATTTCAATACTTAGATCAATATGTTGATG
>Ga0181580_10004119_pt1 | contig 11811 bp, 12 predicted proteins | sample 071ome_23_FD_132413 | JGI IMG/M metagenome (GOLD analysis project Ga0181580, IMG submission 132413) | Coastal salt marsh microbial communities from the Groves Creek Marsh, Skidaway Island, Georgia - 071403BT metaG (megahit assembly) | ecosystem: Environmental > Aquatic > Marine > Intertidal...
ATTTTAAAAAATACTGTTGGGTATTTTCCAAGAAATTTAATGGAAGCTGAAAAAGCTATGCTTGATGCTTATCTTATGAGAACGCCGTCAATTATATGTTTGAAAAAAGATGGTTTGCCCTTTTTATAAATAAATTTAATTATAAATTTAAAAAATTAATTGAGGTATCGTTTTTACCTGCTTTTGATACGCCTCTTTTTTGAACAACTTTAGATGCTGCGATTTGCGAATTTATTATTGCTTCATCATGATTTTTTCCTGATATTATTTCACTAGCAAATACACTTAAAAAAGTATCCCCAGCTCCTGATAAATCTCTTGTTACTATATTTCTATCAACTGGATAATGTTTATCTTGAAAATAAGCTCCATTAGAGCCATCTGTGATGATTAATTTACTCTTTATTAGTTGGTTATCATAAATAGCTTTTTCTGACTTTTCATACTCTTTTTTATTAAGTTTTATATATGATGCTGCAGATACCCAATCACCTATAATTTTATTCGTCTGCACAAATACATGATCGTGCGATTTGGTTATTTTCTCAATATCTTCCTGTGAAAGAAATCCTTTATTATGATCGGTAATGACAACTGCATCATATTTAGAAAATTTTACATTGTGAAAATTTTGAAATGAGTCTTCTTTATTTACAAAATCATCTTCATCAACTCGTAAATGCATATGGTTACTTTCTTTATCTACATAACGCTTTTTGAATATTTTATTTTTATTACAAATCAAATCAACTGTGTGTCCTAATGAAGATAAATTTTCGGCAACATTGCCTGCCATTCCTAAATTTTCCACTACTTCAATAGGCTTAAAAATAGGCACAGGAACTTCAGGATTAATTCTGTCAGTTGTGCCGTAAATAAAATAGTCGATACAAAAGTCTCCAATAACTAAAAAATTGTTACTACTCAAAAACTATCACCACTCTACCATAAAAATCATTGCCTTCTTCAATAAGTTTAAACGCTTTGTTTATATCTTCTAATGAATAGTATTCGTAAATTAAATTCTCTAAGTTAATATTGCTTGACATTAATAAATCTAGATATTTTTGAATGTCTTTATCTGGATTTATTTTTCCACCAGAGGTATCGAGTAATGTTTTTCCAATATAATTTGATACAAAATTTTCAAGAATTAATTTTTCGTTATTGTTTGGTTGTCCAACTAAGACCGCTGTTCCACCAGAAGATAGGCACTCATAAGATTTTGCAATTAAGTTAATATTTCCGGTAGTTTCAACATTATATTTAGGAAAAGATGGAATTATATTTTTTAATTCCTCTTCTAAATTTTTTACATCAGTGGTGTTTATAAAATGTGTTGCGCCAAGCTCTTTAGATTTTTTTAATTTTGCAGAAGACCTATCAATCGCAATTATTGGATATGCATTTTTTAATTTTGATGCAATTATTACATTTAAACCAACCCCACCAACACCAAATACTGCAATACTCTCATTTTTTTTTAAATTTATTTCATTATCTACAATGCCCATTCCTGTAGTAATTGCACATCCAAAAAGACTTAACTGAGGAAAATCTAATTTTGAAGTTACCTTTGTCAGTCTATTTTCTGAAACAACTGAGTACTCACTAAAAGTAGTAACTAAACCAGAGCCAATTACTTCTCTTTTACTTTTGTATTTTGGAAAATCGCTTTCAAGTCCCTTACTAGGTCTCCAGTGAAGTACAACTTTATCTCCTTCTTTTACTTTCGTAACACCCTTGCCAATTTTTTCAACTATACCACTTCCCTCATGGCCCATAAGACAAGGTAGAAACTTTGGATTAATTTTTATTCCTTTTTTTTGATTAATTTGTGCGCCACATATTCCTGCTGCCTTGATCTTTACTAATATCTGACCACTTGTTAGTTCTGGAACTTCTAATTCCATTATTTCAAGATCACTGTTTAAATTTGTTAATACAGCGGCTTTCAATTTAAATACTCTTTATATTTTTTAATTCCATCTTCTAAAGAATAACTCGGCACCCATCCTTTTTGAAACATTTTGCTATCAGCTTTTGTATTAAACTGATATCCATTTGGAATAGAATCAATATTGGAATAATCATATTTAATTTCTAAGAGCTCAAGCACTCTTTCAAAAGTTTCAGATTTACCAGATCCAACATGATAAACTCCAGAATTGATTTTATTGAATATTGGGTGTACCGTAGCACTTACAATATCGTCAATGTATACAAAATCTCTTCTGGGATTGTTTGGAAATAATAAAAATTTGTTTTGCTGATAAGCTTGGTAAGCAACTGAGCTCATTGCCCCTTTGTGTTCTTCTCCAGGCCCGTAAATATTAAAATATCTCAATGCTATAAATCTACTATTGTTTTTAACTCCATAAAGTTCACCAAGATACTTTGACCATCCATAAAGATTACTTGGATATCCATCAACCCCTTCACATGCAGCTGAAGAAGAGTAAACTACTAGTTTTTTATATTTTTCAGCTGCATCGAATATTTTTTTTGATACATAAAAATTATAAAACATCATATGATCAACATTTTTATTAAGAGTATTTGAATCGGCACCAATGTGCAGAATTATGTCAGTTTCGCTGATAAGTTGCTTCAGATCTTGTTCCCAATTTTTTTCGGAAAAATAATTTTTTTCAACAAGGATTAATGAAAAATTATGATTTTGTTGCAAGTATGATGTTACGTTTTTACCTACAAAGCCCTCGAAACCAGTAATGAGAATTTTTTTCATAGTATTACAATTTATTATGTATCTATTGTATTTTTATCAGTAAAATTAAAAAAATATTGATATAATTTTTTCAGTGAGGATCAATATTAAAAATTATATTACAAAGTATTTGGATGAAAGCTTAAGGGTTGCAGAAATTCAAAATAGCCTCGTTGATGAGATTGAAAATCTTACTGAAATAATTTTAAAAAGCCTTAAAGATGGTAACAAATTACTAATATGCGGAAATGGGGGTTCTGCTTCAGACAGTCAACATTTCGCTGCAGAGTTTGTTGGCAGGTTTAAAAATGATAAAAAACCTTTGGCAGCAATTGCCTTAACTACTGATACCTCAGTATTAACTTCAATAGGAAATGATTATGGATTTGAATATGTTTTTTCAAAACAAGTTGAAGCCTTAGGTAAAAAAGGTGATGTATTGATAGTAATATCAACATCAGGAAGTAGTCCAAATATAATAAACGCACTTAAAGAAGGAAAAAGAAAAGGGCTATATACAATATCTTTTGTTGGTGAAAACGTAGAAAGTATAGAAGATTTGTGTGATTTTTTTATATCAATCCCGTCCAAAGAAACTGGTGTCATTCAACAAGCACATATTACTTTATTACAGGTAATTGCTGGTGCTGTCGAAAACAGTTTAATTTAATAATTAGGTAAATAATTGATTTTAAAATCACAATCAGATTTAAAAAAAATTTTAAGCAAATTAAGAAATAAGAATAAAACAATAGGAGCTATGTCCGGTGGTTATGATTTATTACACAAGGGACATCAGAATGCAATTATATTCAGTTCTAAACAAGTTGATAACTTATTTGTTTTAGTTAATTCAGATTCATCTATAAAAAAATACAAAGGTGAATCAAGGCCAATAAATAATGAACAAAAAAGATTAAGAGATTTAAATTTATTCAACGAAAAAAATTACTACATTCTTTTTGATGAATTAATACCTAATAACTTACTTGAAATTATTAAACCAGACAAGTACTTTATATCGCCTGAGTGGTCTAAATCACCAGTTGAAACACTTGTACTAAACAAATTTAAAACTGAAGTGTTAAAACACCCCCACTTAAAAAATTTTTCAACTTCAAATTCAATAGATAGTACATTAGATTCTAAAGGTGCCATTTTTCTAGATAGAGATGGAACTATAAATTTTGATTGTGGATATTTAAATAATATAGAGAGTATAAATATTAGTAAAGAAAATTTTCTAGGATTAGAAAATTTAAATAATTTAAATTTTAATATATTCATAATTACAAATCAGAGTGGTGTGTCAAAAGGACTAATTTCAAAGAAAGAGTTTGAAACAGTCAATAATGAAATCCTTAAGCAGATTAGAAAAAACAACGGAAGAGTTGATAAAACTTATGTTGATTTTTCAGACTCTAAAAACCCTTCAAAATTCAGAAAGCCTAATACAGGATTGGTTGAAGAAGCAGTAAATGAATTTAAAATTTCATTGGCTAAATCTTGGTTGGTAGGTGATAAAGATACAGATATATTGTTAGGGAAACTTTGTAATATTAAAACTATTTATATAAAAAATAAATTGTATAAATACAACTCTATTTTAAAACCAGATTTTGTATGTAGAAATTTGATGGAAGCTTCAAAAATAATTAAAGAATTTCAATAATTTTAATAACTTTTAATCAAATTTAATCTTTTAATTACTTTTGCTTTCATTCGAATATTTCTAGATAATCTTTCATTAATATCAAAAAATAATTCATCATGCAAATTTTTTGGTATCTCATCAAGGTTTCTAAGAAATGATTTTTTAAAATTAAAATCTAGAATATAGTAAAAATATCTATCATAATTTTTATATTTGTAATTTGTAGAACCCAAATCCAAAATTACAATTTTAGATTCGTATAATTTATAATTCCATGGTGCTAAATCACAATGTGAAAAATACTTGTTGTTAGCTTTGTATTTTTCCAGTTTAAGATTTCTAAATGCTAAATTTAAATCAAGGATATTTTTATTAGATAGCTTGGCATATTTCCCAAATACAAATTTGGTCACTGATATTTTTAAATTTTTTGTTTCAAATTCTAAAACAAGATCAGGAAAATGAATAGACTCTGTATTATTTAAATTTTTTAAATTTTCTAACTCTGTTAAAAATTCATTCATAAGAATTGAATTATTCTTGATAATTTTGACAAAGAAATATTCATTTTTTGATTTTATTACTATATAACTACATTCATTTTCCCAATTTGGTTTAAATGTTACTGCTACCACGTTGAAGTTTGGAAAATTTTTATTAAGTAAACTGTCAACTTTTTTCAATTCCACTAATTTATAATACGTGCCTAACTCACGATTCTTTAGAATAAATATTGTTAATTTTTTAAGAATTTTATTTAAGAATGTATTCACAAATAATTGTTTGATTTTAGAACCGCAAATAATGAAATGTTTTAAATTACAATCATTTTTATCGACTATATAAGTTTTTAAAGTTCCCGGAAAAATTTTAAATCTTTTTTTAAATGTATCTTCTAATTTCATCTACTACTTCATCTATATTTTTATATTCTGTATCAATTTTTACAATATAATTTAATTTTTTCGATAAATTATCAATATTCTCCCTCACTATTTGAATTTGGTCCATATTAAGTTCGTCTTTTCTGTGTTTACTTACTTCTTCATTAATTTCTAAATAAAAAATTTTTTGAGGTTTTGGGAATAATGAAATTAACATTAAAGATAATTTTTCACTTAAATAAAATTTTAATGGAATTGGTTCTACGTAATATCCATAAATGTACCTGTCTCCAAACAAATAATTTGATCTAAAAGAGTTGAATGGAACAAGCAACCAACTTATTAACAAATTTTTAATTACTCTAAACACCGAAAGCAATCTCAATAAGTTACTAGATGGTAACTTTAAGTTTTTTTTACTCTTTATATTATTAATATTTGAAACATTCTTAATTTTTGGAATAAAGTGAAAACTTTTCGAGTTGGGGTATATTTTTTGGAGTTCATCAATTGTAGATGACTTGCCTGAACCATCTAATCCTATAAATACATAAAAGTTTTTGAAAATCATATAATTTTTAGTGGGATTAGTTGTGTAGATTTTTTACTTTCAATTTGATTTTTTTCAAAAAAGTTTTTGAAATATTTAGATAATTTAATATAGTAAATTCCTTCTTTACAATAATTTTTATCATATATACACCATCCCATACAAGGTCTGCACGAAAAATCATCTAAAAATATTGATGTTGAGTTGTAAGGAGTGTCTTCAAAAGGCGTTCCAGAGGTAAAGATTACTAAACTCTGTACTCCAATAATACTTGCTAAATGAGCTGGTCCAGAATCACTGCCTATAAAATAGGACGAAGATGAAAGTTCATCAACTAGCTCTTTAATAGAGTTAGTATTTTTTAATTTTACATTTGAATATGTATTTTCCAATTGTGCATATGTAATATTAGATTTTTGACTTATTAAATTTACTTTAAAATTTTCGATAAATTTAATTTCTTTTAAAGAGTTTAATATCATGTCAATATCAATCTCTTTTGTTGGGTCATTAGAGTCAATAAAAATTGATATTTTTTTTTCTTGTCTTCTGTTTAAATTTTTTAATTTATATTCAAAATTAATATTTAACTCTGAACATATTTTTTTTACATATTCAACTTTATTAACATTTCGTTCAAAACTTGTTTTAAGCTTTCCTACATATTTCCCAAGATATAAACTATTGCAAAATAAAACTTTCGGTTTGATTAGTAGTAACAAAATATAATCTCTTGTGTCAGGTCGTGCTGATAATGCAATTTCATAATTTTCATTTCTTAATTTTTTTATAAATTTAAAAAATTCTAAATACTCATATGAAAAAATTCTGTATTTGTTCTTTTTTTTTGACCAAGGAATCATATCTGTATAGACATTATCGAATATATTTAAATAATTTAGGTAATCAAATGATCTTTTTGATGAAACAACATCAATCTTATAGTCAAAATATTTTTCTCTTAGGCCAAAATAAATAGGTGTTTGCTGAATGCTGTCTCCCATCCCCCAAAAAGAAAGTATTAATATTTTCTTAGATTTTTCCCGTTTAAGATTAGGAATCAAGAATTTTAATATTAATGCCACTAATCCAAATATGTATAATAAACATTTTTTTGTAAATCTTATTATGCTTAATTTCTTATATTTCAATTTAAATTTTTCTATTTTTAATCAATCTATCTTTTTTTTTAAATTAATCATGTCTTTTTTAATTTGATAAAACAAAATCCAAAAATAAGGAATCGAAAATACTGGACCATCAAGGATGGGGTCAAAAAATGTCTGAATCAAAATTAAAATCATAAACCATTTATAATTTTTTAAATTTCTTAAATTATATAAAAAAGTAAAAAAGACCAAGAATATTGGAATTAAACCAATTCTATAAAATAATGTAAGAAAGCTATTATGAAGATTTCTTAATCCATTCTCGATGTTTTGGTAGTACATATATTGTGGAATTATACGCTTATTATATAACTTTTGGACTATGTTTTCGCCAAATGTATTTCTAAACAAATAATTACCATTATCAAAAATATGATAAAAACCTGCTTTCCATAATGTAAGTCTCCACTCTATATTTGTCCAGTCGCAAACTTCTTCTTTGCTATAATCTAATTCTGGTTTTGGATTGTTTTCGTAATATTCACTACAATTCGAGGGAGGTGAAAAAATTTCAACAACGTCTTCTGTGGCTTTTTTAATTTCTAAAATATTAAGATGATTTGAAATTGATGTCAAAGAAAAAATAATCAAAATGGATAATAAAATTTTAATTAGGTCATGTTTTGATATTTTGCCCTTTAAATAAAGAAATGTAAATAATATTACAACCGTCAAAATTGAGGATCTGTGTTGCAAAACAGATATAAAAAAGAAAATATAAAAAATATACTTTTGATAATTTTTAAATTTAGAAGTGTCTTCTTGAAAGTAGAATACTAATGAAAAAACAACAATTTCGGTAAACCGCAAGTTATCAAACAGCACTTTATTTATAAGATAAATTAATGGTAAATAAGGAATAATTAAAAATAATCTGTCAAATAATTCCTTTGTTATATCTAATAATTTATTATCAAAGCCTATTGTTAAATAAATAATAATTGGATAGTAAATTAGAGCATAATCTCTTAAGACATCAACAAAGTAATAATCTTTTATCAATATTTGATAAAAAGGAATAGTTAACAAAATTATGATCTTAAACAAATAACTGATATTTTTTTTATAAAATAATAGATAAAGAACTGCTAACAAAAATTCATTAACATATAAAAATTCTAATCTTAGTGAAGCAAAAGGTTTTCCTACAACCATATTCCCAATAATCAATAAAAATACAATAAATTTTGCAAGTTTAATTTTCAAGTCAAAAGAATAGATCATATAATTTATTGTTATTAATTTCATTTTTACTTAATTTCACAACTATGCAACCTCTTGATAAGTAATAAAGAATTGTCAAATTGAGATTTTTGTAATATTTTATTGGTAATAAAGTTAATGAAAATTGCCTTTGAATCTTATTAAAGTTTTCTGATGTAGTTTGAAAATATAAAGCAAGTAGCTTATTAATTTTAAAAAAATAGAATAAAGTGTTTTTAAAAAATGTTTTATTTTTTGAATGTATGTCGATTACAATTTCTTCTTTATTACTAAAATTACAAAAGTAAAGAATTATATTTCCTTTTGAATTAGGTATGATTTTAGTAATAAAAGTATATTGTCTTTTTTCAACATAGTTTATTAGACTTTTAACCAACAAGTTGTTGCAAAGCAACTCATTTGAAAAAATATCTAAATCATTTTTTTCACTTATAATTTTATAAGAAATATTTTTCTCAATAAAAAAATCGTGTATAAATTTAAATTTATTTTTTTGATTCATATTTTACAAATTGGGAAATGACCCAAGATTAATATTACTATGGTAACTTAAGTTAGAATGATAAAAAATTTTGTAAAAAAATATATAAAGAATTCATTTTTTGGAATACTAGATCAAGTATTTAGCTCCTTTTTAATATTTGGTATTAATTTTTACTTTGCTTATAGATCACAACTTAATGAAGTAGGAATTTTTGCATTAATTTTTACTTCAATAGGTTTTGCACAGATATTACAGCAAGCAATTTTAGAAAGGCCTTTTTTAATTAAAAAAAATGTTTTTAGATACCAAATTGTAATAAAAAGATTCCTTCTTGTGGTTTTAGTATTAATATTTTCAATTCTATTTTCATTTTATGGAGATAACAATACAAGCAGTGTAGCCCTAAATGACAACTTTATAGTACCCTGGTTATTCCTTGGTATCGTACAATTACTGTTTAATTTAGGCAGAACTTATTTTTACGCAATAAAAAAGGAAGTATTAGCGTTTTATATTTCATTCTCCTCTACAACGATAATTTTCATATTTTTTTTGTTAATAGGTCCATTGATTGAAGATCGACTTTTTCCGTACGTTTTAACAATTTGTTTAACAAAAACAATTATTTTGATTTTATTTTTTAGAAAAGTAGAGTTGGTCGAAAATAAATTTATAAGTGAAGATAGTTCTTTCAAAGATTACATTTTGTTAATTTTTATTTCTTTATCAATTTATTTAAGAACAAGATATCCAATTTTTTACCTTGCAGAGTCTGCTTTCATACTTGCTGGAATTTTCGAAATATTAAGAACAATTACTGAATTAATAATTATGCCATTTAGACCAATAAGCCAAAGTTTACTTTCATATTTATCGGAAAAAAGTTTGGAAGATATTAAAAATATTTTTTTGAAATTGGTAACTTTTTTTGTTGCAATTTCTTTCACATTATCAACTGTGTTTTATTTGACATTAAATTATTTAATTTTTTACTTTAACATAAGTATTAAAGACACTGTAAATATTAAAGTGTACTTGGCTTCCTTTGTTTTTTTTAATATAATTAATGTTCCTTTTAATGCATTCTTATTATCAAGAAAAAAGTTTTTCTTTGAATTTCTAGTTAAATTTATTCCAGCTATTTTATTAATTTCAACTTTAATTATTCGTGAAATCAATAATGATATTGAAATTATTTTACTACTTCTCTCTATGGTTACTTTTATTGAATTTGTTTTTGCTTTAGTTTTTTCTATTAAAACTTTTAAAAACACTGATATAAAAATATCAATTTAATTTTTCAATAATAATATTTTAATCTATAACTCTATTTACAACTTTGTAAAATTGATCTGTAATTAGAATTTTTCCACCCACCTCACTAGTACAATACAAATTTATCCAGCAAATATCCGTACCTATTGGTGATATCCAAAAATCATTAAGTTTATTTTCATCATAATTCCATTCAAACCTAGGATCTGGTAAGGCGATATTTTGGTTTTCTATTGCACTTACATAAGAGTTTAATCTTGGCACTAATGCCAGTGCGAATAAGAATACAAAATAGTAGATATTTATATTTAATTCTTTCTTAAAACCTAAAACATTGAACCCAACAAGTGCTGCAGAAAGTGTTAAGATTCCTGAGGTGTATCTAGGTATTGGCCCAAACATTATAAGAAATAATAACGATGCGAAAACATAAGCTACAATTTCTTTAATACGATAATTTTCTTTTTTAGTGGTAAAAATTTTCTTGAATAAAAACAGGATACATAAAGACACAAAAAAATTTGAGTAATAGCTTCTGTAAAAACTGGAAAAAGGTTCATTTTGATAAAAGAAATAATTGAACCAAGTAAAGATATTTTCCTGTGGGTCAGCAAAATAACTTTGAAAAGCAAGGCTTGTTTGGGATGTGTATTCTTCTATAAATTTTGTTGATCCATCTCTATACCAACTGAAGTTGTTAATACATGTTGTATTTACTGGAAAAACAAAACATCCACTAATAAGATATGATTTTATAGTCCAAATAATCAAAAAGAAACCAGCAGGCAATGAAGAATAAAGAAAGTTTCTAATGTTTAATAAATTGTTTCTGAAAGAATAGATGAAGAAATAAATTAATAAAAAAGCTGGGGTTATTCCGCCTATTTTCAACTGAAAACTTAACAAAATAATATATGTTATTAGGACAACTTCAATTAAGTCGAATTGATTTTTAACAATCCAGTTACAAATAATTAAACTGGAGAGTATTACTAAAGTTGATACTTGTAAGTCTTGCTTGCCAAGCTCTTGTATGTAGAGAAACCCATTTCTTCCACCATCAAATCCAAAGTTATCTAAAATTGCAAATAACAAGATAAACACACTTGGAAATGTATATGGTGTATATTTAGTTTTTCTTACATGAAAAAAAAGGAAATTAAAAAAAACATTTAAAAATATAATTGATAAGTAATGTATGTTTACGAGTGATGTTTTACCCCAAAATATTGCAGAAACATACTCGTTAATTGATCCAATTCCATATGGCCAAAATATATTAACCATACCGATTACAATATTTGATTCTCTTAACCAGTTTTGGTGATTTAAGTGGTAAAAAGCAGCATCATAATGAAAATTTAAATCAAAGGTACTTACTAAAAGAATTAGTGGTATTAAAAAATGAAAAACAATTTTTTGCAAATCGAGTGACGGTTTTAATTTTTTAAGATCAAAATTTATTAAATTTACTATTATCAAGATTCCAAAACCAAGAATTATAATTGGTGAATTTAGGGGGATAAAAAAGTTAAAAATTACTAACAAATTACCAACTATAAAGTATCCAAATATTGGATAAAAAACAGAGCTTCTAGTATCAAAAATTTCATTTGGAATTTTGAACTGTTTTGTAAATATATAAGAGGTTAAAAGTATTAAAGACCTTCCACTTAATGCAAAAAATAAGAATAATGCAGTGTAAGTTGAAAAAATTAACGAATATTCAACAATTAAATTTGTCACTTTAAAATACTATCAAATTTAATTTAAATAAAAACCGTATCCAAACTTTATTAGGTTCCATAAAATTGACTCCGTATCATAAAAATCAAAGCCTATA
>Ga0181580_10004120_pt1 | contig 11809 bp, 10 predicted proteins | sample 071ome_23_FD_132413 | JGI IMG/M metagenome (GOLD analysis project Ga0181580, IMG submission 132413) | Coastal salt marsh microbial communities from the Groves Creek Marsh, Skidaway Island, Georgia - 071403BT metaG (megahit assembly) | ecosystem: Environmental > Aquatic > Marine > Intertidal...
GCAGTGACTAAATTTGATACAGTTTTTGCAATAATGTATTTTTTTACTGCACTTGGACTTATCGAACTTGTAAAAATAAACTTGGAAAATAAAGAATATTTTCTTTTTTTAACAACTTTTCTAATATTTACAGTGCAGTTAAGAATTTTTGGATATACATTATTGTTCCTTTACACAATCTATCTTTTCCGATTTAGAAGTAATATATTTAATTATCTATCCAGTCCTTTGATAAGATTACTTTCTTTTAGCTACTTCTCATGGTTAGCAAAAAACTTTATAATAACAAGTTGTTTGATATTTCCTCAAACTTATACATGCTTAAATTTATTTGGTTGGTCAAATGAATCTGCTGCATTATTAGAACTTAATGATTTAAAAAAATTTCATGTTAATTATTCACTTGATGAAAATTTTTTCATGTGGTTTGAAAAATGGATTTTAAAACCAATTAATTACTCTGTACTTGTTAATTTTTTAATTTCATTTTTTGTTATTTTCTTCTTAAACAAATTTCTATTTAATAAGAAAACTCAAAATAAAGATTTTGATTACTTACCATTATTCTTTATATTCTTCTCTTTAATAATTTGGGTTCTTACATCTCCTGGCGTTAGATTTATTTTAGGATTGCTTATTTTTTCTATCTTCATGTTAGGTAATAACTATGAAGAATTTAATTATAGATTTAAATTAATAAGAAAAAATACTCTAATTTTTTCCCTGTTCCCATTTATATTTTCATTAATTTTTTTATTACGCTTAGACTTTTACTCAAACTTTCTAAATAATTACAATAAAGAAATTGTGCTCTCTCCACCCAATATAGAATATGTAGATAATTCACTCGGCTGGGGTGTAGTCACATCAGATGGTTCTGCAAATTGTTGGATTAAATTAGAGTGCTTACCTAAAGCAAAAAAAATTGAGCTGATTCAAAAAAATAGTTATAAATTTATTGTGCCGTAATTAAATTTTTTCAGCTTCTTTACGTATATCTTCTAGTTCTTTTTTAGGTAAAAATGGATATAAATCATCTAAAGGAAGACTGACCATTGTTCCATCACTTAATCGTTTAGATGAGGGTTTAGGTTCGAATTGCTGGTTTCTATCCACAGAAATTATAAAAACATGTTGTTTGTTACTGTTTAAATAATTTATGAAAGCTTTTTCTGTATCTTCATATGTATCACAATATGAATAATTTAAACCATATCCCTCACATAGACTAGATAGATTTGGAAAGCCTAAGCCACTATCTGGTCCACAAGCGATATAATTTCCATTAAAAAATCTTTCTTGAGTTTGTTTAATGGATAAATATCCTCCATTCTCAATAATTATTAGTTTAATTTTTAGTTTATTTGATTTCATAGTTGCTAATTCTTGAATATTCATTTGAATACTTCCATCACCTTCTATACAAATAATTTTTTTATTTAAATTTGCAACTGAAGCCCCTATTGCTGCTGGCAAACCATAGCCCATGGATGCTGCACCAGAATTACTAAAAAGTCTTTGTTCAGATTTTATTTTTAAAGTCTGTGAAGACATAACAGCAGCTGAGCCATCTGCAGTAACAAAAATATCTCCATTTTGAGAGTGTTGATTTAGTAAATGAAATAAGTTATATGGATTTATTTTTTTATTAGTCCCTACCTTTTTAGGTAGTAACTCATATTTTTTTTGTAAATCTTTTGACCAATCTAAATATAATTTTTGTCTAGCATTTTTATACTCTTCCAGCTTTAATGCAGAAGATAGGAAATAATTCAAATCAGATAAAATCTTTAAGTCTATTTTTAGTGTATGTTTATTTAATTCAGCATTATCAATATCAACCATTATTTTTTTTGAGTTTTTAGAGAATGACTTGAAGTTATAGCCAATTTGTCTAATGTTCATCCTCGAACCCAAAATGAGTAACAAATCCGCATTTTCAACTGCAAAATTACCAGATCTATCACCTATTGTCCCCTGTCTTCCAACATATAATTTATGATCAGATGAAATCAAATCATGGGAGTTAAATGTTGTCACAATTGGAATATTAAATTTTTCAATAAACTTAATTAACAATTCCTGACTTTCAGACAATCTGACACCAGAACCTACAACTACTACAGGCTTACTTGATTTTTTTAACAAGTTGTAAAATTTTTCTAACTTCAAATCAAAGGTAGGGTTTGGAATTTTTACATTTGAAAATCTTTTAGATTTTATATTTGTTGACTGTATGTCAATAGGTACATCAATCCAAACAGGTCCTTTTCTTCCTGTAATCATTTCGTTGTATGCTGTTTCTAATGTTTCATCTAACTCATCAATATTTAAAATAGTTTTTGAATATTTAGTAATTTTTCTTACCATTGAGACAATATCAACTTCCTGATCTCCAAGTTGTCTTATTTTTTTTGAATTTACTGGTCCATAGGTTTCTCTTTTAACTTGTCCAGAGACTATAAACATTGGAATAGAATCAGTGTATGCACCATGCACACCATTTAGAGCATTAATTGCCCCTGGTCCAGTTGTAACTGACAGTATTGCAGGCTTATTAGATGTTTTAGTAAAACCTTCTGCTGCCATCGCACATGCTTGTTCGTGGTGCATTGGCAAAATATTTATTTTACTATTACTTCTAAATGCCTCATTTAGAAACATGGCACCACCGCCAGGTACCATAAAACATTGATCTAATCCTTTTGAAGATAGATAATTAACTATGTACTTTGCTGTTGTAATCAATTTAATTCAAATTTTTTAATTGAGTATAATACTAATTATGAGAAATAATATTTTTGAAGATTTATTTGTTTTAGAGATTGCTAATAACCACTGGGGAAGTGTCGAAAGAGGAAAAAAAATTATTCATGAGTATGCTCGAGTAATTAGGCACAACAATGTAAAAGCAGCAATTAAATTTCAGTTTAGAGATGTAGATTCTTTTATTCATCCTGACTATCAAGATAGAGAAGATATGCGATATGTTTGGAAAACAAAAAAAACAAAACTTAATGAAGAGCAGATGGCTGAATTAGTCGAATACACTAGAGAGCAAAGCATGTTTCCTATGGCAACTTGCTTTGATGAAGTTTCTGTTGATCTTTTTGAAAGACTCAATCTTGAAATAATGAAAGTCGCGAGTTCTGATATTAATGATTGGCCACTTTTAGAAAAAATAGCATCAATTAGAAAACCGACAATTGTCTCCTCAGGTGGTTCTTCTTTAAAGGATGTTGACGATATAGTGTCGTTTTTTTCTAAAAAGGATATTCCATTAGCTTTAAATCACTGTGTTTCTCTTTATCCTTCAGAAGATTTTGAATTAGAGCTTAATCAAATTGATTTTTTAGTGAATCGTTATCCAGATAATGTAATTGGATTTTCTAGCCATGAAATGACAACATGGCAAGCCTCAATGTTTATAAGCTATGCCAAAGGAGCAAGAACTTGGGAAAGGCATGTTGATATTGATGATGGAGAATACGATGTTTCTCCTTACTGTTCTTTACCAGAACAAATTGATGAATGGTTAGGTGCATATCATTTAGCCAGAGAAATGTCTGGTGCCCCAGGTAGCCAAAAAAGAATACCAGTAAAAAGAGAAATTGAATATCTAGATAAACTTGTTAGAGGAGTTTACGCAAAAACAGATCTAAAAAAAGGTCATATATTAAGTAAAGACGACTACTTTATGGCAATACCTTTACAACATGGACAACTTTCTTGTAGAGAGCTAGTTGTAGGTGAAGAGGTGGTCAAAGATATTAAAATTAATGAACCCATATTTGTAGACAGTATGGATACTCCTTATGGAAGAAACGAGAAAATGAGGGATAAGATTCTTTCAAGAGGTTTTGACATTGATTCAGGCGAAGAAGGCTTTAAGCCAGCAAAATAATTTAGAGAATATAATCTTCAAAGATTGCTTTTTTTAAATCATCTGTTGATATCTTCATTCCATGATATTTATTGTAAGATAAATCATTGCTTGTATAGTCATCAACTTCTATTGAGCCAACATATTCACCATCTACTTGCACATTGACATTTAATATTTCTCCAATATTTTGTGCTAAATCATATATATCTAAATTCTCATCCCACGCGTCAAAAAGATTCGATTTAATTTTTTGATTTATAAAATTATCTAATAAATTTTCAAAATATAAATAAGATCTCATAACTCTAATTTTAGATTTTATTTTTAAGTCTTTTTTACCTAAACCCTGACTAACAAAATTTGTGAATGCATAATTATTATTAGTTTTAAATTGACTTCCAATTACAGCAAATATTCGTGCAATATGTGGGTTTGAATTAAATTTCAAAAATTCTTCTTCTTGTTTTAATTTTTGAGTTGCATATAGATTTTCTTTTTCAGTACTCTTCCAATAAACTGCTCCTGAAGAAATTAACAATGAATTTTTAACTTCATTTTTTCGTAAAAAATTTGTGCTTAAATCTATTATTTCATCAGTTTTCTTAATGTATTCACTCTTCATCAAGTAATCAAGTTTATCTTGGGTTAAAAAAGCAAAATTAAAGTAGAAATCTATTTCATAACTTTTTAAACTCAGGAATTCTTTTGGAGAAATAAAATTAAATTTATTTTCGCCTCTTTCAATTTTTCTATTTTTTGATGAAACTAATATCAAATCTAAAGATTTATCTATTTTTTTCAGATAATTTAGAGTCATTCTACCTAACCAACCTGAAGCACCAAATATCACTATTTTTTTGGACATAACAAAAAGTATACAATTTTGATTATCAGTTTATACTACTGAAAAATGAAAAAAATAAGCTTAATAATACCAGCGTTTAATGAAGAAGGTAATATCGCCGAACTCTACAAACAAATCGAAGAATCGATAAAGCAATTTAATAATTATTATTTCGAATTTGTAATTATAGAAAATGGGAGTACCGATAATACTTATGATGAAATTCTAAAAATAAAAAAATATGATGAAAGAGTGAAGTGTCTGAAGCTATCTAGAAACTTTAAAATGGATGGTGGTATTGCTGCAGGTTTAGATTATGTGGATTCTGATGCAGCAATAATAATGACTGCGAATCTGCAAGATGATCCCAAAGTTATTAAAGAGTTTATTTCAAAATGGGAAGAAGGATACGATCATGTTTATGGAGTTGTGAACTCTAGACCGGGGAAATCTTTTCTAAGAAAATTTAATTCAAGAATATTTTACAAATTAATCAATAGGTTAACAGACGATTTGGTGCCAAAAGGTGTAAGCGATTACAGATTAATAAATAGAAAAGTAATCGATTCTGTAAAAAAATTAAAAGAATATAACAGGTTTTACAGAGGTTTCTTTGCTTGGGTTGGATTTAAATCCATTGGTGTCGAATTTAATAGGCAAGAGAGATTTTCTGGAAAATCTCATGCTAAAAGTCTTCCAGTTTTAAATTTTGCTTTAAGAGGTTTATTTGCTTTTTCAACCAAGCCTTTAAAAATTTCAATTTTTTTAACAATTTTATCATCGTCTATATCTTTCATAATTCTTTTCCAACAAATCTATAGGTGGATAAATTTTGGAGTACCGTTTGATGGGTTTGGGACAGTAGTGGGAATTCTACTTTTGTTTATTTCACTATTATTTCTAATTATTTCAATTTTAAGTGAATATATTTCCCTTATTTACGAAGAAACTAAGAGAAGACCCCATTATATAGTTGACGAAATTATTTAGAGAGATTATCCATATAGTCATTAATTTGCCTAAATGAAAATTTTGAATCATTTTCAATATTAGATTCCCAGTCAACTATAAACTTAGCTAAAGAATTAAGGTTTGTATGAGCATTCCATTTCAAAAGATTATTTGCTTTGGTGGAATCAATTTTTAATATCTCCGTTTCATAAAAATCAGAATTTTCAATAATAATATTAGATTTATTCTCAGGCCAATAATTACAAATTTCATCAACCAAATTTCTCACTGTAAAGTTATTGTTATTTTTAGAATTCAAATTAAATATTTCATCTGAATTATTTTCGTAACAATATTGAGCAGTAAGTAAATATCCTAAAATTGAATCCAACACATATTGCCAAGGTCTAATAGCATTAGGATTTCTAAGAGTTATGTCTTTATTATTTCTCAGGCTATTTATTACATCTGTAACAATTCTGTCTTTTGCGCCATCTCCACCGCCTAAAACATTTCCAGATCTCACAACTCCAACATGAAAATCTTCTTTGCTTCTTGTGTTGGTAAATGCAGAAATTATATGCTCAGAAGATGCTTTGGATGCACTATAAAACTCTTTTCCTCCTAAATGATCGTTTTCAATGTTATTATTTTCTGAATTTAAATAAACTTTATCAGTTGTAGATACCACAAAAGTATTAACACCTATATTGTTCGACAACTCCAATAAATTGTATGTACCAACAACATTGGTTTCAATTGTTTTCAAAGGAAATTTACTTGCTGTAGAAACTATCCCTTGGGCTGCAAAATGAAATACAACATCTATTTTGTTTTCCACAACTTTATTAAGTTCTTTGCTATCTAAAATATCATTTTTGTATTCATTATCAAAAATATTTTCAATATCTGAAAGTTTATAATTATCGCTTATAATTTCGAAATCTGACATACCAATTACGTTGGAACCTAATTGATTTAAGAAAATAGACATCCAAGAACCTTTAAAACCAGTATGCCCTGTAACTAAAACATTTTTATTTTTCCAAAAATTATATAAATTATTCATCTTGTTCATTTAAATATTTTTCTAACAACTCTTTTTCTCGTAGGGTATCAACCGGTTGAAAAAAACCATTATGTTTGTATACAGATAATTGATTTTGTCGACTTAAAGTTTCTAAAGGGTCTTTTTCCAAAGGCATTGAGTCACTTTGAATATATTCTGCAATCTTAGAATTAAAGACAAAAAATCCTCCATTAATCCAACCTTCTTTGGCTTGGTTCTTTTCACCAAAATTTTTGACATAATTTCCATTAATGTCAAGGCTTCCAAATCTAGCAGGAGGTCTGACGGCTGTTACTGTGCCTATTGTTTTAGATTCTCTAAACCTATCTATAACAAGGTTTATATTCACGTCACAAAATCCATCTCCATAAGTTAACATAAATTCATTTAACTCTAGTTCTTCGATAGCTCTTTTTACTCTGCCTCCAGTCATTGTCTCTTCACCAGTATCTAAAATTTGAACTTGGACATTATTGTTTAACAAGAACTTATTTTTTTCAGGTGTCAATTCTTTATAATTTTTTTCGAAATAATCTAATATATACTCTACTTTTGTACCACCTAAAATTACAAATTCATTGTGTCCATATAGAATATATTGTTCCATAATATGAAAGATCATAGGCTTACTGTTAATCGGAATCATAGGCTTAGGCATATTTCGGCTTTCCTCCATAAAACGAGTACCTTTACCACCAGCAAGTATTAATGTCTTCAATTTTTAACTTTTATGAATTCATCTATAGTTTTTATTACAAAATCTAACATTTCTTTAGTTAAACCAGGATATACTCCAATCCAGAAAGTATTGTTAACAACATTGTTAGCAACTGGATAATCGTCAGAATTACCAAGTTCAAGATCTATATATGCAGGTTGAAGCAATATATTACCACCAAATAGAAATCTAGTACCAATATTGTTAGAAGATAATTCTTCAATAAGCTGTCCTCTTAAAAAATTTGCTTTTTGATTAATCGTAATTGGAAAACCAAACCAACTTACATCTGCTTTTTCTTCCGACTCTGGCATATCAAACATTTCATAATCCTTTAAATTATCAAATAAATAATTAAAATTATTTTTTCTCGCTTCGATAAATTGGGGTAGTTTTTCAATTTGAGAAACCCCAATAGCTGCCTGCATGTCTGTTGCCTTTAAGTTATAACCTATGTGAGAATAAATGTATTTATGATCATAACCATGTGGCAAACCACCAAGTTGCCAATCAAATCTTTTTTTACAAGTATTGTCTTTTCCGGGAGGACAATAACAGTCTCTGCCCCAATCTCTAAGAGATTCTATAATTTTTTTAAGCTTCGGATTATTTGTTAAAACTGCCCCACCTTCACCAGTTGTAATATGGTGTGCTGGATAAAAAGATAACGTTGACACATCTCCAAATGATCCAACATAATTGCCATCATATTTAGACCCGAAGGCATCGCACATATCTTCCATAAGAAATAAATTATGTTTTTCACACAGCTGCTTAATTTTATTGATCTCAAAAGGATTTCCTAATGTATGAGCTAGAACGATTCCTTTTGTTTTTTCAGTAATTGCACTCTCGATCAAGTTTGCGTCTATATTGTAGGTTCTAGAATCAGCATCCACAAATACTGGTTTCAATCCATTTTGAATAATTGGATTAACTGTTGTAGGAAAATTTACCGCAGATGTTATAACTTCATCACCTTCATTTAGGTTATACAAAATTTTAAGCGATGACAAAGCTAATAAATTTGCAGATGACCCACTATTGACAAATAAACAATGTCTAATATTTAAAAATTTTGAAATCTTTTTTTCAAATATTTCAGTAAATTCACCAGAAGTTAACCACATATCAAGACTTGAAGTAATTAAATTTCTAAGATCATCTTTTCCAAGAACCTTGCCAGTTACAGGAATGGATGAAATAACAGGAATAAAAGTATCGTTTAGATTTTCTTCAAAATACTTATCAGCGAGATTTAAAATTTCCTCTTTTATTGAATCTAATTTTTTATTTTCCACATGCCCATATTAAATAAAATCAAATATTATTTACCATCCATAATGTCATAAATAATTTTGGCAATATATTCTTGATCTGATTTATTTAGATGTTGACCTAAAGGTATATAAAAACCATTTTTTCCTAAAAATTCGGAATTTTTTAATTTTGAAGTACTATTTTTTTTATTTTTTAAAAAAACTTTCTGTTTATGGAGAGGCCAAAAAAAATCTCTAGTTTCTATATTGTTCTCCAACAAAGTTTTTCTAATTTTTTCTCTAGACAAACCATTTTTTATTAGAAGGCCGTAAACCCAATAGTTATTTTTTGTGTTGTTTAATATTTTCATTGGAAGTTGGATTTTGTTTTGATTTTCTAAATCTTTAAACAGTTTGTTATAGAATTCACCTTGTTGTTTTTTTTTCTTTATTGTATTTTTAAGTGATTTTAACTGGGATATTCCAATAGAAGATTGGATACCACTAAGTCTATAATTCCAATAGTAATTGTCATGATTAAACCTATCCGGTTCACTGAAATCAAGGTTTATCATCTTCTTAATAAGTTCATACAACTCTTTTGAATTTGTAAGAATAGCTCCACCTTCTCCAGTGGTTATATGCTTATTTGCATAAAAACTAAATGTAGAAATGTCCCCAAAAGACCCGCAAGGTTTTCCATCAATATTAATTCCGTGAGATTCGGCTGCATCTTCTATTAATTTAAGATTGTTTTTTTTACAAAAGTTTGTAATTTCATTAGCGTCACAAGGAAGACCATATGTATGGACCATCAGTACTGCTTTCGTTTCAGATGTATAAACTTTTTTAACATCATCTAAAGTCATATTCCAACTATTGATATCAACATCACAAAAAATTGGTTTCAATTCAGCTCTTAATACTGCACTTAAACAAGAAATTATTGTAAATGAAGGTATTATAATTTCACTACCCTTAGGTAGATTGAGGGACCTTAAAGCAGCCTCTAATGCTACTGAACCATTGCTTACACATACGCAGTACTTTCGATCAAATTCTTTTGCTAAAAGTTCTTCAAATTCTCCAACTATAGGACTAGTTCCAGAAATAAAATTTTTTTGGAGATTTTTCAATACATGATATTTGTCTCTAAATGAAACTTTTGGTTCAAAAACCCTAATCATTAAAAATGCTTTTTATCAATGTCAGGAATGTATGGTCCTTGTTTGAATTCAATAAACTTACAATCATCCAATACATTTATCCCATGGCCACCTGATAATATTAAAACAGAGTCTCCCTGATTTAATATTATCTTTTCAATAAAATTCTCATTCTCATCAAAAAAATCTACTTCTAAAGAGCCAGACAAGACTACTATACCTTCAGATGTCTGACTCACCTTTCTTTCTTGTTTGTTGTGAATATGTTTTTTAATGATTTCACCACGCTGTAAATTAAATGTTCCAAACTGAAAATCATTATCATGTTCAGTCAAAAATTCTTTTGAATCCGATATTTCATCAAAACGTTTATAAATCGAGATTAAGTTGTTGCTTTTATCGTATATTCTCATTTATTAGCTTTCTGCTATTTAATGCTGTTTTAATATATGGTGATGTCAATGATACCAGTCTAAATATATTTGTACTTGTTTTTGATTCTCCATACAATCTGGGTTTACAAAAATAACCTATCTCGTGTATTGCTATATTTTTTAAATGTAGCGAGGTAAGAACGTTAATGAAATATTCTCCATAAACATAGTGTGTAAACATCTCTTTTTTGAAAAAATTTTTATTTCCGATAATAAACCCACTTGTTAAATCTTTTACATCTATTTTTAATAAAAAACTTAGAAACCTATTAAAAACTAGAGAAAGAAAAATTGCTAGTAAGGCATCCTCTGAATTTAAGATAGAATTCAAAAATTTTTTTAAATTAAAGCTTCCTATGCTTTCCTTACCCTTATAACCACCACCCTCAACAAATCTTGAACCAACATAAACTTTGGTAACATCTTTATTACAATTTTCAATTAATTTTAAAACTGAATTTGCATCCATCGAACCATCAGCATCTAACCACATTACAAATTCTTTATTTGAGTTTTTTACTCCTTCATATATAGACATTGGAAGAGAAGGATTGATATTTCTTTGTATCAATCTAATTCTATAATTTTTTTCTGAATAATTAATAACTACATTTGCAGTATTGTCTGAAGAGTCGTCATCAACAACTATTATTTCATAGTCAAACTTAGACAATACTTTTTCTAATTGAGGTATAAATGCTTTGAGGCTTTCTTCTTCATTGTAAGTCGGCAACACTACAGTTACTGAAAAGTTAGTGGTCATAAACTAATTATATTATTAATTAGGAACTTTACTTTTTTAACTCGATAAATAAAAGCATTCCAAAATTACTAAAAAATAATTTATCTACTAACCTTTCTACACGTCTTCCAATTTCATGACTAAATATAGAGAAAAAGACGCCAATATTCATAAACTTACTAACTTGATAATTCTTAAATTCACTTTTTTCCAATAATGTAAGAGCTCTTTTCTTTGTAAATTTATTAATATTTACTTTCGAATACTCTACTCCGCCTACTATTTCACCAAGTTGTTCAAAAATTTTAAAAATTCCAAAATAGTTTGGTGTTGTAATTATTATTCTTCCCTTTGGTTTTAAAATTTTGTTTAGAAAATTTAAAAGATCTAATATTTCTTCATTTGTTAAATATTCAAATAAACCATTGACAGTGATTACATCAAAAAAGTCTTTTTTAAAAATATCATTTTTACTTGAAGTAAAAAACTTATTGTTAGATTTAAATTTTTTATTTGCATAATTAATTTGCTCCTCGGCAATGTCAAAACCTATAGAATTTGAATTGGAATATAAACCAATTAAAGATCCTGGTCCACATGCATAATCTAAATGGTTTTGGTCTTTTTTAAGAAACCTTTTAACTTTTAAAAATGTTAAGTTATGCCAATTTGATTGAATACCTGTCTTTGAACTTAACCCGGATGATAGAATTTTTTCATAATAACCCGACTCGATATCA
>Ga0181580_10004127_pt1 | contig 11798 bp, 10 predicted proteins | sample 071ome_23_FD_132413 | JGI IMG/M metagenome (GOLD analysis project Ga0181580, IMG submission 132413) | Coastal salt marsh microbial communities from the Groves Creek Marsh, Skidaway Island, Georgia - 071403BT metaG (megahit assembly) | ecosystem: Environmental > Aquatic > Marine > Intertidal...
TAGAGCTCTTCACAATGAGGTGAGCTCACACAAACGTTTAATGGTCAAAAAATATTATTGTGATCTCCGGAAGCTTACCAATGAGGCGTTCAGAGTGCTTAAAAGTGATAGAACAGCTACATACGTCATTGGTAACTCTCGCGTGAAGGGTCATGAAATCAAGAACGCTGATTTGCTGATTATGGCTGCTAAAGCCAGTGGCTTCAGCCTCTTGGAGCAAGTTTTGAGAGAGATTCCTGAGAACAGAAGATATCTTCCCATGATAAATTCTAAAACCGCACAGTTGTCGAACCGCATGCGTTATGAGCATATTTTGACCTTCAAAAAGGTCTGACTATTACAGTAAAAAAGATGGCTTGGCCTTGAACTCTAGGCGTCACGCAACAGTGGGGCCGGTTTCTGGCCAAGCGTGCGGATCGCCCCGGCGAGCCCAAGGATTGCTGTTGCCGCCGCGCCAGCAAAAGCGGTGGTCACGACAATCTTGCCATGGAAGACGAATTCGGCTTGCAGAAAACCGGTGATTAGCGCCCAACTCGCGAGTGTGCCGATGATCGTGGCGGCAAAGGCGGTCAACAGGCCAAGCAACGCATATTCCAGAAACCACGCAAGCGTGATTGACAGGCGCGTGGCCCCGAGCACTTTTAATATGACCGAGTCGGCAAGGCGCTGGGCTTCGGTGCTGGCTACGGTCCCTGCCAGAACCGCAATGCCGGCGACCAAGGTGACAAGCGCGGTCATTTGCACGGCACTGCCAAGCAGCCCGATGACGCGTTGTGCCGTTGCCACCGCTTCGCGCACCGAAATTGCCGAGATATTGGCAAATGTATCGCCAATTCGCGCTTCCACCAGATCGGCGGCGGCATCATTTGTGACATGTGTTGTTGCCATCCAGCTGTGAGGCGCCGCTTCGAGGAGGCCGGGAGAGAGAACAAAGACAAAATTCAGCGAAAAGCTCTCCCATTCGACCTTGCGGATGTTGCTTATTGTGGCTGAAAATTTGCGTCCCAGAACATTAAAATCGACTTTGTCGTCAAGCCATACGCCAAGTTCGCGGGCTTCCTCTTCGGACATTGAGACAAGCGGCGGGCCAGTATAATCTTCCGGCCACCATTCGCCAGCGATGATCTCGGCGTCTTTTGGCCGGGCCGCCGCCCAGGTCAGCGCCCGATCACCGCGCAGCACCCATGCCGATGCGTTTTGCGGGTCAAAATCGGCGGCGGGTGTGCCGCCAAGGGCCATAACCCTGCCGCGTAGCATTGGCGTTTTGCTTATGTCGGTGACGCCCTCGCTGCTGGCGGCAATTTCCATGAATTGATCGATCTGATGCGGCTGAATATCGATAAAGAACCATGCTGGCGCGTCTTCTGACACACGCGCATCGATCTGGCGGCTGAGATTGGCTTGCGACAATGAGACGGCCACCAGAACCGACAGGCCCAGCCCGAAGGCGATGATCACTGACTTTACCGGCGATCCCGGTCTTGTGATCGCGGAAAGAGCCAAGCGCGCCGGCACATAGCCCGGTGCCGGAAGCTTGCGCATTAACCGCATCAAGACCTCACCAAGTCCGGCAAGCAGCAACAGCGAGCCGATCGATCCACCGACAAAACCAAGGGTCAAAGACAGATTGCGTGTTGCCAGAAAAGCGAGCACGCCAAGGCCAACGACGGCACCGCCGCTCATCACCAGATAACGCGTCTTGGGGCGTCCTGATGGCATTTCAACAAGGCTGCGGAACAGATGGGCGGCGCGCACCTCTTCGGCCTTGGCCACAGGCCAGAGGGCAAACAAAAAAGACGTCAGCAGGCCAAAGCCTGCGGCAATAAACAATGGCACCGGGTACAAACCCATCTCCAGAGGCACGGTGACATAGTCTGCCAAGAGGTCGAGTGCGAGCGCAGGTGCCAGCGCCGCAATCAGCACGCCGATAGATACGCCAAGGCTGGCCACCATCATCACCTGAAGGATGTATACGCGAAATATCAACTGTGCCGGTGCGCCAAGACATTTCAATGTAGCAATCACCGGCATGCGGCTGGCCAGCCATGCCCGCACTGCACCGGCAACACCAAGCCCGCCAATCAACAGCGCGGTAAGGCCAACCAGAACAAGAAACATCTCGGCACGGTCAATAAAAACATCAAATCCGGGGGCGGCATCATCAACGTCACGCACGCGGACATTAGTCTCGGCCGCGCCTGTCTCGAGCGCTGTCACAGCCTGCTTGGCATCGGCCATATTGTCCAACAACAAACGCGCACGATAGGTGATGAAGGATCCCGGTTGGGCAAGGCCGGTCGCCTCCAATGTTTTGTTTGAAATCAACACGCGCGGCCCAAAGCTGACGAAACTTACGGATCTGTCCGGCTCATAGATCAGGGATGCGGCAATTCTGACCTCGGCATTGCCAAGACGTGCCCGGTCACCCGGCGCCAGTCCCAGCATGCGCAAAAGCTGTGCATCGGCGACAATCCCATTATCGGCCAGCGCTGCGGCAAGGGTGATGTCGCCGCCCTTTGTCGCGCCGCTCTCTGTCGTCAATTCGGCTGCTCCCACAAGCGGCCAATTACTGTCAACGGCCTTGAGCTCTACAAGCTTTCTCTCATCGCCAGTCTGCAACATTGCCCGCATTTGCGTGGTTGTGGACAAGGTTCCGTAAGCATCTGCGATTGCCAGTAGCTTTTGATCGATTTCGGTGTGGCGACTGCGAAGCTCAACGTCACCGCCAAGCAGAATTCTGGCATTGTTGGCAATGCCGTCACGCATCGCCTCGGCGACAGAGCCGACAGTACCGATGGCGGCAACACCTAGCATCAAAGCCATTAAAAACACACGGAAACGGCGTATACTGCCGCGAATTTCACGGCGGGCAAAGCGCCATGCAAGCTGCCAGCCGGTACTACTGACAGCCGCGTTATTGGTCTTTGAAATAATCGAATTAGTCATGATGCTAAGGCACTGTCGCTGGCCAGCTTGCCATCTTCAATGTGAAGCACCCGCGAGCAGCGTGCCGCAAGATTGGCATCATGCGTGACCAAAACAAGCGCGGCGCCGGCAATGTTGGCAGCCTCAAACAGGGTATTGATCACAATCTCGCCGGTGGCACTGTCCAGATTGCCGGTCGGCTCGTCAGCCAGAAGGATTTGGGGGCGTGGTGCGATTGCTCTGGCGATCGCGACGCGTTGCTGTTCGCCGCCTGAAAGCTGGTCCGGCAGATGTGTCAAACGGTGGCCAAGACCAACCGATTCCAATGCCTCTCTGGCAAGTTTGGTGGCATCGCGGTTGCCTGCCAACTCCAGCGGCACGGCGACATTCTGCAAGGCCGTCATTGACGGGATCAAGCGAAACGCCTGAAAGACGATGCCCACCTTATCCCGGCGAAGTGCAGCAAGCGCGTCCTCTCCCATACGGGTAATGTTTCGCCCGGCGAGTTCAATCCTTCCGGCGCTGAGGTTTTCGAGCCCTGCCATGATCATCAACAGGCTTGTCTTGCCGGCACCGCTGGGACCAAGAATGCCAACGGTCTCGCCGGCGGCAATGCCAAGATTTATGCCCTTCAAAATCTCGACGGTGCCCTCGGCACTTTTCAGCGAAAGTCGCGCACCCTCAAGAGCGATAACCGGGTGCCGCGAGGAAGGTTGGGATGATGTTGGCAATGACATAGGCGCGGTCCTGAGTGTTTTTTTCGTAAAAGTTCTGCACAAATCTGGACACTTGTGCCATCGCCCTTACATAGACAATGAGCATATTGTTATGCAGATTCATCACGTCGTCATCACCCGATATGGTGGCGTCTGGCAAAGGGGTCAATCACCGGATGTGTGTTTTTTTGAGACTGTTGCAACTTACGGAGCGCGCAAGGGTTGTTCTGTTCGCGGTCTTTGTCGTGTTTGGGTTTGTCGGCGGTTTTTCGACCATGCTGCATGCCGAGACACGATCGCCGCTACGCCTCATGGTGCTGGGTGACTCGCTTGTCGCCGGACATGGCCTGAGCCATGGCGATGCTTTTCCGGACGCGCTGCAAACGGCGCTTGATGCGGCTGGATATAAGGTGGAGATGTTCAATGCTGGGGTGTCTGGCGACACTACAGCTGGCGGTTTGGCGCGGCTCGACTGGTCACTTGCCGAGGAACCGGACGCCATGATCATCGTGCTTGGCGGCAATGATTTGCTTCGCGGTCTTGATCCGGCAGCAACATATGAAAATCTGGCGGCGATCATCAACCGGTTGCGTGAGCGCGATATCACCGTGCTGTTGGCAGGAATGCAGGCACCGCGAAATCTGGGCCGTGATTATGCTGACGAATTTGACGCTGTCTATCGGCGGCTTGGGGCGCGTGGGGATGTGCTGTTCTATCCTTTCTTTCTTGATGGTGTTGCGCTTGTCCCGGCGTTTAATCAAGCTGATGGCATGCATCCGAACAAGGAAGGTGTTGCCGAAATTACAAGGCGGATACTGCCGATCGTCGAAACGCTTATGCAACGAACACTGAATAGATAGCCGTCTATGGCTTGTTTTGCGTGGCGCGGGAATTACGTTTATCAGTGCTTATCCGGTGCCTTTCCCGATGAAAGGCTTTGAAATGACCGTTCCCATGTCCTATAAAGCGCGGTGGTTGATCAAATTTTGGCACGGTGACAATGCCCGGGCATATTGTTGTTCATATTGTTGCCACTTCGCGGGCATAAAAATGGCGTGACCTCGTCAAAAATGGCGACCAGAAGTAGGAAATTAAATTTGCGGCAGATGTGAATGGCACAGAAGGGACTCATGGCACACAGGACTCATGCGGGAATGATGGATATGATCAAAACACTGGCAATCGGGATTGCCCTGTTATTTACGATTGCGGCACAGGCCGTGGCAGAACCGGTTCAGATGCTGATTGAAAAGGACTGGGTTGCCTATCGTGTTGATGATGGCGGCAAAAGAACCTGTTTTGTCAGCAGTACGCCTACCAAAAGTGTGGGCAAATATGACCCGGCGAACCGCGGTGAAACGCGGGTCTATGTCTCGCATGGTCCGGTTCCCGAAGACCGCAATGTCGTTCAGGTGTTGGCCGGATATCGCTACAAGAAACAGACTGACGTGACCGTCACCATCGATGGCAGGAGTTTCACCCTGTTTACCCTTGACGGGCGGGCCTATGCTGAGAGTGAAGAAGACGATCTGGCGATGATCAAGGCAATGAAGCTGGGTTCGACAATGACGGTCGTTGGTGAGTCCAGCCGCGGCACGAAGACAACGGACACATATTCATTGTCTGGTTTCACCAAGACCAAAAGCCTGATTGACCGGACTTGTAAATAGAAGGGCTCTGACGGCGGCCCAATTGAAAGTGGTCCGACAAAGGACTGCGAAGGAAGAGTGAATGTCCGAGGCCCTGGCCAAGATAGATGACGTGCAGGATGAGTCCAGCCCTGCGAAAACCGATGCCGTTAACGCACCGGTGAATCTGCTTGGCCTGTCGCAAGCGGCGCTTGAGACAGTCGTTACAGACGCCGGTTTGCCAAAATTTCGCGCACGCCAGCTGTGGCGCTGGGTCTGGCGGCATGGGCTGACCAGTTTCGATGAAATGAGCGACCTTGGCAAGGAGGTGCGCGCACGCTTTGCGGGCATGTTTACCGCCGAACGACCGCGGGTGACGCGGCGTCTGCAATCAAGTGACGGGACGATCAAATGGCTACTTCGCTTTGCTGACGGCAACGAGGCCGAAACGGTATATATCCCCGACAATGAACGCGGCACATTATGTATCTCATCTCAGGTGGGTTGCACGCTGACGTGCAGCTTTTGTCACACAGGCACGCAAAAGCTTGTGCGTAATCTTACCGTCGCGGAAATCTGCGGGCAGGTTCTGCTGGCGATGGATGAGCTTGGTGACTGGCCTGCGGGAAAGCCCGAAAGACGGCTGACGAATATTGTACTCATGGGTATGGGCGAACCGCTGTTCAACTATGAGAATGTGGCCTGTGCGATGAAGATCATCATGAGCGGCGAGGGTGTGGCCTTGTCAAAGCGCCGGATCACGCTATCGACCTCTGGTGTGGTGCCTGAAATCAAGCGTGCGGGTGAGGAACTAGGGGTCAATCTGGCAATCTCACTGCATGCCGTCCGTGATCAATTGCGTAATGAGCTTGTGCCGATCAACCGCAAGCATAATCTGGCCGAATTGATTGAAGCCTGCCGAAATTACCCCGGATTGTCGAATGCACGGCGGATCACATGGGAATATGTCATGCTGGACGGGGTCAATGACAGCGATGAGGATTGTCGAAAGCTGTTGGCGTTGATTCGTGGCATTCCCTCGAAAATCAACCTGATCCCATTTAATCCATGGCCGGGCAGTGCCTATAAATGTTCCAGTCCGGAGCGTATCGAGGCGTTTGCCAAAACTGTGCTGAAAGCAGGCTATGCTTCGCCAGTGCGCACGCCTCGCGGACAAGACATTATGGCGGCGTGTGGCCAGCTGAAATCGGCGTCACAGCGGGCAAGGCGGCAAAAAACAGGCATCAATGATTGATTGCACTGCCGTGTCGTGGGGAACCGGTACGGTTGGCCAAAAAATGCTGTTCCGGGTATGCGCGATGAGGCTTGAACAAAAGGTGATCAATCACTACATTGACTTCAGGAAAAATGCTCATTTGGGGGTATAAAAATGGCAGATAATCGTTTTATGAATACCGCAGCCGCCACTGCGTCGCAGACTGATGTTGGACTGCGCAGCTACATGCTGGGCGTCTATAATCATATGACCATTGCGCTGCTGTTCAGCGGCCTGTTTGCGTTCGGCACAAAGATGCTTGCAACCGTGACTGGGCCTGATGGTGGCACTTATCTGACCTCATTCGGTCAGCTAGTGTATGCAACACCGTTGAAATGGGTTGTGATGTTGGCACCTCTGGGCATGGTCTTCTGGCTGTCCGCCCGGATGAACAGCATGTCAGCGTCCAAGGCTCGCACGTTGTTCTACGTCTACAGCGCACTCATGGGTTTGTCACTGTCGTCAATCCTGTTGACTTTCAGCATGCCAAGTGTCGCCCGCGCCTTCTTCGTGACCGCTGGTGCCTTCGCTGGTCTCAGCATCTACGGATACACCACAAAGCGTAGCCTTTCAGCGATGGGCTCATTCATGATGATTGGCCTGTTTGGTCTGATCATAGCAAGCGTGGTCAATATCTTCCTTGCCTCGACCGCGATGCATTTTGTCATCTCGATTGCTGGTGTTGTGATCTTCGCCGGTCTGACGGCATGGGATACGCAAGACATCAAGAACATGTATCGCGCCGGTGACAGCAGCGAAGTTGCCGCAAAGAAATCCATCTTTGGTGCGCTTCGCCTGTATCTGGACTTCATCAACATGTTTCTGTTTATCCTGCAGCTGTTCGGTAATCGCGAATAGGACGGCGGTCTGATAGCCTAACAACATATGCGCCCGATGCCTTTGGTGTCGGGCGCTTTTATTTTCACACCTCTTTTGGATTGAACCACGACTAAACTGATGTCTGACCTCGCTGATTTTCTGAATGCCGATATAACTCCGGATCCGCTCGACAAGGCCGGCACAGATGCCATTCTTGCGCTTGCCGATGCCGCCGCGGTGATTGCCGGCCTGATCCGTGATCCGAAGGCATCTAGTGGATTTGGTGTGGCACGCGACAGCGCCAATGCAGATGGTGATACGCAAAAGGCGCTTGATGTCGTGTGTGACGATTTGGTGAGTGCGGCCCTCGCCAAGGCTGGCGTGGCTGTTTATCTGTCTGAAGAGCAGGATGAGCCTGTCTCTCTGGCGGCGGACGGAAAGGTCATTGTCGCCTGTGATCCGCTTGACGGGTCATCGAATATCGATACCAACATTTCGATTGGTACCATCTTTTCCATATTGCCAGCCGCTGGTGGCACGCTGCAGGCCGGACGCAATCAGTTGGCGTCAGGCTTTTTTGTTTATGGACCGCAGACAACGATGCTGTTGACAACGGGCGATGGTGTACATGCCTTCCAGATGGACGATTCCGGCCGGTTCCAGCGGCTTGACTGGGATGTGAGGATTGCGCCGGAAACGGGTGAATTTGCCATCAATGCTTCCAATTCACGGCATTGGTTCAAGGCCGTTTCGGCTTACATTACAGATTGCCTGTCTGGCAAGGACGGGCCACGAGGTCGTAATTTCAACATGCGCTGGGTTGGCTCACTGGTTGCTGATAGCTGGCGCATTTTCCGGCGGGGTGGTGTATTCCTTTATCCAGGTGATGCGCGCGATGGATATGGCGATGGACGGCTGCGTCTGATTTACGAGGCGGCGCCGGTGGCGCTGTTGGTTGAAAAGGCAGGCGGCAGGGCGATAACCGGCGATATGGATATTCTTGATGTGCAGCCAGAGAGCCTGCACCAACGGGTTCCGCTTATCTTTGGTTCGAGTAATGAAGTTGACGTAATCGCCACCTATCATTCATAAACAGATATACCAAACACAAGGACTGGACATATGCTGATCTCTCTTCGACAGCTACTCGATGATGCGGCTGAACATGGCTACGGCGTGCCAGCTTTCAATATCAACAACATGGAACAGGGGCTGGCAATTTTACAGGCGGCGGACAAGCTTGATTCGCCGGTGATCATTCAGGCTAGCCGCGGCGCGCGTAATTATGCCGGTGATGTGATGTTGCAGGCGATGGTCAAGGCGTTGGCTGAGATGTACCCGCATATTCCGGTTTGTATGCATCAGGACCATGGCAATAACGAGGCCACCTGCATGACCGCAATTCAATATGGCTTCACCTCGGTGATGATGGATGGGTCGCTTGAGGCTGATGCGAAAACACCGGCAAGCTATGACTATAATCTGGACATTACCCGCCGCGTCACCGAAATGGCGCATCATGCCGGGGTGTCTGTCGAGGGTGAGCTTGGCGTCTTGGGATCGCTTGAAACAGGTGAGGGTGAACAGGAAGACGGGCACGGCGCAGAGGGCAAACTGTCCGAGGATCAGTTGCTGACGGACCCGGATCAGGCCGTTGATTTTGTCAGACGGACCAAGGTTGATGCGCTGGCGATTGCTATGGGCACGAGCCATGGCGCTTATAAATTCACCCGCAAGCCGGATGGTGAAATTCTGGCGATGAATGTGGTAGAGGAAATCAACCGCCGCCTGCCTAATATCCATCTTGTTATGCATGGTTCGTCAAGCGTGCCGCAGGAACTTCAGGATCTGTTCAACGCGCATGGCGGTGAGATGCCGCAAACATGGGGCGTTCCGCTGGAAGAAATCGAGCGCGGGATCAAGAATGGCGTGCGTAAAGTCAATATCGACACGGACTGCCGTCTTGCGATGCTTGGTGTCATTCGCAAGATTGCCGATGAAAACAGGTCTGAATTCGATCCGCGCAAATTCCTTCAACCGGCGATGAAGGCCATGTCCGATCTGTGTGCGGACCGGTTTGAAAGATTCGGCACCGCGGGCAACGCGTCGCGGATCAAGCCGCTTTCACTGTCCGCAATGGCTGGCCGTTATGCGTCTGGCAGCCTTGATCCGGTAATCGGCTAGCTCGCGGTTCCCGTCTCGGCGGCAAGGATCGCCGCAAGGCCGCTCTCATAATCCGGATAGAGAAGATCGACCCCAAGTTCGGGTTCGATCACGCGTGACCCGACCTTGCGCCGCGACACATAAAAGCTTCGCGCCATGGGTGACAGATTTGCCTCGTCAAGACTTTGTGGCTGTGGCGGCTCAACCCCAAGCATCCGAGCTGCACAGCGCACCACATCACCTTGCGGCGCCGGTTTTTTATCGGCCAGATTGACAATCCTCCCGCGGCGTGGCTGCTGCATCGCAGCCACAATGACGCGGCAAATATCATCAACATGGATGCGGTTGAACACTTGTCCTTCGCGTTCGATGATTCGTGCGGTGCCATCACGCAATCCGTCAAAGGCGCTTCGGCCGGGGCCATAGATACCGGCGGCGCGGAAAATTTCCGCATCAAGCAATGCCTGCCAGCGTTGTTCCGCAGCCCACCTTGCTTTTCCCCGCGCGGTTGCCGGTTCCGGCGGTGTGTTTTCATAGCAATAGCCTTGTGGTTTGTCGGGATAGATTGAGGTTGCCGACACATAGCCGGTCCAGCCGGTAAAGGACTTCAGCACATCTTCATGGGCGTCCAACACCGGGTCGCTGCCTCCGATCGCGGTAATTGTACTGAGTACCGCATCGACACCGGCCAGCGCAGACTTTGCATCGTCAAGGGGCCGGTCATTGCTGAACGGAAAGATTTGCCAGCCTTCTCCGGCTTCCTTTGCCAGCTTTGACGGTGTCCGCGTGGTGCCGCGGATTTGCCAGCCTTGGCTGGCCAGAAGATGGCCAAGCGGCCGTCCGACATAACCGATGCCGAAGATAAAAATGGTGTGTGGAGGTGACATGTTACGGTGGAATTTCCCTGATGTTCTGTGGTTTTGTCGCGCCGGATTAGTCCGGCATGGGGCCAGCGATCAACGCCGCATCAAGCCGCCGTCCCATCCAGTCAAGGCGCCAGTCAAGATGCGGGCCGGTTGATCTGCCGGTTGATCCAACCCAGCCAAGAAGGGTGCCGCGTTGGACCTGCTCTCCTGTTGACACAGCAACATTATCAAGATGCAGGAAGCTGGAATTCAGGCCAAGCCCATGTGCCACCAGAATGGTGTATCCGGAAAAATACAGATCCATGACAAGTGTCACGCGCCCGCTCGCCGGTGCCAGAACCGGTGTGCCACGAGGGGCGGCAATATCGATTCCGTAATGTGGTTGGCGTGGCTTTCCATTGAGGATGCGCTGGCTGCCGAATACGCCGGAAATCCGGCCCGTGACCGGCCAGTCCAAACCAGAGACAAAATCGCCCATCGGCGCAATACGGAGACGCGCCGCCTGCACGGCTTTTGAGTCGTTTTTGATGCGTTCCAGAACTTCGGGTGGCGGCGTGACCATTTTCTTTTCAAGGCCATCGATACGCTGAATATCGTAATCGCGTTGTTCGGCCATGAGGCTGGTCCGATGTATTGTGCCGTCCGGGGTCTTGATCTCAACAGTAACCGGCGCGTCAGTCTGATGATGGAACCCGACCAGAAAAACTCCGTCTGCACTTATTGGCACGGCCTCATCGTCAATTTTGATTTTGCTGCCGGGTTGGGTGCTGGCGATGATCATCCCGCCTTCGATAGCACTGCCTTGCAGAATTGTTGCGCCGTCAATTTTGGCGGATGCGTTGGATGCCTGCACGGCCAGACATGCCCACATCAGGGCAATGAGGCAAAAATTCAAACAGGAACTGGCAAATGATCTTGGTTTCGACATTGGGTAAGGCTACCATTAAAATGCGCCGCGCACACGCGCAAAGGCGTGTTGTTTTGACGCTGCCGACAAAATGGTTTTGATCACTGTTACACTGATCGGCTAATAATTTGACCGGACATCATGGGGCATGACGCGCCAGTGCCAACTTGGGAGACAATACCGGATGACAAGTGAAATTCCTCATGAAAAGGTGATAATCATCGGCGCGGGTGCGGCGGGTCTGACGGCGGCAATCTATACCGCCAGAGCCAATCTGAACCCGGTTGTCATCGCTGGGTTACAACCCGGCGGGCAGATGACAATCACTACAGATGTGGAAAATTACCCCGGTTTTGCCAACGTCATTCAGGGTCCGTGGTTGATGACCGAAATGCAGGCGCAGGCAGAAAATGTCGGTGCGCGCGTGGTTTATGATATCGTCACCGCGATTGATGCCAGCCGCCGCCCCTTTACCCTGAGCCTCGATTCAGGTGGGCA
>Ga0181580_10004143_pt1 | contig 11777 bp, 10 predicted proteins | sample 071ome_23_FD_132413 | JGI IMG/M metagenome (GOLD analysis project Ga0181580, IMG submission 132413) | Coastal salt marsh microbial communities from the Groves Creek Marsh, Skidaway Island, Georgia - 071403BT metaG (megahit assembly) | ecosystem: Environmental > Aquatic > Marine > Intertidal...
AGACAAATCACTGGTTCCACCAACGGAAAGAGTACTCTTGAGTGTAGTAGCCCCAGTAACAGTAAGAGCACCCGATACATCGAGTGTACTTCTCACGATACCGGTTCCACTTAAATCTAGATTTCCAATCATACTGGTATTATTGCTAATATCGAGTCCATTTGAAAATTGACCAACGCCTCCAACAGACAAATTACCAACAATGTTTGTCGACAGGTCCACACTCAAATCACTCTTACAGGTTACATTGCCCTCCAATGTTGAAGTACTTCCAACAACAAAATTTCCCGATACATCTAAAGTATTAGATGCACCATAAAGAGCCAAAGTATTTTTAAAAGCTACCGCACCAGTTACAGTTAAAGTATCTTTCAAGGTTGCGGCACCAGTAACAAATAGAGCACCCGAAAGATCTGTATTACCCGAAATATCTACGTCACCAGAAGAGTATATTGTGCTGGCAGAAAGGTCAGTAAATGTAGCTAAAGAAGGAGTAGTCAAACCAATTTTACAATTATCTAATGTTTCTAAAACTATTGTACCAATATTTATATCTCCATTTGCCTGTACAGAAAAAGCAGATTCTCCGCTTGCATCTATAACATTGAAAATTTTAGTATTATCACTATTCGAAACACCCGAGAGATCAAGTGTTGTAATACCCCCTACACTTAGTGTGCTTTTTAGAGTAGCAGCACCCGTAACTGAGAGATTTTGTGAAATGTCCATGTGATGATTTGCAGTTACTTTATCTGCTTTGAAATTTAAAGTAGAAGACATTTATATTTTATTTAAAGATTAAAAAAATACAAAAATAAATGAATTAATAATTAAAATTAATTAATTTATTCCGATAAACATAGTTAAAATATGGTCAATAAATATGTTCATAGTAATCAGTATTTAAACGCACTAAATATCCTAAAGATTATATTTGATTCCACTTTTGATCATTGAATGAATTAATTGCAATTTTCCCTTTGTCCTTCTTATATGCTTTGACTTTTTCATCAAAAATCTTCTCTTCTTTCGTCTTTGGGAATTTCATAGTATTCATTATACTTTGCTGGTCTATAGGCTTCATTTTGGGTTTATAACCGTAACAATTTGCTCCAAATTTGGCATTTATATTTTTTACATAACCACCATTAATGCCGGGTCTTCCACAATCATTGCGATGTCCTTTTATTTTTGACAGTTTTTTATAAGTGGATTTTTGCGTCGGGAAAAGAGCCAGTTGGTCTTCGGACCATCCATAAGAACACCATTCAGCACCTTTTTGGTATGCCTTTTCCACTTCATTGTACGTGGCAAGTCTGGAATTATGTGCCTTACACACTGCTTTGGCATCTTCATAATTATATTCATTTTCGGCAATATGAAATACTTCTTCAGAGAAGGAAGGACGGGGTTTTACTTTACCATCTGTAACAGTAATGTCAAATTTGGGTTTCCCCGAAAATATGTCTTTAATTGTTGTCGTTACGTCTAAAGAAAAGAAATATTGTAAACCGTTTATTAACAATAAAAAGATGAAAAGTCCCCATAAGAACATTTCAATATAATTTAAAGACGGGGAAGACACTGTTTTACCCGCGGATGCCACGGCCGCGCTTGCTTTTGAGAAAGAATTAAAAATCGTATAGTAAAAAATCAATATGACCGTAATTAGAACCAATACTAAAGGATTAGTTCCCTTAAATTTATCTGACGATTCGTCAAATAATTTCGAAAATCCTTTGACAGGAGAGATATCCATTCTATATATATTGTTTCATATAAAAATCATTGTCCGCAGGTTTTAGTATAGATTATAAAAATCTTTTACGATAAAAAAAACAATAAGCATAATGCGTTTTAATCTCTTGTTCTTTAATTTTATCCTTTTTCCTATCATTGAAATGCCACCATTCGCCATTGGCTACCTTGACAAAAGAAGTATAATGACCCGAATTTCCACTATTTCCTATATGATTTGCGATTCCGTATAAATCATATACATATTTATTAGAATCATAACCCGAAATATACTTCGATAAATTTAATCCATTAATTGGGAAATCAATGTATCTACTGTCTTTTTTACCATCATTTGAGAATCTTTTTAATGTGAAAACTAAAATGTGCGGTAATTTCCAAAACGATATATTTCTCTCAATACTTTCTCTTTTACCCGTTTCCTCATTCAAAATTTTATTATCGTCACCCAAACTTTCGGTTTTTGTATAATGATCGAAACAATCGTAAATATTCACCGTGTCTTTCGGACCTTGTCGAATTATATTAATTTCCCTATTCGTTGATTCTGGTATGGCTAAATTTAGTAGAAAAAATGGCTCCGGAGTAATATTGGAATAATTGCTTTCCAAACTTTTTATGGTTGAAACGGATATACCATAGAATATGTCTAAAAATTCCGAGTACTCTTTATTATAGATATTCCTAATCATTTCAAAAGATTTAACGGCTAATTTATCAGTATTATTATTGGCTTTTCCTATGATTTTCATAGTTACTTCACGCATTATACTCGAATGAAAACATTCCATCATGAATATTAAAAATTCGCTCAAATCATTTTGTGCAAAACCCGTGAAAATACAACGATCTTTAATTTCTGCGACTTTTCTTATTGCTTCGCGAAATCCAGCAGGTCTATATGTACAATTTTCACTCCACATCCCTTTCCTTAATGAATCCCATTCACATAATATGTGCGTTTCAAAATTATGATTGATTTTGCTACTATAATCACCATTGTCTAAAAAATTATTCAATTCGTATGTATGAGATAAACATTGGAGCAATGAGTTCATAAAACATGTATTTCCTAAATTCGTTAAACCTGTCAATCCTTTTCCCTCAAATCGAGAAAAATCATTGGATAAATAACGATTTATATTGATTTGGTGTTTTTTTTTACCATATTTATTATTTTTATTAGAGGTCTTTTTACTAGATTCCATAGTTGCTTCTTTATTAAAAGAACAAAAAATATTTATGTTGTTTTATGTTATATTTTAAATAATTTTATAAGTGAATTATATATCATGAGTCGAAATCTGCCAGCATATTCCCCTTCGTTCCCACCGCCTCCGCCCCCCATAATAATACCGCCTTCCGAAGTACCTTTACCACCCACTTCTGCCTCTTCTTCTTCTGCCTCTTCCTCTTCCTCTTCTAATCCAATGGGTACTACACAAGGAGTCTCACCTTCCAATTATTTGACTGAAAGAAATCGTTTTTTATTGGAACGTCGCGACACCATGAGAACTCTAAATGATTATGCTATTCTCAATAAAGACTTGATTTTACAATATATCGACAATATGAGACGAACCGATGTTACTATTGAAAGATGCATTAATAATTTGAATAATATTGTAAAAAGCATTGATGATCGAAATATATTGACAAACAGTATGATAACCAATTTTTTGGAGCACAATTATGAAGTTGGAAATGCTCTAAATAATAGTTTAAACCGACCTTTTCATTTCTTAAATGATTATTTGTATCATCAGAATAATCAGAATAATCAGAATAATCAGAATAATCAGAATAATCAGAATAATCAAAATCATCAGAATAATCAAAATCATCAGAATACCCGAGAAACCGATGAAAACCAAAGGATTTCAAATGTTCCAGTAAATTCTTCCACTAATAATCCAACTAATAATCCAACTAATAACTCTAACTCTAACTCTAACTCTAACTCTAATGTAAATTCAAATTTACTTGAACCAAATTTAATAGTGAGGAGAGCAGTGTCTTCTCTTAGACTTCCCCCCATTAATACTTCATCGCGAATAAGACAGAGAATTCGTCGTTTTCCATCGCTTATAAATACAAATATCACCGAAGAAGTAACGGGATCCGAGGATAATGATGTCAATATCGGCGTACAAACTGATAATGCAGAAGTATTAGAAAATTTATCACCTGTTATCGTAACACCCACACCTCTACAAATCATTGAAGCCACTTCTCGACATTTATTCAGAGATATTTCAAATGATACAATACAGTATAGATGTCCCATTGATTGCGTTGATTTTGGACCCGAAGATATCATTTTGAGAATAGATCATTGTGGACATTTATTTAGGGAAAGAAACATAATTGAATGGTTTACTATGAATGTAACATGTCCTCTATGTCGTTGTGATATTCGAGAAATACCATCGCGAATTACTCGATTTGGACAGCAAAATGAAAACCGAATAACAAGGTATAGTAATAATTATATACCTCTTACTCCTACCAATGAAACATTAGAAATAGAAAGTATGGAAGAAAATAGTGATAGTGATACTTTTTAATTTTAATTTTTAATTTTAATTTTTAATTTTAATTTTTAAACGTAGAGCGATTGATTATTTACCACACTTTTTAGTAACATATCAGGTATTTCCTTTAATTTGCTCAATAATTCCAAATTTCCTTGATGGTTACATACCTTTTCTAATTCTCGTGCCAAATTACATATTTTCATGATTGCCTTACACCAGATACCCAGCGTGATTTCATATTCTGAGCCCTGTTTAAGTGTGATTAGACAATCTTTTTCATTATTTAAATCATACCATTCCATAACCATATCACATAAATTATATTGAAGGTCTTCATTATTTTTTACTTCAATGTTTAGCCGATTCAATTGATTTTCACAGTTAACTATATTTTCTTGGATTTCCCCTATAAATTTTTTCATTTTTTCATTGAGTTGGGTATAACTCAATGAATGAATGGTGTAATATTCGGGCAACTGAGCATTTGCAAAACAGGACAATATTCCCGCAATTTCCTTAGACGAGAACCTATTTAATCGTTTATCCTCTAATATTTCCGCAATTGGGAGAGAATTCGTTTCATTGATGAGTGAGGCAATTACACCTTTCGGCATTAATTCAATATGTTCAGTTTCGTCTTTAATTTTGTGGCACAAGAAATTCTCTTCTCTCAAATATTTCAAATTTATTCTTATCATGGTGTCGATGTATTGTCTCTTCATGTTAATTATTTTTTCGATGGTTTCTTTCTCAAATAAAGCATCCAAATATTCGTGACACAATAATAATTCAGGTGTGTCTTTTTCCATTTTTTTCATTTTTTCCACGACGCTTTTCTGTAAAAACGCTGTATGCAAAACATTTGTATTTCTACCCGCATCATAGTCACCGTGTCCATCATCTTTTAATGTGAAATACATGTCCCGATAATCTTCAAACTTGAGAGTATCTATTTTATTCCCACAATCTTCTCTCAATTTAGTTTTTTCCAATTCTGCCTTGGAATTTATGGGTGTCAATTTTTCTTGAAGTTCAATAATTTCGCTATCTATTTCATCTTTTAAACGACTTTTGTTAATGAATTCGCGGATTTTTTCAATAATTTCTTCGGTAGGTCCACTCGCCGAAGGACACTGTGAAATAAGTTCCAGAATGAGACGTGGTTCAATGCTAAACTTACTCGTCATACGTGGTGGACGAGACGACATAATATCAGAATAATCGGCTGCTCGAATTTCATTACGATTTCCAATCAAATTATTAAGGTGATATACCGTTCCACGTTCGTCCAAATTTCTTCTCCCCGCTCTTCCCGCCATTTGCGTATATTCGTGGGGCAATAAAGAACGAAAATTTTCCCCATCGTATTTATATAGTTTGGGGAATATAACCGTTTTTACAGGCATATTTATACCCACTGCAAATGTTTCAGTTACAAAGACGAGTTTAATGAAATCTCCCATTTCGAAGAGAATCTCAACCATTTCCCTCAGAACTTGTGGTACACTTGAGTGATGATAAGCCACGCCTTTTTTAAGTACAGAGACGAGTTTTTTATATTCGGGGAGTTGTAAATATTCACGCCAATTACTGATTTTACTCATAATGATTTTTTCACACATTTTCTCGATGACAGATGGATTTTTGTTGCCTTTTTCAAACAATGGTATTGACATTTTACAGGCATATTCCTCGCACATTTTACGAGAAAACACAAAGAATAACGCTGGGAGTTCTTCTTTATTTTTAATCATTTCTACGGTTTTATTGATTACAAATTGTGTCGATACATTAATATTATATTTTTCGAAAGCCCTCTTGACTCGACAAATTTGATGGAAATTTGATTCTTGGAATTTACCACCTTGTTTTTTAAGTAACAGGGGTTTTCCCAAAGATTTTTTCACGTCTTGTAAAATCGCTTTATTTGTGAACTTTCTTTCATCGCTGTCTTTCATTATCATAAAGGAATAATGTGTGAGAGGTACAACTCTTTCTTCGGTTGAACAAATCCATACGTTTTTTCCTTTTTTGGAAACCCATTCGGAAAATTGTATAGATTGCGTGAATTTGCCCGGCAAATCTAAACTGGCCGAAAGCATTAAGAGTTGACATGTTTGGGGCAACATCATTATCGTTTCTCCCCACACTGAGCCTCGTTCTTTATTATTTATATAGTGTACTTCATCGAATATAACGGCACTTAAATCGTTTTCAATGTCTAGTTCGAAATCTAGTTCGACTTTATTAGCATCTAGTACGTCATGTTTAATCATTTGCATCTTAACCAAAGTATTTCGCAGTATTTCAGTCGTCATTATTAGACAATCCGCGTCGGGAAAGTATCTCGTGTCTCCTGTAATAAGACCAAAGGAAATGTTTGGGAATTTTTCTTTTAGATCTCGGTATTTTTGATTACTAAGAGCTTTGATGGGCGATGTATAAATTATTTTTTTATGCTTGTTTTGAACTATATGATTAATTAGAATTTCGGCGGGGAGCGTTTTACCAGAACCCGTATGAGCAATTACTAAGACATTGTCTTCATTTACAATGCCTTCCACCGCGTATTTTTGAAAGGGTGATAATTCAAAAGGAATTTCTTTGTATAATTCCAAACACTGTGTGAGTGAATCTGTTGAATTTTTATAATCTCCAATACAGTTTATTACTTGTGCTGACATTATTGTGGGAAGGTTATATTACTCAAAGATTGTAATGTGTTTATATTGTTTAAAACGTGTTTAATGCTGAAAATATCAACTGAAAAAATTTCGATTCGTCGTAAATTTCAGGTTTCTTGAAATTTATGACGAGTTTGACAAATTAGTTGCCTTTACTCTTTTAGTCCATTATAAATTTCTTATTTGTTATATGTGAACACCATATGTTCAATTATTATTTATCCAACCGCTACTATACCCACTACTATACCCACTATGCCTACCGCCTACCTTATCCTTACACCTCTATTTTCTATACCCACCTTATACATGTATTTATTTATTGAATTCATAAAAATTGTTTGGCTAACCCTTTATTCGGTTCTTTGAACAGGCTAATGCCCGGTTCTTTGAACAGGCTATGCCAGGATCCTTTACTTATTTAAGAACAGTTATTTTATCCTTATCTGTCGCTACTAACACCATAAGGTGGAAGGAGCCGAGTTGAGGACGACCTTTAGGTCACAAACTGTTTCCAACGAATGAAGATAAATTATGCTTGCGTCCAAACATAACTTTAAATTAATTATTAATAGTTGCTGTATGTATTTCTGATGTTTAAATCAATTAATAGGTATCCCAGATTATCTTAATTTAAACACCTCATGAAACCCGTTAAGGCTCATCCTATTTTCGAAATACTATTTTGATTTGATTTCAGATGAACTAGACACTTCTCATTTCATCTGTTTTTTTTTTGTTTGCGGTATGCATCTTATTATTAATCATATAATTGATAATTGCTGTTAGCATACATTAATGTTTAACGTTTTATGTTTTACGTTAAATTATCGGGCTTTATTTACCCATTTACCCAAACTTGGACCATTGTCCTTTTTTGGATTTCGCGGTCTACGCGTTCTTTCGGATGTTTTTTGTGTAGAATCGCCATCTCCATCGCTATCGCTATCTCCATCTCTACTTTGACGGTTCAAATTTCTGGTCTCACACATCAACATTCCGCCAAGTACTCCCGTAATATCTTCGGCGTGGAATTTATGGTCTTTCTTGCTTTCATCTACCAAAAGCTTAAAAGAAACATATTCTCCCTGAACCAAATAACGGTATTGTTCACTTCCAACCTGAATACCCGAATGATGTGCGAACACATCCAAACCAGAATGTTCTCCATCTAGTGCGGTAATGAAACCATAACCAGTCTTGTTATTGAACCATTTTACTCTACCGAAAGTTGTTTGTTCATCGCTCGAACTCATTGTTATAAATCAATATGGTATAATCTCTTTATATATTAATTTTAAATAAATACTTTTTATTACTTAAAGGAATGATAAATTAAAATAAGAACAATAACAGAAAAGGTCCAAAAAGAAATCGAAAAATTTTTTCCCGAATAGAAAATATTATTTCTGATTATAAACAATATAAAGTTTTACGCTCAATATTATCATACAATGTCAAGCGAACAAATCAAACCAATGTTGAAAACGACGCCTTTAAATGCCGATGAAAATTCTGTAGTGGAAGATGAGGAGGATATGAGCCTGGTAAATGAAGAAGAAGAATTCCACATCAAGGCTGCAAAAGATTTCAAAAATATCGTAGATAATTTGGCGGAATTAAAGAAAAACATTACGGTTTTGCAAAATCAAATGAGAACCATGGATAAAACCGTTGGGAAAAAATTGAGATTTTACGAAAAGAAAATGAAAAAAATGAAACGTAAGGGAAATCGTAAACCATCCGGGTTCGCAGTACCTTCTCTTATTAGTCACGAATTATCTGATTTTATGGAAGAAGAACACGATGTGAAGATAGCTCGCACAAACGTGACAAAATTCATCATTAAATATATTAAGGAAAATCAATTGGAATGGGAAGAAAATAGGCAAATTATTGTACCAAACGAAACATTAAAAAATTTATTGAAAATATCCGATGATTCGCCCAAATTAACGTATTTTAATCTCCAAAAGTTTATGAATATTCATTTTATCAAAAAGGATGAGACTAATGAACAAGTCGCCGAATAATCTATTCCTCAAATAAAAATAAATTAATGTATTTGTGTTTATAATATAAACCCAAACATAATAGTGGGTTAAATAGTGTTTGTTTTGATATTACGTTTATTTTCTCATATATACTATTCAATATTTCACAGTCTATTGCCATTGCATATATCTGATGGTTTAAATCTATTTTTTGTTGTATAAATGAATTTGTAAAATGAGGACTCTGTGTTTCATTTATCGACATATTGTTGTATTTGTTGTGTTTTTTATCAAAGCGAGTAAAAAAAATCATTTGCCATTCAATGTCGTTTTGCATTGAATAATTAAATTGTTTTTCCAATGATGACATTGTAGTGACATTTATATTCTCATCGAATATAATCAATATTTTACCGTAGTCTAATTTTTTTGCGTTTTTTAAGATATTTTTGAATATAATTAACTGGCGAAAAACGGTATAATCATAATGTTTTTCTCCAATTGCTTCGAGATAATCTTTGTATAAAATATCATAGAGTTCTTCGTCTTTCTGGTACAAACTACTTTTGCTTAGAAGGATTTTATTCAGTTTATCATTGTCAAAATGAAAGGAATCATTCAAAAGATATAAATGATCGAAAATATTATTGAAGCTATATTTTATTTGGTTTTCGAGGTTATATTCGAGGATATTCATTTTTTTCTCGAACTCCCTGAATTTTTCGGAAATGTGTTTTTTTTTAACATTTTCTGAAATTTTCTCCAGCTCGTCATTTTTTTCAGGATTTTTGCTTTTCTCAGGAAAATTTCTATTTTCGAAGATTTTTTTCAAATCGTTGAAATCCATCGATATTGTAATTATTTCAAATATTCATTTTAATTTCTTATTTTATTCATTTTATTTATAAACTCATCCATTAGATGAGTTTATATTTGAGTATATTTTTAATTTTGTATTTCAAATACATTTCTTTGCATGTCTTACATCAATGCGCGATTGATTTTTCCGGGCATTTTGTGTCCGAAAACAATCATGTAAGCCGCGGCCAAAAGACCAATCAAAACTGAACGCGACATCGCTCTAGACTCACTCTGCTTCAAGCCGAATTTCATCACTAAATATAAAACTACCGCAATAACTGCTCCGTGCATAACCATTGTTAAAGGACCTTCCATTTATAATATATGGCAATATATTTTTTATGGAAAAATCCAATAATTCTTCGTCATTTCATCATTTTCATGGCAAATAATATTGACCGGTGCTACGGGTTTTTGGATATTAAAGGTAACGCATAACATATAATAGAACATATCGCTAAATACTAGAATTTTACTTTCTTCCATCAAATGTTTGTCCTCGCGTTGATGGAGTTTATGAATAAAAATTGCCATGGATATACAATACTTTGGATTTATAAAACCTATATTTTGAGTGTCAAATATTAGTTTGAATGGTTGTTTGCGTTCGAAAATATTTAACCATTCTTTCGTGAAATCGTCAAAATCCTTTTTCGTTTTTATTTTACCAACTAATTTTATATTGACATTTGGAAATTCTGTATAATCAAATGATGAAAAAGATGAAAAAGATGAAATATAAACGCTATTTTCATCCATCTAATATATTCTTAAAAAGGAGATTTTTATTTTATTCCTATATTATAAATGTTGTCGATTGAACCAGTTTCGGATGAAATGACAAATGATTATGATGAAGGAAATGAAAATTATCTTAAGAAAAGTAAAAAAATACCTCCCGGGTCCATTAAAAATACCGATGTTATTTTTCCAGTTAAAATGAGTTTCTATGTGACTTACGCTTTTCTCCTAACTACCGCTACACTTACTTTTATTGAAGCCATGCGGACTAAAATTCCCATGGTGAGACACATCCTTAATCTTGAAACAACGATTTCAATAGTCGCCGCCTTCTTTTATACACAGTTTATGTTGAAAATAAATAAACCTTACGTGAATTTCAAAGACATTAATTTAAACCGTTATGCTGACTGGGCAATTACCACACCCATTATGCTTCTTGTTTTATGTATTTCTCTGGGTTATAATATTAAGACAGTTGCAAAATTTTCAACCTTTTTAAAGGTTCTATTTTTCAATTATGGAATGCTTTTATCGGGGTATTTAGGTGAAACAGGAAAAACAGACAAAATGACAGGTACTTTAATTGGATTCGGTTTTTTCTTTTTGTTATATTTCACAGTATATAAAAATTTCATTAAAGGTAAAAAATCATTTGATAATAGATTAATTTATTGGTCCTTTGTTGTACTTTGGTCTTTTTATGGTGTTAGTTATTGGTTAGACGAACAATCAAAAAATGTAGCGTTTAATATTTTGGACTTATTTGCCAAATGCTTTGTTGGAATATTCTTCTGGGCTTACTTTACCAAACCAATTAATTTATTCAAATAATTTATTCAAATAACTAAAACCAGACATTGTGCGTATTATCTTAATAGTCGTATTTTTTCAGTACTTTTTTGGGAATCAATTTAGTTCTGATTGTATCCAATTTTTTAAAACATTTATTTATGGTTACCTCACTTATTTGACTAATATTAAATATATTTTTTTTTGTGACGTTTAATTTGCAGTTTTGCGCCACAAAATATATTATTCCTCCTGCTACTGAATGAGGTGTATTTTCCGGCATAATGTTCCTTTGTTCTATAATATGGGCGATGAATTTACATAATTCGGTTAATTCATTGTTTAAATTGAGTTTGCTACAATATCTCTCAATGAAACTCGAGGGCGTGGTTCTATAAAAATGCGTGTTA
>Ga0181580_10004150_pt1 | contig 11759 bp, 7 predicted proteins | sample 071ome_23_FD_132413 | JGI IMG/M metagenome (GOLD analysis project Ga0181580, IMG submission 132413) | Coastal salt marsh microbial communities from the Groves Creek Marsh, Skidaway Island, Georgia - 071403BT metaG (megahit assembly) | ecosystem: Environmental > Aquatic > Marine > Intertidal zone...
CACCTGTTCCTAATTTCACTGAATTTTATAGTAATTTAGTTGATTTGGGAATTGTTGCAAATTTAAATATAAATTTGTACGATATAACAAAGTTTTTTTCAAGACCTCAATGTTTTGATTTTAATTTAGATAAATGGGCATCACTCGATGATTTAACTATTTTTGATGCATATGAATTGTGGTTGCATAACTATACAAGAAAATATGACCAAAGTGATTTAGTCGAATTTAAGAATTTTTTTAATATTTTAATTAAGCAAGGCATCATTTCAGTGAACACCGATATAATATCCGAAGTACCTTCACTTGGTGAAGAAGATGATGATGATTTAATGCTACCATCAATAAAAACTGACAATATAATTATTTCAACCGATGGAGATCTACCAAAGGTAAAACCAGGGGAGGCAGGATATTCATTAAAAGAATCGGTTCTTGGAGAAAGTGTTGATGCGTATGATGTATCATTTCTTGTTTCTGATCCAGGAGTAAAAGTTTACTACGATTGGGATGGTTCAGTTCTACCAAGAAGTTGGAAAAAACTTGGAATAATTAGACTATTTAAAGTCGTCAATAATGAAATGGTAGATCAATATGATATAATAGAACCACCTTTATCTTTGCTTGCGGAAAAAAGTTTACCAACAAATTATATTCCTCTCGGTACACACTCACTTTTCAATGGAAAAACAATTTCAATTGATAATAATGTTTTTGCGGTTTCAACTCACTACTCGTCTGGTGGTGCAATACTTTTATACGAATATAGTAACGATGCGTATTCATTTGTCAAAGAAGTTGAAATTACATCATCGTATGAAAACCATTTACCAATTGTTTTATTATCAGGTAATACCTTGTTCGTTTCTGATTTTACAAAAGAAAACTCGTGTGTAAAAGTTTATACAAGTTCATCTTCAAATATTTCTGATATTGAGTTTGATTATCAAATAAATTCACCGATAAATGTAAAACGTGATGGATTTGGTTCAAGTTTAGCAACAAGTTTAAGTAAAACTTATTTAGCAGTTGGTAACCCTTCTCAATACATCACAAAGCAAGGAAACATAGATCAGTACAGTGTAGACGATGTTGATTATTATTGCGGAGCAGTTCACGTCTATAAAAAAGATAGTTTTGGTCAATATAAAATAAATAAAACTATATTTCCAGAGGATTTAGAAAGTTTTTATATACCAAAAGATAATGAAAATGGTTCTTTGACAGAACTTGAATTTGGCTATAGTATTGACTTTTTGGGTGACGATACTTTGCTAATAAGTTCACCAAATGCATATGTAAATAATCCGTCACGTAGAGAGGGTGCAATTTACGTATATAAGTTAGTTTCAGATAATTGGGAATTTCAATATAAATTTAGTCACGATGATACTAATCTTGGAACAATTAATATAAGTTCGGGTAACTTTAGATTTGGTATAGATTTCAAAGTATCAGAAAATAAAGATTCAATTTATATTATGTATGAAGTTCCAAACTCAGGTACATTTATTGGTGAGTATAAATTAGAAAACGGTACATATAAAATAAATTCTAATGATAAAATAAAAGTAGCAGATAATTCTGTACGTGGATATATTGAGATTTCAAATAATGATGATGTTGTGTTTGGTGGTTCACCTGGATATTTATTCCTATTAAGCATCTAAAATATGGACTTGATACAACAAACATTTAATTATAATTCCAGTGAAACTTTTAAATTAACTCCAACTTATTTATTTTTGGAAAGTTTAGATGGTTTAGAAGTAATTGGAAGTGGAATTTCGGGTCAATTATATCCAACTGTAATATTTGCACGAGAACAACTTTATCGTTTTATTTTCTATAACAAATTCTCAGTTATCAAAATATATGATATGGATGACAATATTATTAAGTCATTTGAACAAGAAGATGGTGGAAAAGAAGAATTTATTAAGTTTACAAATAGTTTTCCAGAAAAAGTTAAATATAAAATTTCATCGGAAACTGATCCAGACAAATATGGAATTTTTTTAATAAGACAACAAAACAAAATATCTGGAAAAGTAATTTCGTATGGATATACACAAAGTGCAAATATAAAAAATGAACTCAATGATAGTGTTGTTTCGAATGAAGCAGGTAAATTTACATTTATATATAATGAATCTTTTTTAGATGCAAATTATATACTGACATCAAGTGAGGGGTATGATGCTTCATTGGTAAATAAAAATCGGAATAAACTAAAATTGAAATTTAGCACTCCACGAGGAAGTTTAATATTAAATTCATTTACTACTTTGTTTGAACTTATTTTACAGAAATTTGTAAAACCAAACTTAAATGATATAAATAAGAAAATCTGCAATTTCTTTAATATTACAGAGGATTATAGAATTTTGACAGATGATCCGATTTCTATGTATATTGATGATAAATTGAGCTTACTGCCGTATCAAAACTTGATTGTATTTACTATGCTTTTAGAATTTGTAAGTGAACATGGAACAGAAAAAAATTTACAAGAATTTTACGAAAATATTTTGAGTATGATTTTAGATGGAGATAAATTCGATACACAAGATTTAGATAAATTAAAAATTAATAAAATTCCAAACTTTGAATTGTTTTTTTTAGTTTACTTACCATTGTCAGCAAAATTGATAAGTTATGACATCACAAACTTAAAAAAAATATGTATAATTGAAAATATACTAAATCTAGTGAGAAGGTTTCGGGATTGTGTTATTTTAAAAACAATGTCATATGAATTATATTTAAGTGACAATTTGGTTTATGATACAGACATTAATTTGCCAAAGATAGAAAATAAAATATTATTATCAACAATAAACGGATGTGGAGTTCCTGAGCAAGGCAGGTATGCAAAAATAGATGCGGATGCCAATTTAATACAAAAAGTTTTTTTACAGTATGGAGATATGAATTCCGAAATAAGAAGTAAATTAATCGGAAACGTTATGCAATTTAGAATTAAAGATGAACTATATTGCTTCAAAGTTCAGAATTTTTTGGAATTTGAATATGACTTACCTGAACTATATGCAACAGATATTATAGAAAGTCACAAAACAGAATTTTCTTGTTGTGATTTCATCAAAAAAGTAAAAAAAACAGAGCAAGAGAAAAAATTAGACATCGATGAATCTGTTCAAGAAGAAAATCTATTCGAATTGAAAATTTTAAACACGGATAAGGATATTATATATAGTCGTCAGTTTACCAATAAAAGTCACCCCAACTATTATTACGAGGACTATGAAGGTATATATAAACCAACTTCGTTGGATACGCATTATATAAATGATTTGTTTGTATCATCAAAAGATAAAACTCCTGCATTTTTATTGTTAAGTTTTTCAAACAAAAATGATACACAAGAACTAGATCTGAGATTTAATGATGTGAAAAATGTATATGAAGTAAATAATTTAAGATATGACTACCAAAAAATAAAAATAATTTCATCAAAGTTAAATGGAGATGTATTATCAATTAAAACTTTACATCCACACGGATACACGACCGATGATTTAGTGTATATTTACGACTCTTCTAAAAATGAAAAACTGGATGGATTGTATGAAGTAATTGGAAGCAATGAAACAGAACTTTATTTGAATTTTGATAAAAGTGAAGTAGAAAGTCACGAAATTGATGATTCATATGGTTATATAGATACTTTAAATTCAACTAAAATATATTGTAAAATTAAAAATTTCACAAAAGGTGATGAGATTATATTTGAAGGTTTTATGAATTCTAAAAAATTTGAGGTAATAGATATTAGTTCTGATTATATTGGTGAGTATTTAGTGGTAAGTGGTTTAGTTCCGAGAACATGCAAATTTTTCAGTAAAATAAATGCAGAGAGTGTTGGGGCAACTATGAAATATAAATTAGAAGAAAATCAAAGTTTTTATTCAATAGATTACAATAAAGATAAATATAGTTTATGGACACACACAAATCCAGGTGAACTTTTTAAGTTACCAAGCATTTTTATATTATCTAGTATTTCATTTGTATTTAAAAGTATCAAATTGGATGTCGACTACTCGTATTCTAAATCAAACAATATTATTTCAGAAGTAAAACCTTTAAATTTAAACCATGAAATAAAAAATAATGACACAGAAACTGTAAATTATACAGAGAGTTATCACTATACCAGAAACTATTTAAGAAACGAGTATGATTTGGTAAAAATTGAAGACGGAGTTGAGACAGAAATAAGTTATTCAGAAAATTATGACTGGGATGGAGATGGACTTGTAAATGAAAATGAACTAAAAATATTAGAAAGATTTATATTAACAAATCCAAAAAATGTAGATGAATACAACTTAAATCGTGAAAAATATCCGTTTGCAACTGAATTGCCAAACATAGTAACTGCTCAATATGCATGTCAGGAAAATTGTTGTCACGATGACTTCAATGAATCTGCTGATTTCGATATTGATGATGTTTATATTTATGATGCATTTCAAGCATACATAGAAAGTTTGTCGGATGATGTGTTAACTGATTCTTCAAACTTTTTAGATTATTATGATTCACTTGCAAAACAAGGACTGGTTACGAGCAATACACCGTTTGTTTCGTATATGCCAACAGATCCACGTGAGTTTAAATTGTGTGGAGATTATACAAATACCATGAACATTAGTTCTGACGATGCGAATATTTTTTATGCAATGTATATGTACCGAACACAGAATAATGGAAACAGACCCAATAATCTGACTGAATTTATAAGTTTTTATGATAATTTAGTAAGTAATGCAATCGTTCCTTCTTTGGTGAATCCAATTAAAAAATTACCATCACTTGAAAATGAAGACGACATAATATCGGAAACTGGAAATATAAATAAAGATTGCGAAAGCATCACTACTAAAGATGTTGTAATATACAATGAATGGATACGACAAAATAAACCAACAGATTTGGATTTATTCAACGAAAATCGTTTAGAAAATGTACCACGGGCTTGTTTTTTACCACAAGATGGTGATTCCGCACCTGGTGAAGATTATGATGAAATCGGTACACGATTGGAATCTTCTTCAGAATATTATTCTGGTATAGAGAATCTCTAAAAGTTTTTATAAAAACTATAATCTGAATATACTTATAATAAACAAAATATTTGTTATTATGGGAGAAAATAAAGTGATTGAAAATACATTACCAGACAAAATAAATGAAATGTTTTATCATTCGTTTATGAGTGGTCTTGGAAATAGAATGAGAGCATGGATGACGACATCGGCATTTGCAGAGTTTTTAAATGTACCTTACATAATGAAATGGAGATTAGATGATGCGTGTGGTCAAACTTCATTTGAAGAGTTATTTGAAATACCTGAGAATATGCAATACGAGACAGGTAGACGATATCAACCGAATGCTAATACATTTTGGATTAAAAAGAACTATCCAAATAATAATTTTCATGCGAGATTTATTGAAGGAAATTTTGATTTAACGCAAAAACAATTTCAAAAGTATGTAGATAATCAAAAACGACACATAAAACCATTACCTCATATTCAAAACAAAATTGATGAGTATTTAAGCAAATATGATTTTGAAAATAGTATTGGTCTTCATATAAGAAGAACCGATTTAAAAGAGCAAGAAAAAACTCCAGATTGGTGGTTTGATCGTGAAATACAAAAAGAAATTGATAACAACCCAAACATAAAATTCTTTTTAGCAACTGACAACAAATGGACAGAAGAAAAATTTATGATGAAATATTCAGAACATTTCTTTACAACTACCTGTGAATACGATGATAGTGAATTCGGTGAAAAATATCCAGGTGGAGATAGAAAACGACATTCACCAACAGAACAGGGTTTAATTGATATGTTGTTATTGGGTTCGACCAAAAAAGTTTATGGATGTCACGGAAGTAGTTTTGGTCGTTTCGGTGCTTGGTACGGAAAAAGAAAATTTATAATTCCTGATTTAAAAGAGACTATGCCAGAATGAAGAAATTTAAACATTGCTTATTATCGTTACCACGAACTGGAAGCAATTGGGTTCGTTATTGGTTTGAGTATTTTTCAAATGAAAATACAAGTGAACGAAATGTTCTTGTTGAAAAAAATCATTGGGGTGATATTCGCACAGAAAAAACAAATGCAACTTTATACAAAAGACACAAACTTTCACAAGAGGATATTGAAGGTCGTGAAATTGAAAATTTAGTTTTAGTTCTTCGTGATTATCGTGAATGTTTTGTGAGACATTGTCGTGGAAGAACTTTCGAGAAACGAGTAAGTCGTATGAGCGATTACACAGATAATATTGAAGTTTATCATAACTTCAAAGGAAACAAAATGATTATGTATTACGAAGACTTTGTTAAAAATCCAGAAATCTATATGAAAAAATTTTTAGATTTTCTTGGAGTTAAAAATGATTGGACAGACATTGATGTAAAAGAACATCGTGATATTTCTGTAAAATTATACGAAAGTGGTGGAAGTGATAAAGTAGGAACTCAGACACGAGGAGCACCATCACTTACAAAAGGAAAAGCAAACTTTAAATTTCATCAACAAGAACTTGATGAAGAAATAAAACAAAAACTAGAAAAACATTTTAAAGAAAATTATAATGATATTCATAATGAGTATCTTAAAAGATATAAAATTTAATATTTATAATAAAAAGAAGATCATGGAACAAGCAACACCTACACCCAAATTACACAACTCTCAATTAGCAGAAATTGAAAGTTTGTCGGTAAGAGATACAAGTAAATTACATTCTTCTAGTATAAAGAAAGTAATCGTAACGGGAGTTACGGGTCAAGACGGAAGTCACATGGCAGATTACCTTTTGAAAAATACTAATTGCATGGTATACGGAACTGTTCGTAGACTAAGTGTAACTAATCATGTAAATATAGAACATTTAAAGAACGAACCAAGATTTCAATTGATAAATCTTGATTTAACAGACGATTATAGTATTCGTGAGGCAATCGTTGAATTGAAACCAGATTATTTTCTTAACTTTGCGGCGCAGAGTTTTGTAGATGGTTCTTGGGATTACCCAATTCAAACATGGGATACTGATGCAACTGCGGTTCTTCATATGCTTGAAAGTATTCGTAAGTTTGTTCCTAATTGCAGATTTTATAATGCCGGTTCTAGTGAGGAATTTGGTGATGTAATTACAGACCCTCAGACAGAGGAACATCCACTTCGTCCACAAAGTCCCTACGGAGCAGCTAAAGCAGCCGCAAGGCAATTAGTTCGTGTGTATCGTGAATCGTATGATTTATATGCAGTTCAAGGTTGGTTGTTTAATCACGAAGGTTCACGACGTGGCAAAGAATTTGTAACTCGCAAAATTTCGCATGGAGTTGCGATGATAAAACACGCAATAGAAAAAAATGAAGAAATACCTGTGCTTCGTTTGGGTAACATGGATGCACAACGAGATTGGACAGATGCAGAAGACTTTATGTCAGGTGTGTGGTTGATGATGAATCAAGATGCTCCAAAAAATTATGTATTTGCGAGTGGAAAAATGCACACGGTTCGTAATTTTTTAGAAGAAACTTTAAAAGTTGCTAAAATAGATTATATAAAAGTTGGAAAAGATGAATATGAAAAATTTATGATCAAAGATACAAATGAACTTATAGTTGAAGTTGACCCAAAATTTTATCGTCCCGCTGAAGTTCATAAATTACGAGGTGATTGTTCACTTGCTGAAAAAGAACTAGGTTGGAAGAGAATCTACAATTTCAAGTCACTTGTAAAAAAGATGTATTCCAACGATTATAATTTATTAAAGTAATTTAAATGAATAATTTAAAAATATTTGTAGCAGGATCGTCAGGGATGGTTGGTTCGGCCGTTGTTAGAAAACTACAATCTGAAAACTATAATAATATAGTAACATCACGCAGTAAAGATTTAGATTGCAGAAATCAAGCAGATGTGAATGCTTTTTTTGCTAAACATAAATTTGATGTTGTTGTAATTGCGGCTGCAAAAGTGGGTGGTATATTAGCAAATAATGATTTTCGTGGAGATTTCATTTACGATAATTTGCAAATTCAAACGAATTTAATTCATAGTGCAAAAGTTCATAATGTAAGCAAACTTATATTTCTTGGTTCATCTTGTATTTATCCCAAACAAGCACCACAACCAATTAAAGAAGAATATTTGTTAACATCAGCATTAGAATACACAAATGAACCTTATGCAATTGCTAAAATAGCAGGATTAAAAATGTGTGAAAGTTACTATAAGCAATATGGTAGTAATTTTTATTCGTTGATGCCATGTAATTTGTATGGATACAATGATAATTTTGATTTAAAATCAAGTCATGTATTACCTGCATTAATTCGTAAATTTCACGAAGCAAAAATCAACAATGAATCTGAAGTAATATTATGGGGTACAGGAAAACCAAGACGTGAATTTATGTTTGCGGACGATCTTGCTGATACAATAGAACATTGCATTAAAAATATAAATGCAGACCAAGTATATTCTAATAATAAAAGTTGTTTAAATTTTGGAAGTGGAATTGATATAGAAATAAAAGAACTTGCAATTAAAATAAAAAATGTAGTTGGATATACCGGTAAAATTGTACACGATACAAGTAAACCAGATGGAACTATGAAAAAACTTATGGATGTAAGTTTTGCAAATTCATTAGGGTTAAAAACCAAAGTATCTTTAAATGACGGATTGAAAAAAACATACTCTTGGTTTTTGAAAAACAAATAAAGCTATGGAAACTAAAATCTACACAAAAGACTTGTGTGTATTCTTTTTAACCACAAAACATGAATATCAACGGGGGATGGTAGAACTTGCACTAGATAACTATCTTAAAAATTGCGAATCAAACTATTGCTATGATTTATATATTGTGTTTGATGTGATGCCTAAATTTAGAAAAAAAATGAGAAAAATTTTTTATGATATTCAAGAAAAATATGAAAATGTTAATAAAATTAATATAGTATCAAACGATATTCCAAAGCATGAAAATTTCTATAACATGGCACTTGCTGGAAGTGTTGATATTATCAAGTATCCATTGGGAGCATCTCACGGAGTGAATTTACATTTCTATCAAACACTTGATTATTTATTGAATTTGAAGGATGATACTGATAACAAAAAATATAATAATGTAATGCTATTAGAAACTGATACAAAACCTTTAAGATGCGATTGGTTTGATGTTGCATTGGATTGTTGTCAAACAAAACTTTCATATAATATAATGGGAAGCACTTACAAAGGTATAGACCGAGAAAAAACACTCAATATGTATTATGGTCCACATTTAAACGGTGTTGCAATATATAGAAATAATAATCTTACGATACATATTTTAAACGAGAGTAAACTATTTTTAATTAATTGTTTAAAAGAAGAATTTTATCGTCAATTCATGAATTATGATGTTGCTATTTACTTATATCTGAGAAAACTAAATAAAGTAGATGAATGCTTGTATGACACAGACTTTATTACAAACGCAAGTGATGCAAGAAATTTTAAAACGACAATGAAATCAATTTTGGAAAATTATCCAGAAACAAGAATTATCCACAAAAAAGGATTATACTAAAATATGAAATATACAAACGAATTGTGTATCTCATTTATTACAACACTAAATGAATACGACAAGGGTGCGATTCAAACAACAATAAAACATTATTGTACAAATATAAATTCAAAATTAAAATTTGATATAATTCTTTTTTTTGATAAATTCCCAAAAAGATTCAGACACTTTGATAGAGAATTGATGAAATTTAAAAAATTTAAAAATATAAATGAAATATTTTTAATAAATAACGATATTCCAGATGAAGAAAATTTTTATTATGGGAACGATCATATGAATATCAGTTTAAAAAAATTTCCAATGGGAAAATCTCATGGAATAAATAAGCATTTTTATTTATCAATGTTTGAATTGTTTAATCGAGACTATAAAAACTTTATGTTATTGGAATCTGATACCAAATCAGTTAAAAGTGATTGGTTTGATATTTTATATGAGTATGCTACTAAACAAAATTTCTCTATCGCAGGAAGTAAATACAAAGGTAAGGATAAAGAACTGGTTTTTAATTCATTTCACGGGGGAGAGCATATCAACGGGGTTGCGTTGTATAAGAATAACAAAACAACACTAAATATAATTAAAAAATCAAAATCATTTTTGATAGAATCGTTGTTAAAAGACTCAACAAAAAAAAGGAGATTTCGTAAATGCAATGATTACATGAATTATGATGTAGCAATTTATTTATATGCAAAAAAGAAAAAAATTACAAATTTATTACAAAATACAAACTTTATATCAAACTTGAGTTTACCAGTAAACGATGATACAACTATACAGAAGATTATATCAGAATATCCAGACACTCGCATTATACACAAAAAAAAATTGTATAACGAGGATGTTAAAGAATCTGATAAAATCAAAATATTAAAAGAAAATAAAGTTTATAGAATTGCTGATTTATTTTACATGGACGGAAATCGTTGGCAAAAAGACAGATTTGAAATAGTTGATAATAAAAAATATAAAAATACAATTTTACATGACTATTTGACTTTAAAAAAAACTGAAAAAGATTTTGAATTGTTTAAAAAAATAACACTAAACCACTCAAAAAAGTATTTGAATAAACCGAGTGACGATGACTTGGTGTTTCACTTGCGATTGGGAGATGCGTTTGATAGAAATGGTAAAACCAAAATAGACAACAGAGTAGATTGGTCGTATCTTCAATATAAAGTATTCTTCAGAAGAAACCGAGATTATTTAATAACACTTAATAAAGTTAAAGTGGTAACTGCGATGCACTTCGGTTCTGATGAATTAACTGGTGACTTTTACTATAATGAAGAACACTGCAAAGAAAGCATGAAATTTTTTGAATATTTTTGTGGAAGACTTACTGATTTTGGTTGTGATGTTGAAGTTATTTCTAATGAAAATGTGGATGAAGACATTTGCTATTTAATGCAAGCAAAGCATTTCGTTCCTGGTCTTTCAAAATTATCTACATTGATTTCAGATTGTCTCGGTGATGATGCAAAATTGTATCGTAATCCTATTGAAAAATATATTTAGATTTTTTATAGTCTGAAGAATATAAATTATTATAAATAATATTTATAATAAATGAGTTTTGTGGAAAAGGTATCAATGAAAAAAATTACTTTGTGCATTTGTACATACAAAGGACATGATTATTTGATTGAAACACTTAAATCAATTTTGACTCAATCTATATCTACCGATTTCTATGATGTATTAATATTGGATAATACACCAAATCCGTGTGGAACTGCATATAATAATTGTAAAGAATTTGCCAAAGAACAAATAAATTTTAAATACATCGAAGAAACCTCAGATGGATTATCTGGTGCTCGGAATGCTTGTTTAAAAAGATGTAAAACAAATATTATTCATTTTTTAGATGATGATGTGCTTGTAAGTAAAAATTTAGTAAAAAATGTAATAAATGCTTTTGAAATAAAAAAAGATTTATGTGCCCTTGGTGGAAAAATAACCCCAAACTGGAGTAAAAAACATAAACCAGATTGGTTGACTAAAGATTTATATGGATTTTTATCTTGTATAAATTACGGAGACAAACAAATTGTGCTAACGAAAACAAATACAGCCATTTGGCTTGCCGGTGCAAATTTGGC
>Ga0181580_10004154_pt1 | contig 11754 bp, 18 predicted proteins | sample 071ome_23_FD_132413 | JGI IMG/M metagenome (GOLD analysis project Ga0181580, IMG submission 132413) | Coastal salt marsh microbial communities from the Groves Creek Marsh, Skidaway Island, Georgia - 071403BT metaG (megahit assembly) | ecosystem: Environmental > Aquatic > Marine > Intertidal...
TCCGCCTCGCTTTGCACAAGCATACAGACCTATTATGCAAATAATAGATGACATAGTAAAAGCAGGTCCAGGCTATGTAAACCTATTAAGACAGGTGCATAATAAGGCAAAAATCGCAAAAAAATAACCATTTACTCAAGTTTTTCCAAATTAGACTAAATACTTTTACGTTGCCCACTGAGCGTGGGAACGCCATTAAAGAGTAAAATAAAGGAGACTAAAATGGCTGGTATAACTAAAGTAAACCAAGATGGACGCGATCATGGCGTTCAATATTCAGTAGCACAGTTAAAAGGAATCGAAATCGACGCTGGTGTATCATTAGCGGCAAAAGACGGTGTTGACGGTGCTCTTGCTCAAATCGTACAAGAGTTTCAACCACTTATGTACAAATCTACAAGTACAAATGGCAAGATCTTTGCTATCGTTGACGGACACGGTGTAACTGCCGCTTCTGCAACAGCAAGATTACAGGCTATGGGTACAGTTGATGGTGTTGACCTTTCTGCACAAACAGTTGTAGAAAGAGACTTAGACGCTTTTGACGCATCATAATAGTTAATACTATTATACATAGTAGAAAAGGGCGGCTTTATGTCGCCCTTTTTTTATGACCACTCTATATAGGCCCCATAAATATATTCATGCGTATAGTAATCAAAACACTTGTAGATATCACAAAAACAGGAGTTCGTAGACATGACTCTAGCGACCCTGTAAAACTATCACAACAGGCTAACTTTAATACACTACAACAGATCATTAACCTTAGGGGGTTGATTGAAGAAAATGCTGATCCTGCTGTTGAAACTAAAAAAATAGATGGCGAGTTTGGTAGCAAGTTTAAGGGCGAACACAAGGTTTGGACATATGAATTTACTATTGACCGTGACGAAGTATATAACGACGGCGGCGATCGTATTGGTTTTTTAAAGACTGATTTTGAAGGTGTTCCTGTGGTAGGTGCTCTAACAGAAACCATTAGTAAACCTAGCATATTTAAGGTAAAAGGTAACACCGATAAAAACATAATACTTGAAGCATTTGATAAATAGTTTTATAGGCAAAACAATTAGGCTTGCAAACTAGGCTCCATGATTAACGTCCTGAGCGGACATAAACGGAGATTAAAAGATGGCAGGTGCCACAGAATTAGAAAGAGAAAATTTAGAAGCACACGTAGACCTGTGTCAACAGCGTTACGAGCATCTAGAAAAACGCCTTGGTAGCGTAGAAGACAAAATTAGCCACATTCATGAGGACATGACTAAGTCACACTCATCATTAATCAAAGTAATCATTGGTACATCAGGTACTATCGTAGCAGGACTACTATCTACAATCGTAGTCATACTCATTAACCTTTCTTAAAACTAAATACTAGCATGTTGTTAGTAGAATTATTTGATGATCTCACGGAGAAACAGATTTGGGGTCGAAATGGTAAGAAACTAGTTCGCAAGTATCGTTGCATGGGCGGTAAACGCCATGGACGTATTGTGGCTAATCCTGCACAGTGTTTCGCTCCACCTAACATACAACAAAAGATTAGAATGAAAATCACTCGCAAGAAGTTAGGTAAGCGTATGGCTATGAGAGCAAAGCGTACTAAGAGAACTAATCCTGCGAGTAGAGCATTAAAGTTTTTGAATAAAAGAAAATGAAGATAGTAGAACTTTTAGAAGCAGATACAATTTACAAACGTGGCGGCGGTAAAGGCGGTACACACAAAGGGCGTGTTCAATCACGTAAGTTTCGTTGTATGAGTGGTCCACGTAAAGGACGTATTGTTGCTAATATTAGTACTTGTCATGCTCCGGTTAAAGTAGATTCAAAACAAAGGATGACCGTTACTAGAGCAAGGGCACCTAAGAAGGCGGCTTGGCATGCTAAGATGACCAAGAAAGGCAGTGCAATTTCGAGAACAGTTGCTGGTCTAAACAAATCCAAAGGAGCATTGACTCCTAAACCAATTAAACGTGCAAAGAAGGCAAGATAATGAGAATTAGTGAACTAGGTATACCATTAGCAGTAAGTGCCAAAACTGCTCTACAGAAACAAAATAAAACAGGTATAGGAACACAAGACACAAAGTCTGGTGATCCTCAAGGTACTGTTGGAACAGTTAAGCCTGGACAAGATCCTAATGCACAAAACAACACAGATGCACAAAACAACACAGATAAAACACAACCAATCGGTAACAATGCTTCACAAAAAATGGATCAAGCCAAATTTATGCGTGGGCAAGAAATAGAGGTACCTAATGCTGATAATCCAGCAAGACCCGAAAAATTCAAAGTTAAAGCCGTAGCCGGTGATCAAGTAGAACTAGAGCCAATCAACAAAAAGCCTGGTTTGCCAAATAGTATTAAATTTAATAAAAAAGATCTTGCTCAATAGCAAATAATTTGTTATAATAACTGAATGAAACCTGACGTCAAAAAACTGGTCGACAATTTTCAAGCCACCTTTAGATCTGTTCAAAGTGATCTTAAGGCCAAAGGCTTTGTGTTACCTGTTGCCCATAACGGTGGGATCAAGTTTTTACATGTATTTGTAAAGAAAAACAGTGGCGGATTTTATGATATTACCAATCTACACAACCCAAAAATAGTGTATTACAGCAATATTTGTGTGCATAAGATCGCAATGGCCATAGCAATTAGACTGGGCAAAAAACAAGAAATACGCAATATAGACCAAATATTAGGTGTTGATAATCGCTATTGTCATCATCTGCAAAATATTAGGATATATAAACATACAAGCAAGAAAGCATTAGAAGCAGGCGACGAGGTGCGTTCTGAAATAGTGTTAAGCAGGATAGACTATCATTATGATGCGTTAAATCCTATCAAGCAAGAGGTAAATACTATTCTAGATGATGCAGAAAAATTACTGTTTGACAATAAATAAAGCATATAGGGGATTAACAAATGAAAACATCTGATTTTATGAATAAGGTCACTGTAGAAGGGTTGAATAAGCAATTACGCAAAGACCACGGTATTACAGTAGACATCGAAAAATATAGCAAGGCTCAACTAGAGTCTTACAGCAAAAAAATTGAGGCTAAACTACACAAGTTTGAAACTAGCAACAAGTTCAACGAAAGTTTAGTAAATGAAAATTATCACAAAAACAAACTAATTCACAAGATTGTAGAAACTGCTCTAAATCAATACATCGAAGATCCCCTAGAAGATGATTTAGATATCGAAATTGAAGATGTTGACATGAATGATCCTGCTGTTGCACAAGACTTTGCAGAAGATGACAAAGATGATACAGATGCAGACGGCGAACCTGAACCAAAAGACGAGCCAGAAGCAGACGACGACGAAAAAGCACACAGTCCTAAACAGGTTTCTGCAATGGCTATGGCGGCTCTAAGATCTATGATGGACGATCCAAGCAAAATGGGATTGGCACGTAGAGCAGTTCAAAAAATTACTGACCACGAAACACTGCAAACTATTACTCCACAGGAGTTAGATGCAATTAGAGGTCCATTAGAAAAATTCTTTATACCTATTCTTGATAAAGGAATGCAAGGTGTAACAAGAACTAAGCCAATACTAAAAACACTAGGTGCTGAAGAATCTATGCAAGAATCAGTGATACGTGAAGGCGAAGAAGACAAAGCGGCACTAGTAATGGCTTCAAAAGATATGGTAGATAAGTTTACTGCTTTCTTAGAAGACGTTGCTGAAATGAGTGCTGAAGGTATGTTACAAATTCAAGACCAAATTAGAGATGAAATGGGTGCTGAACAAGCACAACAGTTTGTTGACACAATTGGTCCTGCACTTGAAGCAACAATTGAAACACTAAAAACTTCACGTGAAACATTAAACAAGGGTGTTGGTATTATTACAGGTGAAGCACCTGCAGATGATACTATTGGTGCTGAACCAGAAGCACCTGCAGATGATGCAATGGCAACTGATCCAATTGATCCAGAAGGTGACGATGCAATGGACATGCCAGCAGATGATGAGTTTGGTGCAAGTGATGCCGCAACAGGTGGAACAGAACCTGAAGGCAGAGAAAAGCGTGAAAGTTATACACCTAAGAAAAAATCAATCGCAGAATCCACTAGAATTTTTTCAACTCTAAGCAAGTAGGAGATTGAAATGAGGCTGTTTGAATTTTCAAACGATGCTGTAAGTGATTTGATCCTTCTTCTCAGAAATCAAATTAAAAGAGCAGATTCATCTGATTCTTATGCTATGCTATCGTGGACAGCAATTAATAATCTAATGTCTGATATGGGGCATGGTATGTATAACTATGATGACTTTAAAACAGCATATGATACTAACCCTGCACTAAAACAAATTGTGAACAACTTCAATAAAGACGGAGTAGTATTAAACACTAATACAGAGGCTCCAAAGGCCGACGCTGGTAAAGACATTGCTCCAGATAAAGCAGTGGACACCATGGCAAAACGAGCAACAAAACGTCGTTCATAACTTGACTTCCTAATACCTTTTAGTGTATAATTAATTTTAAAGTAAGAGATAGTATAAAAATGAATGAACTGACCCCACCACCTTATGTGGAAAAATTTGAATACCATAAAGTAAAGCAGATTAATTTACAAGGCAAAAGACTTTACGAAGCACCTGACGGTACTAAAACACCAAGTGTTACAACTATCCTAAGCAAAACAAAGGATATGACGCATTTAAACGCATGGAAAAAACGTGTAGGTGAACAAGAAGCACAGCGAATTACAACAGAAGCGGCAGGTGTTGGTACAGCAATGCACAACAATCTTGAACGTTTCCTTATAGGCGAACAACGCAAACCTGGAAACAACCTAGTACATGTACAAGCAAACAAGATGGCAGATGTAATCATAGAAAGTGCATTAACAGATGTAGATGAAATATGGGGTATTGAACAAGCATTATATTATCCTGAACTTTATTCAGGTACAACAGACCTAGTAGGTGTATACAAAGGCAAGCCTGCTATTATGGACTTTAAACAAACCAATAAACCCAAGAAAAAAGAATGGGTTGAAGATTACTATCTACAGATGGCGGCTTATGCAATGGCTCATAATGCTGTTTACGGCACTAATATTAATGAAGGTCATGTGTTTATGTGTTCACGAGAATTACAATATCAACAGTTTGACCTTGAACCTAGTGAATTTGAGCATTGGTGCAATGAGTGGTTAAAACGTGTTGAGGACTACTACGTCAATTATCATAAATAGTAGTAAGGAAAATAAATTATGGCAGTTGTACAAATATCAAAAATTCAGCATCGTAGAGGTAAAGAGGGCCAGAACGGAATCCCTCAGTTAGCCAGCGCCGAACTAGGTTGGGCAATCGATACACAAAAATTATATATAGGTAATGGTGCAGTAAGTGAAGGTGCACCAGCAGTAGGCAACACAGAGATACTTACATCTAAAAGTAACATCTTTGATTTGCTACAACAGTATTCATACAAAGGTACAACTGAAGCAGTAAAGCAAACAGGCGAGTTTGTAAACAGTCCTGTAACAAGAACACTACAAGAAAGATTAGATGACATTGTTAGCATTAGAAGTTTTGGTGCTAAAGGTGATGGTATTACAGATGACACTAGTGCGATCCAACGTGCTATTGATGAACTGTTTATTAACAGTTCTGATAAGTCTGATGCAAGAAGTAGAATTGCATTAAAAATTGATGCAGGAAAATACAGAGTAACAAATACAATTTACATTCCACCGTTTGCTAACATAATCGGCGATGGTAAAAATAAAACTATTATTGAATTAAATTTAGATCCTGCTGAAGGTGTTCACACAGCAAAAAGTATGATCGAAACTATTGATGGTACAAGTACACCTGGCAACTATGTTACATTTCAAAATATTCAAAACGGTACAAGACCTAGAAACATTAACATTCACGGTATCACACTAACTGTTGCAGAAAATGTTACACCACATGCACCGTTGGTAAGAATAGATAACACAACAGATACTATTATTAATGATTGTTTATTCCAAGGCAGATGGACAAAAGACGAACAACTAGATGCTTCACAGATTGGTATTGATCTAAGAGGACTAGGTGCAACAACAACAGAAAACCTACATATTACTAATTGTACTTTTAGAGATTTAAGTATTGCTATTCACAGTATTCATGATACAAGAACTGTTACTATTGCAGATAGTATTTTAGACTTTTTACATATTGGTATTGACTTAGGTAGAACTAGTTCAGGGTCAGGCGCACAATCTTTAGGTCCGCAAAACTTTATTATTAGAAATAATAAATTTGATAGAATTAATGATTACGGTATTGCTGTTCACAAGCCAGTAAGCACAATGAATCCAGTTGGACATATTTCAACAGGTAATGTGTTTCTTGATGTTGGTAACAATATGAACGGTCAAGATAATCCTCAAACAGGTGTTATTCTTTTTGATGAAACACTTTGTGAATCAATTGGTGATACATTTGAAAGAGACTCAATAATTAATCTTACTGCAAATGAAGAAATTCCATATAAGCCAACCGTTGAAGGTTATCATTATACTAAAGGTAGAGTAAACACTTACGAACTATCTGAGTCAGATGCATTTAAAACATTTACTAAATTACCATTTACAGATAAAAAAATTGCTTACATGGACTATAAACTAATTAAGACTACAGGTAGTGCAACTACAAGAGCAGGTAGACTTACAATCACAGTTCAAGATAATTCCAACATCAATGTTACAGACTCATACAGTCATACAGGAAGTTCGGACGGTGGAGTAGAGTTTGGTGCAATACTTGATGATCTTGATAGTACCACAGGAAGTGAAACTGTTAAGGTTCAGTTTAAAAACCTAATCGGCAACGGAGCAGGAACATTAACATACGCATTTAGTTACTTTGCATAATGTTTTTAGAAACCGACACCGACGAACGTATTACCCGTTGGCGCGAATTTAGAGAAAATTTAACACATTCAAAAGATCCTTTACAGGACATTGTTGATTTGTGGAAAACTGCGCCAGTAATTGATCGAAACTTAGATCCGTGGGATTCTCAACGGTGGCCTACGCCTTGGGAACTATTAGAAGAAAACCGGTTTTGTCCCGTAGCAATACCCCTTATGATGGGTTGGACGGCCAAGTTAAGTACTAAGTTATCCACAAGTATCGTTTTGATAAAAACATTTATAGACCATAGCGAACAAAGATACTATAATGTTTGTATGGTTGATGATAACGTTCTAAATTACAAACCAAGTGTGGTAAAAGAACACAACCTACAGTCTACTATGCATTGCCAGTATTCAACTGAACTTTCATAGTAATTGTAAATAGTAGAACACACAAAAAGAAAGATTAATTGGCAGGAGACAAAATGAACAAACCTATTTTTATCGCAAAGAGAAACGGCAAGAAAGAGAAATTAAATCTTGACAAGATTCACTTTGTAGTAGAAGAAGCGTGTAAGGATCTATCAGGTGTAAGTGCATCGCAGATTGAAATGAACGCGGACTTACAGTTTGTTGACGGAATGACAACCGAAGACATTCAGAATGTATTAATTAGAAGTGCTAACGATTTAATTTCGTTAGAGAATCCAAACTATCAATATGCGGCGGCACGTTTGTTGCTATATGATCTACAGAAAAAAGTTTACGGTCGTTATGAACATAAAAGTTTAGTTACTATAATTGATAAAAATATCGAACGTGGTGTATATGATCCTGCCATTAAAGAAAAATACACTGCTACAGAACTAAAGAAAATGAATACATGGATCAAGCACGAGCGTAATGAAGATTTTACCTATGCAGGTCTACGTCAGGTAGTTGATAAGTATTTGTGTCAAGACAGAAGCAGTGGCGAAATTTTTGAAACACCACAGTTTATGTATATGATGATTGCGGCAACACTGTTTGCTGAATATCCTAAGGAGACACGTTTAACATACGTGAAGAAATATTATGATGCGACCTCACTTTTTAAGATCAACATTCCAACGCCTGTCATGGCTGGAGTGCGTACTCCTATTCGTCAGTTTGCCTCTTGTGTTCTTGTTGATGTGGACGATACTCTTAGTTCTATTTTTAGTTCTAACAGTGCAATCGGTTACTACATTGCTCAAAGGGCAGGAATTGGAATCAACTCAGGAAGAATCAGAGCACTCAATTCAAAAATTAGAGGCGGAGAAGTAGCACACACAGGTGTTGTTCCGTTCCTAAAAGTTTACGAAGCCACAGTAAGAAGTTGCACACAGAATGGTGTGCGTGGTGGTAGTGCAACTACACACTTCCCATTATGGCATTTAGAAATTGAAGACATTCTAGTGCTAAAAAATAACAAAGGTACTGAAGATAATCGTGTGCGTAAACTAGACTATTCAATTCAGTTGAATAAAATGATGTACGAAAGGTTATTGGCTAACGGAAACATAACTCTTTTCTCGCCACACGATGTACCAGATTTGTATGAAGCATTTTATTCAGATCAGGATAAGTTTGCGGAACTATATGAAAAGTATGAACGTAAAACTTCTATCCGTAAGAAAACATTGAAAGCAATGGATCTATTTTCTGCGTTACTTAAAGAGAGAGCAGAAACAGGACGTATCTATATTATGAACGTGGATCACTGTAATACACACTCTTCCTTTAAGGATACTGTGTATATGAGTAATTTGTGTCAGGAGATTACATTACCAACTAAACCTGTACAACACGTTGATGATGAAAATGGTGAAATTGCACTTTGTATTCTTAGTGCGATCAACGTTGGTTTGATCAATCACTTAGAAGAACTTGAACCTTTATGTGATCTTGCTGTTCGTGCTTTAGAGGAAATTATTGAATATCAAGGATATCCTGTTAAGGCGGCTGAGATCAGCACAAAGGCTCGACGTTCATTAGGTGTTGGTTATATTGGTCTTGCACACTACCTTGCAAAGAACAAGGTAAAGTATGGCGATAAAGAAGCATGGAAACTTGTACATGATTTAACAGAAGCATTCCAGTATTTCTTATTGAAGTCATCAAATCAAATTGCAAAAGAGAAAGGTCCATGTGATTACTTCCATCGTACAAAATACGCTGACGGATTACTTCCTATTGACACTTATAAAAAAGATGTTGACGAAGTAGTTGCAGTTAAAAAATATAATTATGATTGGGAGAATCTTAGATCTAACATCAAAACACACGGGTTACGACACAGCACATTGTCCGCACAGATGCCATCGGAGAGCAGTTCCGTTGTGTCGAATGCAACAAACGGTATCGAACCACCACGAGCATACTTGTCCGTTAAGAAGTCCAAGAAAGGGCCTCTTAAACAGGTTGTTCCGCAATATGGTCAATTGAAAAACTTCTACACACTGCTTTGGGATATGCCAAGCAACGAAGGTTATATCAATGTTGTTGCAGTTATGCAAAAGTTCTTTGATCAAGCAATTAGTGGTAACTGGAGTTACAATCCATTACATTTTGAAAACAACGAAGTTCCAATGAGTGTTATGATGAAAGATTTACTAACTACATATAAAATGGGTTGGAAAACAAGTTACTATCAAAATACCTATGACTTTAAAGGTGAAGAAGATAACGTTCAACCAGCAGGTTTGGAAGAAACACAAGTTGACAATACTGTAAATGGTGCTACTATAACAAATGGTCATGTAAATGGCACTAACGGAGTAAACGGAGTAAACGGCACAAATGGTGATCACATATCGGAAGACGATGAACATTGTGATGCCTGTGCTATATAAAAGTATATGGCAAAGAGAGAGCAAAAGAAAGCAATGAGCAAAACAGTATTCAACCGCGAGAAGGTTGACTTTACAAAAGAATATATGTTCTTTGGGGCAGATCAAAACACACAGAGATATGATGTGTTCAAGTATCCAGAGTATGATAAACTTAACCAAACCATGCTTGGTTATTTTTGGCGTCCTGAAGAAGTATCACTGCAAAAGGATAGAGGCGACTATGCAGAGTTTCGTCCAGAGCAGAAACATATCTTTACTTCAAACCTAAAGTATCAAACACTACTAGATAGTGTGCAAGGACGTGGGCCATGCCTAAGTTTCTTACCACACTGTTCTAATCCAGAACTTGAAGGCTGTATTATTGCTTGGGATTTTTTTAAACTATTCACTCACGTTCATATACACACATTGTTAAAAATGTTTATCCTAATCCAAGTGAAGTATTTGATACTATCCTTGATGATGAAAAGATTATTGAACGTGCAATTAGTGTAACTAAACACTACGATGAATTTAATGATATTGCTAATCAATATTTCCAACACGGAAAAGGCAACATTTACGATGTTAAAAAATCACTGTACAAAGCAATGATGACTGTAAACATTCTTGAAGGTTTACGTTTCTATGTATCATTTGCTTGTACATTTGCATTTGGTGAACTTAAACTTATGGAAGGTTCAGCAAAGATTATTTCACTAATTGCTAGAGATGAAGCAACACACTTGAACTTGAGTACACACATTCTTAAGCATTGGGCAAAAGGAGATGATGATCCAGATTTTGTTAAGATTGCTAAAGAGTGCGAAGAAGAAGTTTACGACCTATGGCGCGAGTGTGTAGAGGAAGAAAAACGTTGGGCGGATTACCTCTTTAAGGACGGTTCTATGATCGGACTTAATGCGAACTTACTATATGCTTATGTAGAGTTTATTGCTAATAAGCGACTAAAAGCCTTAGGCTTAAAAACAATTTATGATCGCCCACTAAACCAAAACCCACTACCATGGACACAACACTGGTTGTCAAGTGCGGGCCTACAAGTTGCTCCACAAGAAACTGAAGTTGAAAGTTATATCGTTGGTGGTGTAAAACAAGACATCGAAGAAAACACATTTGCAGGATTTAAACTATGATAGAAATATACGGAAAACCAATGTGTCCTTTTTGCGATAAGGCAAAGAACTTATGCGAAACACGAGGATTCAATTATACATACAAATCACTAGGCACAGATTACACTAGAGAAGAACTAATGGAACAGTTTCCTAATGCTAGAACTGTACCACAGATTGTTATCAATGGAAAAAAGATTGGTGGCTATGATCAATTTACAAAATACCTTGACGATACAGGTTATAACGGAACAGGACACACACTATAATGCTATTAGAACAACCATATAAAATAAATGATGTAATTACAATTAAACTTGCTTCAGGCGAAGAACTAGTAGGTAAATTAGTAGAAGAAACAGAAAACTATATCAAATTAAAAACACCATTAACACTTGTTGCTAGTCAACAAGGTCTAGGACTACAACAATTTTTGTTCACAGGTGATCCAGAAGGCACAATTAAGATTGGGCAAAATGCAATCACAGTAATGACAAAAACAGTTGATAACTTTGCTAAACTGTATACAGAACGTACGACAGGACTAGCAACACCTCCTCCAAACCTACAAGTAAAATAATCCGCTAAATACTCGTATGCACGAGTTTGTTTTTAGGATAGATGGAAAATTAGTTACAGTTCATAACTGGGAAGATGTTCCAGAACAGTTTGATCATGTAATTAAATTTGTTCCAGCAGTTCCTGAACCACCCCATACTGAAGAACAGCACGAAGAAATGGATAAGTGGAATGATAGATTACAAACTCTAATGGAGAAAGAACGTGCCCGCAATAACTAGAAAAGGCGACAAAGATGTAACTCACTGTTCTACACCAGTTCGTGAGGCACATAGTCCAGATGTTTATGCTAA
>Ga0181580_10004156_pt1 | contig 11751 bp, 11 predicted proteins | sample 071ome_23_FD_132413 | JGI IMG/M metagenome (GOLD analysis project Ga0181580, IMG submission 132413) | Coastal salt marsh microbial communities from the Groves Creek Marsh, Skidaway Island, Georgia - 071403BT metaG (megahit assembly) | ecosystem: Environmental > Aquatic > Marine > Intertidal...
GATATACGGGGCCATCTTGGGGTTCCAAAAACGGGTTTGGTGGCCGAAGTGGACCCCCGCTTCTAGCATTTCACGCATTGAGACAGACATACTGCTTCCTTGTTCACGAGGTTGGGTCTTAGGTTGCTTGCGAACCGCACCATGTGCGGCACCTGTGTGCAAGCGCCTGCGATTACTGCTTGGGGCTCCCCTGGGCAGCAACTGGTATTCTAGCGTAAACCCGCAGGGCATGGACGCGCGCCCCGTAGTGTGCCAACATCCGCTGCATGCGAGATCATCCCCTACGCCAACAACTGGAGCAGGCGTTAACCGCCGCCCGACAGCCTTTGGCCGAGGCCACCATGCTGCGCGTGGACGCCGACGATGCCCGGCTGCAACTCGAACACGTGCTTGCCCACCCAGACAGCGGCACACTGCCTTTGCGGGGCCAACGGGTGGCCGTGAAAGACCTGTTTGATGTGGCTGGCCAGGTCACGGCGGCGGGGTCAGCGCTGCTTAGCCAAGGCTTGGTACCGGTTAAGCCCGCGCCACGCGACGCGACGGTGCTAACCCATTTGCGCCAAGCCGGTGCGGTGGTGGTTGGCCGCAGCAACATGAGCGAGTTTGCCTACTCGGGGGTAGGCATCAACCCGCACCACGGCACGCCAATCAACCCTGCCGACCCTCAGGTGCACCGGGTGCCGGGTGGCTCATCAAGCGGTGCGGCGGTGGCCGTGGCTCTGGGCATTGCCGATATCGGGCTGGGCACCGACACCGGCGGCTCGCTGCGTATCCCCGCCGCGCTGTGCGGCTTGGTAGGCTTTAAGGGCACCGCGGGTGTGGTGTCACGGCAGGGGTGTTTTCCGCTGTCCACCACCCTGGATACGGTCGGCGCCATTACCCGCACCGTGGCCGACGCCATCACTGCGCACCGTGTCATGGCGCAACAACCCACCCCATTGGCGGCACCCAGGCCACGCCGTTTGGGTATTGCCGCGCGGTATTTTCAAGAAGACATGGACGATGGTGTCTCCCTGGCGTGGGAGCGGGCGCTGCGCACTTTGGCCAGCGCCGGTCATGAGCTGGTCACGCTCGACCTGCCCGAGTTGGACGAGATTCATGCGCTCAACGCCCGCGGCACACTCTCTGCAGCCGAAAGCTTTGCCCTGCACCGCCCTTGGTTACAAACCCACCGCGACGCCTACGACCCGCGGGTGCTGGCCCGCATCTTAGGCGGCGAACACACGCTTGCCGCCGACTACCTCGACTTGGTTCGGGCCCGCACCGATTGGCTGCAGCGCACCAGCGCCGCCATTGCTGGGGTTGACGCCATGCTGGCGCCCACCACCCCCATGGTGGCGCCGATATTGGCGGACATTGCACCCGGTCAGGCCCGCGACGAGGCGTTTAACCGCGCCAATATGCGGCTGCTGCGCAACCCGTCGGCGATCAATTTGCTCGACGGTTGCGCGCTGTCTTTGCCCTGCCAGGCGCCGGGCGAACTACCAGTGGGGCTGATGGTGTGGCAAGCCGCTCAGTTGGATGCCCAAGTGCTCTCGGTGGCCGCCGAATTGGAAGCGGCTTTACAGCCGGTCACGCAGTCCGCGGCCGCTTGACCCGGTTAGCCCCGCCAGCCCCGCTACAGCAAGAGTATTTGTAAAGCCTGCGTTGCCAAAATCAGCACCAAGGGCGACAAATCCACCCCGCCCAGCAGCGGCACCCAACGGCGTATCGGGCTAAGCAGTGGCTCAAGCAAGCGCGCCAGCGTGTAAAGCACCGGGCTTTGCGGTTGCACCCAAGACATCACCGCGTAAGCCAAAACCAAATAAAACACCCCTTGCAACAGCACCTTCAGCAGCATCCGCGCTGCCAGAACCGGAATGGCCAGCACCCAACCCGCACCCGCGGTTGCCGCCCCTGCTTGCAAGATCAGGGCATACCACAAACCCGCATAAGCCAGCGCCAGCACCATAGCGGCCACCAACACCACAGTGTCCAGCCGCCCACGTCCCATGCCAGCCGGCAACAGCCGGCGCAAGGGCTGCACCAACCACTCGGTGAGTGCCGTAACAAAGCGTCCAGGCTGGACCGCCAACGACAGTCCCACCCAAACCAGCCATATGCGCAGCAACGCCGCACCAATCAGAAAAAAAGCCGCTGTCTCCAGCACCATCAGCAACGCCTGCACCCGATTCTCCTTGCCGTCTCAGAGTCTTAACACTTGCTGCCAGTTTAGCGACCCGATGGGCCCGCTTTGCCGCGTTTGCCGCGCCCTTTGGCGGCCGACCCACGCCCATCGGTTTTTTTGCCAGAGCCAACCGCTCGGGACTCACCGCGCCCTTTGCCGGACGCGCTGGTCTTGCCCGCTTTTCGCCCTGGCCCTTTGGCCTCACCGGACACGGCAGCCGCCGGACGCACCAAGCGAAAGTCAATGCGGCGGCCGTCCAAATCGACCCGACTGACCTGCACCCTCACCTTGGCGCCTACGTGGTACCGCACCCCCGTGCGCTCACCGCGCAATTCTTGGCGTACGTCGTCAAAGTGAAAATACTCACCGCCCAACTCGGTGATGTGAACCAGGCCCTCCACATACACCGACTGCAACACCACGAACAAACCAAACCCCGTAACCGACGTGATTTGGCCATCGTATTCCTCGCCCAAGTGCCCACGCATGTACCAGCACTTAAGCCATGCCTGCACGTCGCGGCTGGCCTCATCGGCACGCCGCTCTTGCATGCTGCAGCGCAAGCCCGCCGCCTCCCACGCTTGCGTTTGCGCCTTACGCGTTGGCTTACGCTTGGGCTGGTTGTCTTGGCTCTGCGCCAGCGGCCAAACCATGGCCGACTGACCAGCGGCCAAAGCCTTTAAGCACCGGTGAACCAACAAGTCGGGGTAACGCCGAATGGGACTGGTGAAATGGCTGTAAGCCTCATAAGCCAAGCCAAAGTGCCCACTGTTGTGCGGCGAATAAATCGCCTGCTGCATGGAGCGCAACAACGCCGTTTGAATTTGTCCGGCATCGGGGCGCGAGGCCACCGCGCGCAGCACGTCGCGGTAGTTTTTGGGCTGTGGATTGGGCGGCAGCTGCACCCCCACCCCCAAGGCCTGCAAATACTTTCTTACCACCTCGAATTTATCGGGTGTAGGGCCTTCGTGCACACGGTACAACGAGGCCACCTTGGCCCGGGTTAAGGCATCGGCCGCGCACACGTTGGCCGCCAACATGGCCTCTTCAATGATGCGATGCGCTTGATTGCGCACCCGCGGCTCAATGCGCAGAATGCGGCCATCGTCATCCAACACCATCGCCGTCTCGGTGGTCTCAAACTCTATCGCGCCGCGCTCGTCTCGCGCGCGCCACAACACCTCAAACACCTCTTGCAGATGCACCAAATGCGGCAGCAACGCCGCGCGCGGCCCTTGCTTGGCTTGACGCGTGTCTTGCAGCACATGCGCCACCTCGGTGTAGGTGAGGCGCGCATGGCTTTTGATAACGGCGGGATAAAACTGGTAGGCGTGAAGCTTGCCTTTGGCGTCAACCAACATGTCGCACACCAAGGTGAGCCGCGCCACCTCGGGCACCAAAGAGCACAAACCGTTGGCCAACTTTTCCGGCAACATGGGTATAACTTGCCGCGGAAAGTACACGCTCGTGCCGCGCTCGGCCGCATCTTGGTCGATGGGGTCGCCCTCGCGCACGTAGTGACTGACGTCGGCAATCGCCACCAGCAGCCGCCAGCCTTTGCCCTTGCCCACGCGGGCCGGCCCGGCGTAAACGGCATCGTCAAAATCGCGCGCGTCTTCGCCATCAATGGTAACCAGTGGGACATCGGTTAAGTCAACGCGCCCCTGGCAATCGGCTGGCTGCACCTGCGCGGGGAGTTTTTGGGCAGCACCCATGCAGGCCTCAGTGAACACGTGCGGCACCCCAAATTTGCGCACCGCAATGGCCACCTCCATACCTGGGTCATCCACCTCGCCCAGCACCTCCACCACCCGCCCCACGGGCTGCGCATAAAGCACGGGCGGCTCCACCAGCTCAACCACCACCACCTGCCCCGGTCGGGCACTGCCCTCGCCGCGACGCGCCAACAACACGTCTTTGCCGTACCGGCGATCCTCGGGCGCCACCACCGCCACGCCAGACTCCAACACCAAGCGGCCGATGAGGGTTTGGTTGGGCCGCGCAACAATGTGCGTGACGCGCCCCTCTGCCCGCCCCCTGCGGTCGGTGCGCACCACCCGAACGTTAACGTGATCGCCGTGCATCACCGCACGCATTTCGTCTGGGGGGAGATACACATCCGGGTGGTCCGACTCGAACACCACAAACCCGTGGCCATCCCGGTGCCCGCTTACCACGCCCACCTCGGGCGCGGGTGAGACTGCTTTTTTTGTTGGTGTCATGCTAAACTTAGCTGCTTGCCCAGGTGGCGGAATTGGTAGACGCACTAGTTTCAGGTACTAGCGCCGAGAGGCGTGGAGGTTCGAGTCCTCTCTTGGGCACCATCATACAGAGACCTGTTTAGGTCAAAAAAATCACTCCCTAATCACACTATGGCTTCATACAGGCTTATGCTTTGGGCGTTCGCCGCCGGTGCGTTGATTCCCGTTATGGCAGTGCTTAATGCCCGCATGGGACGCTCGCTGCACACGCCGCTGCACGCACCCGTGATTCTGTTTGTGGTTGCGCTCACCGCTTGCTTGGTTGGCGCGTGGCTGCTAACCCAACGCCTACCGCAAGCTCAAGACCTACGCGGCATTCGACCGGTTGAACTGATTGGCGGGTTGATTGTGGTTTTTTATGTAACCAGCGCCACCCTGCTGGCACCCCAAATTGGCGTGGCCAACTTTATTTTTTTGGCCGTTACAGCGCAAATTTTTAGCTCGCTGGCCATTGACCACTTTGGCTTGTTTGGTGCCATGCAACGGCCGGTAAGCTTGAGCAAACTGATTGGTGCGGGCTTGCTGCTGGCCGGCTTGGTGCTCACGCAAATCGCCGACAACAAAGCTTAAGTCACGCGCCCACTTGCTTGCCCGAGGTCACCAACGGCCTGATGCGTTGCTCCGGCAGCATGCCACGCGGGCGAAAACGCAACACCAGCAACAACAACGTGCCCATGATGATGGGCCGGGCGTACACCGCACTGTCGAGCAAATGCATGCGCAGCGCATCGTCTGCGGCCATGGTGTGCGTGAGCAAGTCAATCAAGGCTTGTCCCAAGGGCTCCGCCTCAACCCAAAAAAACCAAATTAAAAATCCACCCAGCACCGACCCCAAGTTGTTGCCAGAGCCCCCCACAATCACCATGACCCAAATTAAAAATGTGAAGCGCAATGGGTTGTACGAGGTAGGGGTGAACTGACCGTCGAGCGTGGTCATCATGGCACCGGCCAAGCCAATAATGGCCGAACCAATCACAAACACCAACAGGTGTTGACGCTTGACGTTTTTCCCCATGGCCTCGGCCGCGGCCTCGTTGTCGCGAATGGCACGCATCATGCGGCCCCAGGGTGCGTTCAAAGCCGCTTGGCTCAGCACGTACAACACCACCAGCACCGACACCGATAGGCCTGCGTACGCCAGCTTCACCACAATGCCAGACAGCTCTTGCGCACTCACACCCAGGTTGTCACTCCACTGCAACAACCACGCGCTTTGCTGCAAGTCCAATTCATACGGAACCGGCCGCGGCAAGCCATTGACGTTTTTTACGCCACGGGTGAGCCACTCTTCGTACTTTAAAAACGCAATGATGATCTCTGAGATACCCAGTGTGGCAATGGCCAAATAATCAGAGCGCAGCCCCAAGGTGATGCGCCCTATGGCCCACGCCGCACCCGCGGCCAGCAAACCACCCAACACCCAAGACCACACAATGGGCAGCCCCATGCCCCCCAAAAAACCAGTCTGCGCCGGATTCACCGATTCAATTGCCGCCACCGCTGGGTCAAACACCCGCCGCGCCAACCAATACCCAAACACCAGCCACACCGCCAGTGCCACCCGACGCACCCATCCCGGCGACAACCAACGCAGGCCCAACCAAGCGCCCAGGGCAGTCACCATCAACACCAGCAAGCCCAGCGAAATCCCCCACCCGCCAACCTGCCAAGCTTGGGCCACCGGCGGCAGCGACACCAACACCGCCGCAATGCCACCCAGCGCCGCAAAGCCCATTACCCCCACGTTAAACAAGCCCGCGTGGCCCCATTGCTGGTTTAGGCCCAACGCCATGATGGAAGACACCAAGCAGTAATTCAGAATGGTCAGCGCCAATGACCAACTCTGAAACACGCCAACCGCCACCAGCAAGCCGCCCATGAGGGCAAAGGCCATGATCAACTGACCGTGTCTTTGCATCGTCACACCGATTTCCCTGCAAACAAGCCGGTGGGCTTAATAAGCAACACCAAAACCAAAATAAGAAACGAAATCGCAAACTTATAGTCTGTCGACAACAACTGCATCAAACCCTCTGGCAACCACGTTTCGGGCACCAAATGCGAGGCGAAACGTTTGTACGCATAGGTCAGCAACACCTCAGAAAAGGCCACAATAAAACCGCCAGCCACAGCACCCAACGGTTTGCCCAAACCACCCACAATCGCCGCCGCAAAAATTGGCAGCAGCAATTGAAAATACGTAAACGGTCGAAAGCCTTTGTCCAGGCCGTACAACACCCCAGCCGTGGTCGCCAAAAAGGCAGAAATCACCCATGTAATGCGCACCACCCGCTCGGCGTCAATGCCCGAGAGCACCGCCAAGTCCTCGTTGTCGGAGTACGCGCGCATGGCCTTGCCTGTTTTGGTACGCTGCAAAAACCAAAACAACCACGCCACCAACAACACGGTAATCACCAAGGTCACGCCCTGGCTGGTTTTAAACGCCAGGCCCTCGTCCAGGCCGGTTAACTGCTTGAATTCATTGGCCCGAATAATAAAACGCTCACCGTCGGCAAAACGCCGATCGCCGGTGCCCACCACAAAGCGCACCAGCCCATTGAACACAAACATCACGCCCACCGAGGCGATCAAAAAAATCACCGGCGGCGCGCGGCGCCTTCGGTGAAACCGATAAACCCATCGATCGGTTAGCAACACCAGCGCAGAGGTCACCACAAAGGCCATGGGCAAGGCCAGCAGCGCGGTGGGCAGCACCCCAAAGCTCACCCCCATGCTTTGCAGCCAACCGGTTAGCAAAATGGTCACCATGGCGCCAAAGGCCATGGTGTCGCCGTGTGCAAAATTAGAAAAACGAAGCACGCCGTACACCAGCGTCACACCCAGCGCACCCAACGCCAGTTGACTGCCATAAGCCGCCGCCGGCAAAAGCACAAAATTGCCGAGCAGCGCCAATGCGTTAAGCAAGTCCACCACCGGCTTATCCCCCTAAGAAGGTGCGTCGCACCTCGTCGTCGGCCAGCAGCTCGCTGCCGGCGCCAGTGAATCGGTTTTCGCCCTGCACCAAAACGTAGCCCTTATCGGCAATGGCCAAGGCTTGCTTGGCGTTTTGCTCCACCATGACCACGGCCACATCGGCGGCGGCGATTTGGCGGATACGCACAAACAAATCATCCATAACGGCCGGCGAAACCCCAGCGGTGGGTTCGTCCAGCAGCAAGGCCGTGGGTTGAATCATGAGTGCCCGCCCCACCGCCACCTGTTGGCGTTGGCCGCCGGACAACTCCCCTGCGGGTTGGTGCCGCTTATCCCACAAGATAGGGAACAACTCATACACCTGCTGCAGCGCTTGCGAAAAGTCGCCGCGCTCCAAAAACGCCCCCATCTCAAGGTTTTCTAGCACGGTCAGCGCGGGAAACACATTGTGCGTTTGCGGCACAAACCCCATGCCACTTTGCACGCGCTGTTGCGTGCTTAGGTGGGTGATATCTTTGCCACCCAGCGCCACCGCACCCGAGCGCAGCGCCAGCATGCCGAGCAGCGCCTTCATGGCCGTTGATTTGCCGGCGCCATTGGGCCCCACAATCACCACCACCTCGCCGCGCTCGGCCTCAATCGAGCAACCATTCAAAATATTGGCGCCGCCGTAGCCGCCAACCAAGTCACTGCCCACAAGGTAGGTCATGCAGCCGGTTTCCCATTGTGATAAGCCCGGCCAAGATACGCTTCAACCACCTCGTCGTTGGCCAGTATGGCCTCGGGTGTGTCTTTGGCCAAAACCTGCCCTTGAGCCATCACCACCACCGTTTGGCATAAGCGCTGGATAAATTCCATGTCGTGTTCGATCATACAAAAGGTGTAGCCGCGTTCTTGATTTAAGCGGGCAATGGCTTGTCCCAAGCGCACCAAAAGCGAGCGGTTAACCCCCGCCCCCACCTCGTCCAAAAACACCACCTTGGCGTCGGTCATCATGGTGCGCCCCAACTCGAGCAGCTTTTTTTGTCCGCCCGACAAGTTGCCCGCCAACTCCTCGGCCACCGCGTCCAGTTCCAAAAACGTGATCACCTCTTGGGCTTTGTCCCAAATCACTTGTTCTTGCTGCCTGGCCTGCCCTCTGGCAAACCAACTGCCCAACAAACGCTCGCCAACCTGCCCGCTGGGCACCATCATGAGGTTTTCGCGCACCGTGAGCGAGCCAAACTCGTGCGCGATTTGAAAGGTGCGCAACAAGCCCTTGGCAAACAACTCGTGTGGCGGCAAGCCGGTGATGTTTGTACCGTCCAACCAAACCTGCCCCGAGGTTGGCCGGTGATAACCCGCAATCACATTGAACAGCGTGCTTTTGCCGGCGCCGTTGGGACCTATAAGCCCCGTGATTTCCCCTTCAGGTATGGTCAGCGAGACGTGATCCACGGCGTGAATACCGCCAAAGTGCATACAAACGTCACGTACCTCGAGCATGGTGCACCCATAAACGAAAAGCGACCCCAGCTGGCGCACGGGGTCGCTTGGTTAAGCAAGCGATCAAGCGGCGGCTAGCGGTAGCCCACCGTTACGAACTTACCGCCCTCTACCTTCACTTCGCGGTAGCTGCCTGCACTTTCACCCGGCGCGATCAACTCAACCGCCGAGGCACCCACGTAGTCGATTTGGCCGCCACTGGCAAGAATTTTGAGCGCCTTGGCCAATTGCCCTGGGTAAATTTTTTCACCAGGTGCATTGGCAACTTCCATGACCTTGGCTTTTACCTTGGCGCTGTCGGTGGACTTGGCTGCTTGCATGGCAAGCAAGGTCAGCGCGGCTGCATCGTAGGATTCGGGCGAGTATGGGCCTGACTCAAAGCCGGCCTTTTTGGCCAACTCGGCGTACTGCTTCTGGCCTGGGCTGTCAGAGCCAGGCACGATGCCGTAGGAGCCGTTTAACCCTGAGCCAATGGCTTGCGTGAGGCTGTCGCCAATCATCGCGTCTGGCAAAAAGAAGGTGTCGAAAGCACCCGAGTCAAGCGACGCCCGAATGATGCCACGACCACCACGGTCAAGGTAGCCTGCCACGATCAAGATGTCGCTTTTGGCGGCGGACAACGCCCCAACCTCGGCGGTGTAATCGCCTTTGTCGTCTTCATGCGATGCGTACACCGTGATCTTGCCGCCAACCTTTTCGAAGTTGGTTTTGATGCTGTCGGCCAAGCCCTTGCCGTAATCGTTGTTGGTATAGGTGAGAGCCGCGGTTTTTACGCCCTTCTCTTTGAGCATTTGGGCAATCAGCTGACCTTGACGGGCATCAGAGGGCGAAGCGCGGAAAAACAAATCGTTATCGGCAATGGTGGTGAGTGCGGGCGACGTGGCCGAGGGCGAGAACAGCATCACACCCTTGGGCATGGACACGTTTTTCAAAATCGCCGTGGTGGCACCTGAGCACAACGCACCGATGATGGCTTTCACCCCCTCGGCAGTCACCATGCGGTCGGCAAGCGCGGTGGCCGCGCCGGCGTCAATACAGGTTGAATCGCCTTGAACCGTGGTGACCTTGGTTCCACCCAAAAACAAACCGCTGTCGCTGACCTCTTTTACGGCAAGCTTGGCGCCACTGGCCATGGCCGGCGCCAACGATTCTGCAGGCCCGGTAAAGCCCAGCGCAATACCCAATTTGATGGTCTCGGCAGCTGCCGAGAAAGAGAGCGTGGCTGCCACGGCCGCCACAAGAGCTATTTTTTTCATGGACGTTCTCACAAGGTGTAAACAAAGGAGAAGCAAAGTGTAAACCCATAAAAGGCCCTGTTTGCGCCGTTTGGGCATGCCTGGTGAAAACCCTAGGCAAGGCACGCGCTGGTCGTGCGCAACCCAAAACAACAAAACTGGCGGGCTTTATCCGCGGCGCCGCGATTCGCTAAGCACGTGCAACGCAATCGCTGCCAACGTGATGCCCCCGCCCACCCACATCCCCAGGCTAAGGCGCTCGCCCACCCCCCACCAAACCCAAAGTGGCCCAAGCACGGTTTCAAGCAACATAATCAGCGACACGTTGGCCGCTGCGGTTAAGCGCGGCGCGCGCGTAATCAGCGCAAACGACAGCGGCAACACCACCAACCCCATGGCCAGCGTGGGCGCCCAAACCAGTGTGGGTGGCAACAAGTTGTCGCTAAAAATCAAACCGGTTAGCCCAGCCAACAACGCACCGGTGCCGGTGATCGGCAACATCGGCAAGGTGGGTGTTTGCCTTGCCCAAACCAGGCCGGTGGCCAAGCTTATTGCAGCACCCAAGGCCAATGCCACGCCCAGCCATGGTTGCCCCGCGCCCGCTTGCCAGTTCACGTTGTCGCCTAAGGCCACCGCCAAACCCAATATCGCCAGCGCCATCCAAAGCCACGTTACGGGCCGGGTGCGCTCGCCCAGCAGCCAGCGCGATACCAACGCCGCCGCCAGCGGTGTGGTGGCCAACGACAGCAACACCAAAACCACCGCCGTGGCGTGCACCGCCAGCGCAAAACAAATCGAACTCGACCCCAACGCCAAGGCCACCGGCCAGCCCGCCCGCGTCAGCGGCACGCGCAATGCAGCGGGCGCCCACAGCGCGGTGATGCCCAGCAAAACCGTGGCCTCCAACACGCCGCGCCAGGCCATCATGGTCCAGCCGTCTAACCCCGACCAGCGCATCAACAAGGTGTCGGGCGTCAGAATGGCAACGCCGATCAAGGCCATCCCAATGCCTCGGGCGGAAGGATGACTTGGCAGCATAAAGAACAAGGCCTAGGGTGGAATAAAAAAGGCGCGGAGAAACCGCGCCTTGCAGTGTATGCCGGTTTAAACCTTACACCGCCATGCTGGCCGACCAGTCAAACACCGACCGCGCCGCCCTAGGCAACACCGGCGCGGGCAACGGCTTAAGCTTAAACCGGTTGCCCTTGGTGGCCACACGCTCATCGGCCAAAGGCTGGGCCACGTCGGCCAGCGTGTAGCTGGCCAAAAACCGGTGCGCCTCTCTGGCTTGCTCAACCTCAAAAATCAACGGTGTGCGCGCATCCACTGGCTGGTCGTCGACCAAGGGCTGGTCGTCGCAGTGAATGGCCTGATAGACATCCAGCACCGTTAATTCGTCCATGCCGCGCCCCAAGCGATACCCGCCGCCCGGGCCCCGGTACGAGCGAACGATACCGCCTTGTTTCAGGTCTCGCATGATTTTCTCTAGATAGGAGACCGAGAGCCCGGTGGTCTCACACAGGAGTTGGGTGGTCACAGGCTGCGTCTGCTGCTGGCCCGCAATCACGGCCACGGCGTCTACCGCGGCCTTGAGTCGCTTCGGCGTTTCTAGTGCCATCGATCGCTCCTTAACATTTTGAACAGGATTGCGCAGCTTAACATGAATTTA
>Ga0181580_10004158_pt1 | contig 11746 bp, 12 predicted proteins | sample 071ome_23_FD_132413 | JGI IMG/M metagenome (GOLD analysis project Ga0181580, IMG submission 132413) | Coastal salt marsh microbial communities from the Groves Creek Marsh, Skidaway Island, Georgia - 071403BT metaG (megahit assembly) | ecosystem: Environmental > Aquatic > Marine > Intertidal...
AACTCTTGAGAAACTTTCGATAAATATAGTCTTAATCTTAAATAATTTTCCTAAAATTGTGTAGATTACAATTGGTGCTGCCCCAGCGCTTAAAAGTATTTTAGGCTTCATTACTAAAAAAATTGCCAATGCTTCTATGAAATGAACTAGTTGAAGGATATTTCTCTCTGCATGTATTATTCGAAATGATTTTTTTAAATATTTATCTGAAATTGTATAGTTATCATTTATTGCAAAATAAACATTTAAATCTCTATATACTTCAGCAATATCAAGCATTTGCTTCAGGTGTCCCCCACAGGAACTTACTACCAGAATATCGCATTTGTCAGTTTCTTGACTAAATGAATGGTTTAAAAATTTCAGCCAATTCATTAATTATTTTTTGATAAAAAAATCTTTAATGATTACTGCTCCAAGTGCAATAAAAAAACCTAAAATACAAAAAAACATTACTATAATACTTCTTCTGGGAGAGTCTTTCGAAGATGGCTCTAGTGCTGGATCTATAACCATATACACAAACTCTGGTTCACTTTCAATTAGGGCTAAAGACTGAATTCTTGCTGAGATAAGAGCTGTTATTACATTATCTATATCAACAACTGTATTTTCAGTCAATTTTTTTTGGTAGTAATCCAGGTATCTCTCATTTACTAACCTTTCCTCCTCACGTAAATAGTTATTTAAATCTCGTATTAATAGATGGTTCCATTCTTTAGCTAAAGATGGCGAGAAATATTCGATAGAAAGCTTCAATATTTTTCCATCTTGAACAGTTCTAAAATTAGCAATCCTCGTCCAAAAAATCTCATATGCTTCCTCAAGGCTGTATTGTTTACTATTCTGAATATCAATTTTCCATTGCATTTCTTCAGGGTTATATATAGATTTATTAAACTTTACTTTGCCTGTTAAATCATCATAACCAACTCCAGCAAAAATATGCGGAAGCAAATTATGATTTGTGGCAAAGATATTAAAAAACTTTTTTGACCTAATTGTTTCATTGGCAATTAAAAGTTTTCTTTGCGATGACTGATCGCCTGAATTAAGATTAATGCCTGCGAGTGAGGCAAAGCTGTCTAGTCCTTCAGAAAAGCTGCTATCTCCTTGAGCATTTGATGAAATTAAAATTGATTCACTTTTATAAATATTTGGTAAAAAAAGACTATAGCCCACACCTATTAGTGAAAAGGCAACAACTAGAAACATAATAAAAAACTTTCTTTTTAAAAAACCTTTAAAAAGTGTTGAGATATCAATAAAATCTTCATTCATTTTTCTTCGCCATTATAACAGATATTATTTGAACTAACTTTCTCCACATCTATAAGGGTTCAATTTTGAATCAATCACACTTGCAGCTTTATATACAGAATTTTTTCTTATGGTAGTTCCTGGCAAGACAGTTGATTTAAAACCAACCCAGACATTTTCTTCAATATATACAGGTGATGTGATAAGTTCAAAGCCTTTGCTCTTAAAATTATGATTTCCTGTTTCTATCATGACTCCTTGTGAAATACATACATTATTTGATATCACAACTTTATCTACATTATCAATCCATACTTTTTCTCCTATCCAAACATAATCTCCTATTTTAAGATTCCAGGGATATTTAATTTGTACTGATGGTTTAATAACAAACCCCTTGCCAATTCTTCCTCCAAAAATTATTAAAATAGTCCTTTTAATAAATGATGGAAATGGAATTTTATTTTCAAAGAATGAAATTGAAAAAATATACCATGCTATTCTAAGAAATAAATTACTATTGTTGTGTTCTGACTTTTTAAAACTTGACAGTCTAAATTTCATATCTTAATTTACTTTCTTTTTGGATATCACTATAACCTAATGCTAGAGTGGATAAAATTATAAACCCAGTAATTGTTGTTCCAAGAACGCCATGGCTAAACATCAAACAAACAGAAGAAATTAGCAAAAGTTGAAATCTTATCTTCTTTTGCTTTAATAAAACACTATCTTCGATTCTAATTTTTGCCCACAAATAATAAAAAAATGCAAATGTCAGCACAATACCGACGATACCAAAAGTAACGAAAATTCTTATCCATTCATTATGAAACCCAATTGCGGGATAAATTCCTTGATTACCAGTCATAATATTTTGCATATGTAGGCATACAAACTTTAAATTACATTGAATATTTTGGGAATAATCAACACCTAAACCATTTCCAAAAATTATTTCACTTATCGTCATTTTATTTAAAACTTCGTACAGAACATAAAGAGCCATCAATCTTGCTTCAGATTCAATTACAGTGATTCCAGAAAAAGATTCACTGATATCGAATGCTCTTGATGAAAATATAAAAACTGCAACCATCAAAAAGGTAGCAAATAAAAAAAGATATAAGCTAAAAATTTTCTTTTCTATGGCTTTATGTACTAGAGATATATAAATAAAATAACCGAGAATAATACACCCAACTAAAATGCTTGCACGACCTTGAAAAATTGCCATCAACAGCAATCCTAAAAAGATCCAAATTATGTTTTTCTTTATTTGCTCTTTTGAAAATGGAATAAGATAGCAAAACGCTATAATCACTACCGCTCCAATATCACCTCTAATTAAGACAAAATTAACCAGATTACCCTGAATTAGATAAAATAATAAGAAATAAAGGAACAATGATGCAATTACAGTTTGTAAATAATAATTAATGTTTACCTTATAAAATCGAGAAAAAGAGAAGAAAAATAAAAAAATCCCAAACATCATAAGAAGCTTTGCGTCAAGAACTGCTGAGAAACCCAAGTTTTGAAAGCCTGTTTTTACTATAATTTGGATAAAAGAATAAAATAAAAGAACATATACTATAAAGGCAGGCCTATATTGGAAAACTTTATTTACAAAAGATGAAATGTAAAAATAAACTGCCGGAATAGATACTAGCCATCCTAGTTTAGTCAAATGAATTAGGAAAAAAGCAAAGTAAAACAAAATTGTTGACGAAAATTTCATTTTTGTATTTTTCTTTTAAATCCACCTAGATATTTATTTATAAACTTAATTGAGGATTGGCCTTGTTTCATTCTATTTACGTAATTTGTCATCCTACTAAGACTTGGGTAAAGGCGATAAAATATCAGGCCGTAAGTTGCTAAGAATGTTATATCAGCAAAATTCCCATCTAAATTTAAAATATAAAATCCAAATGGTAGAAATAATAAAATGATTATCTCCACAATATTAGAGGATGTTGCAGTTAACGTTGACGCATAAGCCCTTATATCATTCAACTTTTTTGAGATTTGCCAATAACTTTCTTGTACTTTGCTTTTAGACTTTATGTTTAAATTTTTTGAAAGAGTATCTATAACTTTTAATACTGGGTAAAGTAGACTTTCCTGTAATGTTACCCTTCTGTTTCCTAAATAATTAGATAGTTCAGAAACATAATGCACAGATATTGCTATTGTACAGATAAGAAATATCATTGCTAATGAGATCGCAAAGGGGCTTATTGATAAAAAATAAATCACAAGAGCAATAGAAATGATCAACTCAATAGCCCCATTCAAAGCAGGGATTAAAAAGAATGTTCGAGCATTATGAATCTCTATATTAAAGACCTGGACAGAAGATTCTTCTTTTATCTTTTCATTATTCTTAACTATATGGTTGAATATATTTCTTTCAAAATTAGCTGAAAATCTCAGCATCATTAAATTAACAAGCAGTTTTAAACCTATTACTAAAAGATTTTTTGTAAGAAAAATTGATACAAATAAGATGAAATTTATTAGTAAAGTATTATTTGAGATATTAAATGTCTCTTCCAAGATAAACAATAAAAAATCTCCTTCAGATTTTGAGTCTATTGGTGCCGAGAAAAAATAGGGTAGCAGGGAAATGCTCAAAACCTCAAAAAATGCTATAAATAAACTTAATAGGATTGATACAGAAATTATATATATTGAATTTTTTGGCAGATATTGAGAAAAGTTTGAAAACACTTCCTCAGTTTAATCTAAATTATTCAAAAATTCTGAGATTTGTTTTAATCTATCAGTGAGGCTTAATTTTGGTCCTAAAATAAAACTTGAGCATTGCTCAATATCTTTATCTGGTAAATTAATATTTATATCTGAGATTGCTTTTTTTAACTTATCTATTTTAACTTCCTTCCCACAAATTATAGGAAATATTTTATTTCCAAAAATAAATTGCCCATATTGAAAACCTTTAAAGTCAATGAATTCTCTAGTATCAATCGGCGTGTAAATAAAATTTGATTTTACTTGTATGAAGGGTACTTTGAACCAATTACAATCCATACTTGAATGAGTATTAATGCCTATTCCAATATTAATTTCTGAAATAGAATTCATATCTGTTCTGAATTGGTAATCTTTTATACCAAGCTCTTTAAAAAAATCTACATCCTCTTCATTAGAATCTAATGTAGTTGGATGAAGGAAAATTATCAGTTCATAACTTTTCAGCTCTCTGACTATTCTCTTTATTAAATTTTGATGTAAATTATGATTGATATCTCCTAATAATTTTGATTTGAGCCACAATCTCGATTTTTTTTTAAAAGCACCTAAACTTTTAAAAAAAAGGCCAATTTTTTTATTCTTTCTAAAATCTTCAACAACAAAGCGTGGATCGTGCTGGATTGGACCAATCTCTAATATCTTTGCTGGTAATATATATTTTTTTTTCTTTGCTTTATTCTTTGCAATTTCATAAGTCAGCTTACTTTTAACAATTGCGTATTTCTGATTTTGAAAATTTAGGTCCATTGCCCAATTATCAAGAACTATTAGCTTATTAATTCTTTTATTTATAAAAGAAGTAAAACGTTTATCAGATATATATTCATGGAGTATGTACATGTTGTCAGGAATTTTACATAGCTCATTTAAGGAAATAATTTTATATTCTTTTTTGTGAACTTTTAATTGGCTTTTTATCTGATCATAATCATTGATATTAAGCTTCTTAAGATCGCTGATTATGAAAACTTTTTTTATCTGAGGTAAGCTAAAAAAAGTTTCCCTAAATTGGTAACTTCTTTTTCCAAAATCATGTCCTGTTAAGTAATACATTAGGCCAAATTTTTAAGATCTTTTATTGCTTTTTTTGCAATGAAATCCCAATCATATTTTTGTGAATATTCCAATATTGATTTTTCTTGCTGTTCTGGTATTGATTCGTCACAATCTACAATTTTTTTTATCTCTATAGCTCCTTGTTTATAATCATTTATGATTTTTATGAAAGGCATATTATCTTCATTTTCAAAATAACATCCTCTTGTTATCACTATGGGCTTACCAAAAGAAAGGGCTTCAATTATTGAATTGCTGAATCCTTCATTCCTTGAGAATTGGCAATAAACATTTGTATTTTCAAGAATCCAATTTTTATCTTCTCCGTCAATAATGCCAGTAAAGATAACCTTTTTACTAATATCTTGAGTATGAAGACTTTGTAGGGAAATTTCAGAGAACCTTAATCCTAATTCTGAGATCAGGTTATGAAGTTTCTTGTAATAATTTCCTTCATATGGACCAGATATAATCAAAGAGACATCCAATCCATCTTTAACTAATTCTGAAAATGATTTTATTAGGATATCTATGCCTTTCATTTTGTGAACTCGTCCCAAAAATAGTAATTTTTTTGTTCTTTGATTTTTTTTTGAAAACGTTAAATTTTCAGAAGATTTACGATTTTCTTTTCTTGTTTTTTCAGTGCCAGTATTAATTGTAATTCCATTATTTTTTATTGATATATTCTCTTCAGATAGAGATCTTTCTAAATTGCTGACATAATGAATAAAGCTTTTTTTAACTATATATTTATACAGAAGGTTCCAAAAAAAAAATTTTTTCTTAGATTTTTGGGAAAATGCCCAAGGAGTAAGTTTGCCAGTTGATGCAATTATCAAAGGTTTCTTATATATTATTGAGCAAAAAAAGCTTATCAGGGTAGGATAATTCCATAGAGATCTGCAATAAATTATGTCATATTTTTTTGAGTTTTTAAGGAGAAAGTAAGTCAACATGATAGAGAATTGCCAGCCTGTATTGGTAAAAACGTCAAATATTTTATTAGTTGGAAAATAGTGGACAGGCAAATTATCAATTTGCTTAAAGGTATATTTATTTTTAAATTCTTCTATGCCCATAGTAGTTGTAACAATTTCAATTTCTGCACCATTCTTTGCTAGGTACTTGTTGAGGCTCCTTAATGCAGTTATTGGGCCGCCAAATCGGCTGGCTGGAAAGTATGTTGGTGAAATGGAAATTATTTTAAGCTTCATTTGATACTTCAAAAATTATTCCCTCTGCTAATCCTGGTCTGAGCCTATAAAGGAAAGAATTAAAGAAAAAATATTTTAATAAATAGGAAATCCCTTTTTTATTACTTAGAAGCGAATAGTAAAAATGATTATCAATTTTCATACCAACATCACGAAGAAGCGATCTCATTGTTACATAAGAATAATAGCAATAATGGTCCAATCTTGTTATTTCAGTGTGGCCTAATAACATAGAAGAAATATTTCTTAATCCAAAAGCATTAGGAACAGAGATCAAAAGTTTACATTGATCTCTATTCATTAACTTCTTTGCTGACTCAAGAGCTTTTTTTGGATTACCCATATGCTCAATAACTTCCCCCATAATTATTGAGTCGACTTTAAAATTAATCTGTTTATCATCAAGCTCCTCAGCATTCATATTTAAGAGATTAAGATTAGGATTTTTTTTCTTTAATGAGCGAATTCCATCCTCCCAGAAGTCAAGTCCTACTAGATTTTTTGAAACATCGTGAATATTTTCATGTAGAGATTTTTTTTCAAATTCTCTTGTCCCTACACACCCTATGTGAACAATGGATTTTCCTGAGCAGTAATCCACTATAAATTTTTCTCTGTCTTTAACAATTAAAGTTTTTGGCACTTTAATTTTCTGTATGTTTAAGTTAGTAGCCATAATATCCCCTATACCATTTTATGAAATTTTTTACACCTTCTTGAACAGTTATCTTTGGAGTAAAGTTGATTCTTTCGTATAAGTTATCAACGTTAGCATATGTTTCTGGAACATCGCCCAATTGAAGAGGTAAAAACTTTTTGGTAATTTTAACCTTCAACTCACTTTCAATTACATCAATAAATTCCATAAGATCCACTGGAGAGCTGTTGCCTATGTTATAAACATTATATGGAGCTGAAGAGCTTGATGGGTCAGGTTTTTTTGGATTCCATTTATTATCTTGTTCAGCTGGAAACTCAATAACTCTTGAAACCGCTTCAACAATATCATCAATATATGTGAAATCTCTTTTCATTTTGCCATGGTTATAGACTTCTATTTCAGAATTACTAAGGGCTGCTTTAACAAACTTAAACAATGCCATATCGGGCCTGCCCCATGGTCCATATACAGTAAAGAATCTTAGACCAGTTGTTCTTAAACCAAATAAATTTGAATAAACATGGGCCATTAACTCGTTAGATTTTTTAGAAGCAGCGTATAAACTTATTGGGTGATCAACATTGTCTTTTACCGAGAAGGGATAATTCTGATTCAATCCATAAACTGAGGAGCTAGATGCATAACTTAAGTTTTTCACCTTAAATTTCTTGCAACACTCTAAAATATTAAGAAAACCATTAATATTTGAGTCTATGTATGCTGTAGGATTATCTAAAGAGTATCTAACGCCCGCTTGTGCAGCTAAATTACAAACTGCATCAGGCTCGTTTTCCATAAATATTTTTTCAAGATGCAATCTATTATTTAAATCACATTTATGAAATACATGATTATCTGTTGATGTAGAGCCAATTGAATTAATTTCATTTACTGAAAGACCCAACTTCTTTAGCCTATCAATTTTTAAAGAGGTACTATAATAATTATTAATATTGTCTATTGAGACAATTTCGTGTTTCTTTTGTAATAGCTTTTGGGCCAAATGAAAGCCAATAAATCCTGCAGTTCCTGTAAGCAATATCTTCATGAGTTTCCCATTAAATGTGCTGAATTATGTAATCCGTCATAAATATCAATTATGTGTTCTAATGACTCATATTTTGTGGTCATTCTTAAACAAATAAGATTTAGAAGTTCTAAATTCTTTTGTTCATTTACAGCAAAAGTAAGTTCAGGCCTGCAACATCTCTTAAAGCTATTCTTAGCCTCTAGAAAGGTTGTTTTAAACATATCAGGATTTTCAGCAATAAAAGAAGTTGCATGCTCCCTATATTTTTGTTTTTTTGCTAATTTGCTGCATTTAAATATTGCATTAGCCTTAAGTACTTGCACTCTTACGCCAATCGGAAATTTACAAAGCTTGGGGTCTGATTCTGGATACTCATTAGTTAAAGTTGCCACATAATCTGATCCATACTTAATGTACTGCTCTATGCAGCAATCAATTATTCTTGGATCAACAAATGGATTGTCACCAAGTATCTCTACAAAACCTTCTAAGCTATAGTTTTCAACTGCCTGACAAATACGTAATAAAACATCTTCATCTGAACCTCTGAAAATTTCAATTGATTTTTTTCTGCACCAACTTTCTAGCTGATTATTTTCTGGGGATCTTCCTGTGATGACTATAACTTTCTCAACATATTTTGATTTAAGAATTCTATTAATTTGAAACTCAAGCATAGGCACTCCACACAAGTCTTCCAAAGTTTTTCCTGGAAACCTTGAAGAATTCATTCTGGCTGCAATAACTGCTGTTAATTTAGTCTCTTTCATGTTTATTTTCAGCTAGCATTTCTGCCATTTCCATATCTAAATCTGTGCTGATTCTGAAAGAAGATAGTTGATCGGCTTCTAAATGTCCAATTTTTTTACCTAGTATATTTCTTGATTTTGCAAATTGTTTTAGATCGACCAAAGTCAAACCACCTACCTGTTTAAAAATATAGTTTCGTTCAACTTTTAATTTCTCCTTAGTAGTTTTCACTAAAGTGTGACCATTATGTTTAAAGAATACAGAATTATCCTGCTCAGCAACAATAACAGTATCTAACCCGAAAAGCTTATAATTAAAAATAGAACTATCTATGAGAAATTGCCCTCTGAAAGGATATTCCTGATTTAAGATTAGAAGTGAATCTAGATCATCTATAAAATCAAGTTTTTCCAGATAACCTAAAGAGGTATCTATGCTAGTATTCATCAATTCATCTGATATATCTCGATTGATAAAAAAGATTTTATCTTGATATAGTCCCTCCAAAAATCCTTTTATCTTCTTTGAAGAAGACATAACAAATATATATTTGAGATACTTAGATCTTAGTGCATTATCAATTGTCCATTGAATTAATTTTTTTTCTCCTAATGGTGCTAATGAAAAATTAATTTCAGAATCTGAGTTTCCTCTGATTGGAATTAATGCTGCTGTTGAAGAACTAAAACCAGCTTTTACGAAGTGTTTTTCAAGAATCTTGTTTCTTGTTTTAAGTAACTTAACTTTATCTTTAGTCAAGTTGTTTGAGTGTTGTCTGTAAAAGAATAAGGGTTTATTTATGTTAGTAACTTTGTGGTTTCTAATAATCTTTAACCACATATCGTATCCATCTTGTCTTGTGAAGCTTTCATCATATCCACCTAAGGAAATTAATAATTTCTTTTTAAATAAAGTGCCAGCACCATGAGCAGGCAAGTTAAGCAAAGAAACATCTTTATCGAAGTCAAATCTCCTAACTCGTTTTATAATTGAGTCATGCTCATTTATCTCCCAGTAATCTGGAAAGACTAATCCAACAGATGGATTATCTAAAATTTTTTTGACAAGAAGCTGAATAGCATCTTTAGCGAAGTAATCGTCTGCATCCAACCGTATAATAAACTCTCCATTTGCATTCTGTAGAGCTTTATTACAGCAAGCAATTAATCCCTCGTTCTTTCCTCTAAAAACTCGGATCAATTTATTCTGCTCATATTCATCTATGATTAAATGACTTTTATCAGTTGATCCATCATCAATGATGAGAATTTCTAGATTATCATAAGTTTGATTAAGAGCACTTTTTATAGCCTTCTCAAGATATCTACAATAATTGTAGTTAACAATATAGAGTGTAACTAAGGGTTGATGTTTAGACACCTAGGTTTAAGTTCCGATTTATGTTTCTACCTAAATTAACTAAATCTTTAAACTCGCTTGGTGTTGCACTTAGAGCATGGTCTCTAATAGAAGTATCTGACTTATCTAAGGTAAAATGTTTTTCTATTACCTCTGCACCTCTCGAAATGGCAATAAGGCATGTTTCAATACCAATTGTATGATCTGAGTATCCATCGTAGCCTGTTTCTTTAAAATTTTTAGGCAAGCTTAGCTTCCATGGCAGGGTAGGATAGTCTGACCTACACCAAAGGTATCGAACATTTTTGTATTCAGTGAATGGAAAATAATCTTCATTCCACATTCCCAAGGATAAAAAAGTTTCTTTACCTTTATTTAAAATTTGTTTTACCAAATTTGGATTATCTACCACCGTTCTACTTGCAACTTTATATCTTCTCATTTCCACACAATCTGAAAATGCTAGAGCTTCTTCTGTGATAATTGAACACATAAATTCTATTTCATAATAATCAGCCCATGCTTTCATTTTTTTTAAATCATCTTCTTGTATATAGTTTATTTCACCTTTTTGTGCTCTCCAGCCAAGCTGAAACTTAACAATATCTGCACCGCTAAGTTTTGCTTGCTTTATCAGCTCTCCACAAAGATCAATGTTGCCATTATGGTTCATACCAATTTCTGCTATAAAAATCATTTTTTTATTATACTCTTGACAGCTTGATATGCAGCTTTTTGTGCAATTGTTTCAGACTCAAGCGTTAAACCAGCAATATGTGGAGTAATTATTAGATTATCATTGCTTCTAGCATACTCTAAGACTCTTTTATTCATTTTTAATTTTTCTAATTCATTGCTCATAACATCCAAAGCAGCAGACTTTATTCGACCAGACTCAAGATGATCAATTAATGCATTTTCATCAACTATATCTCCTCTTGAAGTATTAATAAAATAACTACCGTTTTTCATCAATGAAAAAATATCATTGTTCATCATTAATCGAGTCTCATCATTTAGGTGGACGCTGGGTAAAACTATATCAACTTCAGATACTAGCTGCTCAAGACTAGTACATACTGTAACCCATTCATCAAAGTTGCTTACGTACGGATCATATGCAAATACACTCATACCAAATGCATTTCAATACTTTGAAACATTTGATCCAATCCTTCCATAACCAATTATTCCAATAGACAATGAATTTATTTCCCTTCCTCTCAATTCATCTTCAACCTCTCTCCAATTTCCCATACTTGCATTCTTCATTGCTCCATTCAAGTTTCTAATTGAGGAGAGAATAAGAGTAAAAGTAAACTCTGAAGATGCTTTTATATTTTTTACTACTGCAGCATCTCTCAAACTAAAGACTTTAATATCTCTTTCTGTAACGTAATCTAGATCTATGTGATTAGTTCCAGTTGAAGGTGTTGCTATGATCTCCAAATTTTTTAAGGGTTCAATTAACTTAATATCAATGAAATACTCTGGGCAAGGACTACACACCCAACCTGCAATTTCTTCGTTAAATTTAATTTTCTCTATTTCTTTTTTACTTGCTCTGGGCATGTAAACAACTGATTCATCTGAACATATTTCAGATAATAGTTCATCAGAAAAATCGAGGGG
>Ga0181580_10004163_pt1 | contig 11738 bp, 11 predicted proteins | sample 071ome_23_FD_132413 | JGI IMG/M metagenome (GOLD analysis project Ga0181580, IMG submission 132413) | Coastal salt marsh microbial communities from the Groves Creek Marsh, Skidaway Island, Georgia - 071403BT metaG (megahit assembly) | ecosystem: Environmental > Aquatic > Marine > Intertidal...
ACCGCTATTGACGGCAGACATCTGCCCCGGGGCTGGCAAAAAATGCGTCCCAAAATCCATTTTCAGCTTGTCGGCCAAAAAAAGCGCAGATAGATTTTAGAGGCTATGACAGATAAAAACAATGACGCACAGGTAAAAGACCGGTTAGCCGCCTCTGGCATATCACCGGCTGATATCACCCTTGCCCATGAAACAAGCGCAGTTTTGCTAGATTTGCTGGCCAGCTATCCGCTAGATGACCGGCTGAAAAAGTCGGTAAGGGATTTATTTGAAGAGGCTGCGCAAAGCCAGCTGCGCTCGGCAGGATAAAAAAATATGCCTTTTTACCAGTCCATTTCTGAAATTTTAACAGAAAACAGGCAAGATATGGCTGGCATCCGCACACGCACCGCAAAAGTCATTGACGCGCTGGACGGACTGGGCAGAGAGCTGGATGCCACCGTATTTCTTGACCCGGAATTCAGCCATAATCAGGCACAATCTGTTGCAACAGGCGATGCCAATTTGCCGCTATTTGGTGTTCCGCTTGCCCATAAAGAGCTATATGGCCGCCATACAGAGGCAGCCATCTGGCCAGATGAGGGTGGCTCAAAATCCTGTAAAGGCCAGCTGGCCAAAAAAACCGCTACTACGATTGATAAGCTGGATAAAGCGGGGGCGATAGATTGCGGACGCCTTGTATCGGTGGAATATGCGCTGGGGGTAACTGGCCATAATGCCTATGCCGGCACACCCAAAAACCCCTGGAACAGGGATTATGTTTGTGGCGGGTCTTCTTCTGGCTCGGCAGCGGTGGTGGCGGCCGGAATTGTGCCAGGCGCCCTTGGCAGTGATACAGGCGGGTCTATTCGTCTGCCCGCTGCGGCCTGCGGGCTGGTGGGTATCAAACCCACGCAAGGGCTGATTTCCAGAAGCGGTATTTTTCCACTTTCAGCCTCGCTGGATACTGCAGGGCCGCTCACGCGTTCGGTCGAAGATGGGGCGCGTATCCTGTCTTGTCTGACCGGCTATGATAGCACCGATGCGATGAGCATTAAGGCAGCAAAAATTGACTATACAGAACAGATGGAAGCAGGTGTGAACGGCATAAAAATTGGCCTGGCAGAACGCTATTTTCTGGAAGGCAGTGATAGCGATATCGCAGATATGATAGCCCGCCTGTTTGACCAGATAAACCAACTGGGCGCGGCGGGCAGCGATGTTGAAATCCCGGGCATTGAAAACACCAACCCGCTAAATGTCTTGCTAATCGCAAGCGAGGCTACACAAGTACATGGTAACAAATTAAAAGATATTCATAGCGATCTGAACGCCCAAACATTAATGCGTATTTTAACAGGGGCATTTACCAGCGAGGCAGAATATAGCCGACTACTGGCGTGCCGGGCAGATTATATCGCCAAAACCCTGCCGGTTTTATTTGATAAAATTGATATGTTCCTCACCCCTGTCTGGCCATTTGCCTTGCCGACCATTGAACAAAGTGATGTGGGCAGCAATCCGGAAGCGGCCGCGCTGGTTCAAAAAATCGGCCATAATACGCGGCCGGTGAATTTCCTGGGTCTGCCGGCAATTTGCTTTCCTGTCGGCATGGATAAAAATGGCTTGCCTGTCTCTGCCCAATTGGTTGGAAAACCTTTTTCAGAAGCCTTGCTTATCCGCGCGGCACGGGCGATTGAACGCGAAATCTGTTTCTGGGACAGGCGGCCGGACAATGTGGTCAATGCCGGATAACAGGGCTATCGACTTGCGGTCAGCCGCCCCAGCTTTTTCAAGGCAATCTCGCGGCTTTCATGATAATCAATCGTGCCTTTGAAATAGCCCTTGTCATCCAGCAAAAACACCGTTGCGGTATGGTCGATATTATATCCTGTATCGGTGATGTTATTTTTCTCCCAGAAAATACCCCATGCACGAGCCAGCGCATAAACCGCCTCGGCTTCACCGGTAATGCCTGTAATGCCTTCACCAAAATAGGGGATAAAGTCGCCTAGAGCGGCCACAGTATCGCGCGCCGGATCAATGGTAATAAAGAAGATATTAAAGCTCTTTCCGCCCGCCTTTATCTGATCGCGTAAATTGGTCAGGTCATTCAGCGTGGTCGGGCATACTTCCGGGCAATGGGTAAAGCCGAAAAATACCGCAGAAGGCGCACCCTGAAAGGCCTGTTCTGTGATCGCCTTTCCTGTATGGGCGGTCAGGGTAAAAGGGCTGCCAAGCTGCATCGGGGCACCCGTATTTTGTGGATAAAGCTGGCGGGCAATATATTCAGAAAGGCTATAGGCGGCAATCAGCGCAACAATAAAAAGAGCTGCGATAATGATAATTTTTTTCAAATTTTATCCTGTCTGCCCCGGCTAATAATTTCGGGCGTGTTTAATGCTGGTGTTTATGGCTGGCAGAATGTCCAGCATCATCGCTTTTACCAGGCGTTTTTGTCACCTTGAACATTACCGGCATATCACCGCAGTTATCAAAGGTGAGGGTGACCTGATGCATATTTGAAGGTGCAAGCGGCTGTTTGAGCTGCATAAACATAATATGCAAGCCGCCCGGCTTTAGCTGAACATGCCCCCCTGCCGCAATTTCAATACCATCTTTTAGAGGTGACATTTTCATCACCCCTGCCTCTATTACCATCTGATGAATTTCAGTGTGGCTGGAAAAATCTGTGCTGGCGGCTGTCAGGCGCTGCATAGCTGTACCGTGATTATGAATATGCAGATAACCGCCTGTAACCGGCGCGTTTGGCGGGGTGGCTCTAATCTCTGCCTGGCGGATTTCCAGTCCCTGCTGGTGGCACATATTCTCTGCTGCAAAGCTGGCAGACGGCAGCCCAATCAGAGCAAAATAAAGGGCAGATAGAAATAAATGCCGAGCGATGCTATCCATCTTTGATTTCTCCTTATTCTTATCTTCTCTTTTTCTATCTGGCGCTGATTTATATTTAGCTGGAAATCTATACCGAATAAGGAATTTATAGAAAGGAATTTGTTTGCGCCTGTGACAATTTTATACAATCCTTTTTAAAGATATCCTGCCTAGCCTGATCATTTGCGTAATAAAGGGGTAAAACCATGTCCACACAAATTTATCCAGAAACCCCGAAACAGACCCATTATGATGTGGTGATTGCAGGCGGCGCCATTATCGGCTCGTCTATCGCCTGGTTTTTATCCAGCAACCCTGATTTTGATGGCTCGCTTCTGGTGATAGAGCGTGATCCAAGCTATGAATTTGCCTCTACCTCGCGCACCAATTCCTGTGTCCGTCAGCAATTTTCAAGCGAGATAAATATCCGCATTTCACAATTTACGGCCGAATATGTGAAAAATTTCAGAAAATATATGGGCGGCGATAGCGATATTCCAGACCTTGTTTTACAGGCCTTTGGCTATATGTATCTGGCCGATAATGAAACATTTGCCCAGCATTTGCGCGCTAACCAGAAATTACAAGCCTCGCTTGGGGCGGGAACAAAAATTCTCTCCCCCGAGGAGATTGCCGCTGCCTATCCTTTTTATAATGTTAGTGACCTGATTTTGGGCAGTCATAATTTAAAGGATGAGGGCTATTTTGAAGGCAGCACCATGTTTGAATGGTGGCGGCGTTCTGCCCGCAAAAAAGGGGCAGAATATATCCATAATGAAGCGGTGGATATTCAGCTTAATGTTGCCAGCAACACGGTCGAGGGGATTACACTGGCAACAGGCGAGAAAATATCCTGTGGCCATTTAATTAACGCAGCAGGCCCGCGTGCAGCCCAATTTGCCAGCCTGGCTAATATTCCCCTGCCCATTGAACCGCGCAAACGCTTTACCTGGATTTTTTCCGCCGAAAAGCCGCTGGACATAGCCTTGCCACTGACCATCGATCCGTCCGGCATTCATATGCGCCAATATGGCCAGACAGATTATATGGCAGGCTGTCCGCCCCATATAGACCCGGCCGCCGCCTTTGATGATTTCGAAGAGGATCACAGCATCTGGGAAGAACATGTCTGGCCGCTCATCGCCACCCGTATTCCGCAATTTGAAGCTATTCGCGTTACCTCTTCATGGGCAGGACATTATGCCTATAATGTGCTGGATCATAACGCGGTACTTGGCCCGCACAGCCAGATCAGCAATTTTATTTTTGCCAATGGCTTTTCCGGACATGGCTTGCAACAATCACCAGCGGTTGGGCGCGGGATTGCCGAGCTTATTTTGTATGGGCAGTATCGCGCGCTGGATCTCTCCAGCTTCAGCTATCAGCGCATTGTTGAAAATCGTCCCTTGCTGGAAACCGCAATTATTTAAAGGCGCTATCTAACCGATTGGCCTTTGATAAATTTTTCGACTTCTGCACGCCGCGGAATAGGGGCAACCGCCCCATAGCCGGTTGTCGATAAGGCGGCTGTTGCATTGGCATATCGTGCGGCATCAAAGGGGCTTGCCCCTGCCATAAGCTCGGCCAGAAAGGCACCGTCAAAGGTATCCCCGGCAGCGGTGGCATCAATCGCATCTACGGCGAATGAGGGGATAATGGCGCGTTCTTTTTTGGATGCCACCATCGTGCCTTTTGACCCAAGGGTCAGTGCCACAATAGATACGCCCAGCTGCAAATAAAAATCTGCAATTTCATCCGGGCTATTCAGGCCGGTTAACTGTCTGGCATCATCCAGACCCGGCAGGGCAATATCACATTCTGCAACTGTGTTGTGGATGGTTTGGCGGGCTTTTTCCAGCGGCCATAGCCCAAGGCGTAAATTAGTATCATAGCTGACCCTGCCACCAGCCGATTTCACCGCCCTGATGGCTGCGATAACCGCCTGGCTGGCACTATCGGAAATAGCTTGTGATATGCCCGATATATGTAATATGGCTGCCCCTGCCAGCTTGTCCTGCGGCACATCTTTTGCTGTCATCTGCGCAGCTGCGCTCATTTTACGGTAATAGCTGAAATGATGCCCGTCGCTATCATGGGTAACAAAATAAATTCCTGTCTGGGCATCAAGGCAGCGTTTTACCAAATCGGTTTCAATTCCCTCGCCCTGCCACAGGCCGAGCAGACCATCGCCTGCCGGATCGCTGCCTATATGGGTAAAGATGCCCGCACGCGCGCCCTGACGAGCAGCAGAAATAGCCGCATTTGAGGTATCACCGCCAAATCCTTGCAGATAGCGGCCATCTGGTTGCTGGTTATATTCGGCCATCGCCTCACCCATACATAATAGGAGAGGAGAGGGATTGCGAGACGGCTTATTCATATATTCTATGTTTCTATCTGATATCCGGCACTGGTTAGCATCTCTTGCAATGTGCGATGGCCAAGACGAGCCATTTCAAGAGGCGGATTCTGTTTGGGATCTTGCTCGGCCTCTACCACAAACCAGCCTTCATAATCATAGCCAGCCAGCCGCCTGATAATCGCGTCAAAATCAATATCGCCATCGCCCGGCACTGTAAAGACGCCCCTGACAACCGCATCCAGAAAACTTTGTTGTGTTTTATCAATTGCCTGCATCACGTTTTTGCGTACATCCTTGGTATGAACATGGGTGATGCGTTTGTGATGATTATCGATGACCCGCAGATTATCGCCGCCGGCAAAGGCCATATGCCCGGCATCAAATAAAAGCGGGATAGAAGAATGTTTCATCAATAAATCCAGCTCTGTTTCATTTTCTACCACTGCGCCCATATGGTGATGATAGGAAAGCGGCATACCCTGTTTTTCACAATATTCGGCAAAATCTGAAACTTTGCGGCCATAAATTGCCATTTCTGTTTCATCAATGACCGGCTTTTGGGAAAGTGTTTTATCGCGCTTGCTTTGTACCGAGCCGGACACCTCGCCATATACGATACAAGGCGCATCTGCTGCTTTAAAAAATTGCAGTTGCTGTTCTATCCGCTCTTTTTCCCGCTCGATATCGCCGGTTAGCAAATCTCCGGAAAACCAGCCACCGCAAACCTGCATATTATATTTGGCCAGGATTGGGCCAAGCTCTTGCATATTCATTGGAAAGCGCTGGCCTGTTTCCATCCCGACAAATCCTGCAACAAATGCCTGGCGCAAGGCCTCTTCCAGCGAGACATCATCCGAGAGATTAACATCATCATCATTCCACCATGCGATGGGGGAAATACCCAGTTTTGCACGCAACATAGCTAAATACCCTGCCTTTGTTTTTTTCTAAACTCTTCTTGTGCGGCGCGCGCCTCTCGGACGCCTTCGCGCTCGGAAACCTCTGGTACGCCCACATACCAGTCAGCCCCGCCCGGTGTCCATTTATACGCATCTGTCCGGATGGTAAGCACAGTTGTTTTATCGGTGGATTGCGCCCATGCCATAGCCTGTTCCAAATCGGACAGGCTGTCACAATGGCGCGCATAGGCCCCCATGGCCGCCGCATGGGCAGCAAAATCCACATAAGGGATATTATCTTTATCTGCCACCCGGCAATCGGCCAGCAAATTGTTAAATCCAGCCCCGCCCATATTTGTTTGTAGCCGGTTAATCACCGCAAAACCGCCATTATCACAAACAATCACAATCATCTTGTGCCCTGACAAAACAGAGGAATAAATATCTGAATTCATCATTAAATAAGAGCCATCCCCGACCAGCACAATCGGCACGCCCTTGCCCTGTTTGGCAATGGCGTGTCCCCAGCCACCAGCCAGCTCATAGCCCATACAGGCAAATCCAAATTCGCAATCAAAACTATAGGGTGATTTACAGCGCCAGTTTTTAATTGTCTCTCCTGGCAAACCGCCTGCGGCTGTAACCATTATATCTTCTGGTTTTGCCTGTTGGTTTACCACACCGATCACCTGGGCATAGCTGGGCGCCTCGGCATTGGTGGGCGCCTGGCCTTTATCTATCTCTTTATTCCAGTCTGCATATAACGCCTGGGCAGTTTGCATATGGGTTAGCGGACACGACCAGTCACCCAATGCTGCAGAGATTTCCTGCAACGTCACCAGCGCATCCCCTACCACCGGCACAGAGCGATGTTTTCCAGCATCAAACCGTGCGGTATTGATATTCACAAAACGTGCATCACGGGCAAAAGTTGTCCAGGAACCGGTAGTAAAATCCTGTAGCCTTGTGCCAATGGCAAGAATAACATCTGCACCTTCTGCCAGGGTTTTTGCCGCATCTGTTCCTTCAATCCCCATCGGGCCAACATAGGCAGAATGGTCATGCACGACCCCCCCTTTGCCGGCAATTGTTTCTGCGATTGGGATACCAAACCTTACAGCAAAATCGGCCAGCATCTGTTCCGCCCCTGAATAGCGCACCCCGCCGCCGGATAATATCAATGGCTTTTTGGCTGTCTTTAACAACTCCACCGCCGCTTCAATCTGGTCAGCAGAAGCACGGGGGCGCGCAATGTGCCATGTTTTTTCTTCAAAAAATTCTGCCGGATAATCATAGGCGATTTCCTGAATATCCTGAGGCAAACCGATAAAGGCAGGCCCGCAATCAGCCGGATCCAGCATGGTCGCAATCGCCTGAGGCAAAGAGGCAATAATCTGCGCCGGATGAGTGATGCGATCCCAGAAACGCGATACCGCACGGAAGCTGTCATTTACTGTGGTAGAGGGCGTACCAAAATGTTCCACCTGTTGCAGAACCGGATCAGGCAAACGGTTGGTAAAGGTATCCCCGCATAACAGCAATACCGGCAGACGGTTGGCATGGGCCACCGCCGCCGCGGTGACCATATTGGTTGCCCCTGGTCCAACAGAGCTGGTAGCGATCATAATCTGGCGTCTTTTCTTTGCCTTGGCATAGGCAATGGCTGCCAGTGCCATAGATTGTTCATTCTGCCCCCGCCATGTCGGCAGCCTGTCTTGCACCGCCTCCAGCGCTTCGGCAAGACAGGTCACATTGCCATGTCCAAAAATACCAAACGCGCCGGCAAAAAGCGGTACGCGCACCCCGTCTATTTCGGTATATTGATTAACCAGATAACGAACGATTGCCTGTGCCATCGTTAAACGAATTGTCCTGTTTGCCATAGCGATGCCTCGGTTTTTTTTCTTGTTCAGCTATGCTATTTTAAATGACAGAAGGCGAAAGAATCAATGTTTTTCACCCCCGGGCACTTCCATCTTGGCCGGGACTCTGCGCGCGTAGAATATCGCCCTTTTTGGCGTTGTTACAAACAAAGATAAAAAGAGAAAATAATGAAAATAAATGTTGGCCTTATCGGTACAGGTTTTATGGGAAAGGCGCATATTTTTGGTTTTGCGACTGCGCGCCGTGTTTTCAATTTGCCAATAGATTTTCACATGAAAATGGTTGCAGATGCCAGCGAGGCACTGGCCAGCGCAGCTGGCAAATCGCTCGGCTTTGCCCGCCATACAGCAGATTGGCGCGACATCATTGCCGACCCGGATATCGGCCTTGTCAATATCACCGCCCCCAATGCCCTGCATAAGGAAATTGCCCTTGCAGCGATTGCAGCGGGCAAAAATGTTTATTGTGAAAAGCCTCTTGCCCCAACCATGCGCGATGCGCTGGAAATGACCCTGGCCGCTGAACAGGCGGGGGTGAAAACGCAAGTGGGTTTTAACTATTTAACCAATCCGATGTTTGGACTAGCCAGACAAATGATAGAGGCAGGAGAGCTGGGCGAGATTTATGCCTATCGCGGTGTTCATGCAGAAGATTATATGGCCGATCCGAACAGCCCTATTTCCTTTCGCCATGACAAGGCAGGCGGGGGCGCATTGGCCGATATTGGCAGCCATGCACTGGCCACAGCCGAATTTCTGTTAGGGCCTATCGCACAAGTAAATGGACAGTCAAAAACACTTATCCCGCAACGCCCGGATAATAACGGCAAGATGCAGCCGGTAGAAATAGATGACATAACCCAGATTTTGGTGGAATTTGCAAATGGGGTTAGCGGTGCTATCGAGGCGAACTGGTGTGCAACCGGGCGTACCATGCAACATGATTTTGAAATTTACGGATCACGCGGCGCGCTGTATTTCTCGCAAGAACGCCTGAACGAGCTGCATTTTTTCGATGCTGGGGATCGCCGTGACAGGCGTGGCTTCAGACGGATTGAAGCAAGCCCTGAACATACCCCTTATGGCAATTTTTGTGTCGCGCCCGGCCATCAGATCGGGTTTAATGATCTAAAGGCGATTGAAATTGCAAAATTCGCCGACGCTTTGGCAGGGCAGGGCGCCGAGCCCTTTAATTTTCGAGCAGGCTACCGGGTTCAGCATATTGTCGAAACCATTCAGAAATCTGCAGCGGAAAAAATCTGGCTGGATGTTTAACCCATTCATTATACAAAAAAGAATTGGCGATTACGCGGCTATATTGCAAGCTCCTTGGCCAAATCGCCAATTTTTGCCCCGCCAGCCATTAGCCGCTTGATATCATCGCCTTCCAGGTCTTTTGCTATGCCTTCACCTATCACCTCGCCTAAGGATAAAAAGGTAAAACGATCGGCAATCAGCCGGGCATGAATTTCATTATGGGTGATAAGGATAATGGCGATATTGCCTAATTGCTGGACACGGCGGATAGTTTTTAACACTTCCATTTGCTGTTTTTGTCCCAGCGCGGAAGTCGGCTCATCCAAAATCAGCACTTTTGCCCCAAAATAAATCGCCCGTGCAATAGCCAGCGTCTGGCGCTGCCCCCCGGACATTGTGCCAACCGCCTGTTCAGGATCGCTGATGGTGATACCGATCTTTTTCATTTCCTGCATTGCAATTTCATGCATTTCATTCATCTTCAAAAGGCCGAACGGGCTTTTGAACCTTGTCAGCTCACGGCCAAGGAAAAAATTGCGCGTGACAGAAGTAAGCGGGTTAAGCGCCAAATCCTGATAGACCGTGCCAATACCGGCATCAGTAGCATTTCGCGGAGAGGCAAAAGAAACCACCTTGCCTTCTACGGCTATCTCGCCACTGGTGGGCGGAAATACCCCTGACAGAATTTTGATAAGAGTGGATTTGCCTGCCCCGTTATCCCCAAGCAGGGCGTGTACCTCGCCTGAATATACTTTCAGCGACACCCCGTTCAGCGCAGTAAAGCTTCCGAATTTTTTCACCAGAGAACGTGTCTCGATAAGCGGCGTTGTGGCAGCAGCAGACATAGCTATAACGTCCCCATAATACGTTTTCGGATATTTTCATTCAGCAAGGCCGATGCCACAATGACCAGACCCAGAAAGACGCGATAGAAAGAGCCATCAATGCCCGGAATATAGAAAAAGGCTTCCTTGGCGATACCAAAAATAAACGCCCCCACAATAATGCCCATAATCGTGCCAAACCCGCCGGTCATGACAATACCGCCAATAACCGCTGCGGCGATCGCTTCCAATTCTTTCAAATTACCTTTGGCGGCATCTGCTGTGTTGACCTCGAACACCTGACAGGTCGCAAAAATGGTCGCACAAAAGGCCGAGAAAACAAACAGTGATATCTTTACCTTATTGGTCGGCACGCCATTGGCTTTGGCCGCGTTTAGATTGCCACCGGTAGAATAAATCCAGTTACCTGCCTGTGTCTTGGAGAGGACAATATAGCATAATATCGATAGCAAGACCCAGATCATCACACAGGAATACAGTCCGGGCGCAAACTGGTTGCCAAAATTATTGGTATTCCAGTCAATCGGAAAATACAGCCAGTCAAAAACAGGTTCCAGAATATCGCCGCCAAAGAAATTCGCGACCGGACGTGCAGTTACAATTGAATCCAAATAGGCTCTGGCAATATCTGCATCGGTAACGGTTTTGGCAACAACCGGGTCAATCTTAAAATTGGCAATTTTATCCTGAATTGTATTGGCCATATAGTCATTGGCAGATGCCAGGGCATTTTCCAGAGCCCGTTCCAGCGGTTTTACGCCCTTTGCAAGCAGAATATCTGTTTTTGCCTCTGCCACCCGGTTATAGGTATATTCCAGCCTTTCGGTAATGGCCGCGATAGTATCGGCTGGCAGGCTGGAAACAATCGCCTGCAAATCAGCTTCTGGCAGGGCTTTAGCTGCCTCGCGCTCCATCTCGCCATAACCTGGCACCTCGATAATATTTTTGATATCGGGAATCTCTGTGACGGTTGTCGCGCCCTTGATTTGATCCGGACGATGGTTAAAGGCGCGCAAGGACACCTCTGTTAGGCCGCGCAAAAAGAACAATCCGCCCAGCGTTACAATAAAAGACGGCAGGCCGGATTTCACCACGATATAGCCCTGAAGCCAGCCAAAAAACAATGTAAAGCACATCGTGATGCCAATCGCGGTAAGCGCAGAGACATCGGTGATGTGGATAAGGGTGAAAAATTCAATATGCATCCCGCCATCAAAGGACAGATAGGGAATAACAATGGCAAATCCCCATCGCAATATCATCGCCATACACGCACCGGCAAAACCGATCATCGAGCCTATAGAGAGATCAAACTCCCCAGCGATAATCAGCAATCCCGCCCCAAGTGCAATAATGCCCAGCTGAGATATCACCCGCAAATTATTGCGAATACCAAGGGCATTAAATCCCTCGCCTGCAAACGGGTTTAACGAAAATTCCCCTGCTGGAATGGAAAAATAGCCAAGCATCCCGAAAAGCAGCAACATTACCCCTATTTGGCCTATCTCCGGGCGAGCCAGCTCTGCATTTAACCAGCGTTGTGCCTCATGCCGATCTGATTCCTGTCGTGTGGTCGCTGAATTTTACATTTTAAATCATCTATTCAAGAAGAATGCAGGAA
>Ga0181580_10004164_pt1 | contig 11736 bp, 8 predicted proteins | sample 071ome_23_FD_132413 | JGI IMG/M metagenome (GOLD analysis project Ga0181580, IMG submission 132413) | Coastal salt marsh microbial communities from the Groves Creek Marsh, Skidaway Island, Georgia - 071403BT metaG (megahit assembly) | ecosystem: Environmental > Aquatic > Marine > Intertidal zone...
AACGCCATTCTCGACGGCACGGACGCCGTGATGCTTTCCGGCGAAACCGCCGCGGGCAACTACGCGCTCGACGCCGTCAAGTGCATGGCTTCCATCTGCCGCGAAGCCGAAGCGTACGTGGACGATGTAGCTAGCTATTTCCAAGTGCTTGAACAGCAATCCATCCCGCTCGGCGTCACCGAAGCTTTGGCTTCCTCGGCGGTTCGTACCGCCCAAAAGGTTTCCGCCACGCTCATCATCACCCTCTCCCGCACCGGTCATACCGCCCAAATGATTGCCAAGTATAGACCAGCCATGCGTATCATCAACGTTTGCATCGACGAGGAGGCATTCCCCGGACGCGCGGATAAAGTTTGCAGAAGATCCCTCGCCATCCGCGGTCTCGTTCCGCTCAAGGAAGACCGTGCTTGGCGGGGAGAGTCCGGACACCCTCAAGAAGTCATGCGCAACGCCATCATCTACGCGCGCGACGTTCTCGGCATGGTTCAGCCGGGCGACCACATCGTCGGCGTTCACCGCATCATGGGCGAAGCCGTACTAAAGGTTATCACCGTTCCCGATCTCTTCTTCGAAGAGTGAGTCATAAATCGCATGAATATTCTCTATTAGCGCCTTGCCATGCATAAATCAAGCAAAATAACCACATCCATACATCCAACCCATGCATGCAGCGTTTTACCGCTCCTACGCGTCTTCGCGAGGATTGGCACGAATCATGCAGTGAAAAGCACACCGCGACGCGTCATAGATCGACGCGCGTCGTGCCTCCACCGACGCTCGCGAATCATGATTCGGTTCATACTCCTTCAGAACCGGCAGGGTAAGACCAGATTGGCCAAGTATTACGTCCCGCTCGAGGATGAAGAGAAGCGAAAACTCGAGTACGAGGTTCACAGACTGGTCGTCAGCCGCGACCCGAAACACACGAATTTCGTCGAGTTTCGCAACTACAAGGTTGTCTACAGACGATACGCGGGATTGTTCTTCTCTTTGTGCGTTGATCTGAACGATAACGAGCTCACGCACCTGGAATCGATCCACTTGTTTGTGGAAATGTTGGATCACTTCTTCGCAAACGTGTGCGAGTTGGACCTCGTGTTCAACTTTCAAAAGGTGTACTTGCTCGTGGATGAGTTCATCTTGGGTGGAGAGATACAGGATTCGAGTAAGAGGGCAATCATGGAGCGGTTGGCAGAGTTGGAGAGGTTGAAGGATTGAGGTTCGTCGACGAGGGGGAATATTTTAGCATTTTGAGAGCGTTTTGACTCTCGCAAGTTTAGACTTCTGCGCTTCTAGAAGCGGAGCAATAGGTAACATACAAGACTATAAATTACAGCGAGCGCGCTTGTCAAAGTGTAAAATGATGGAGTGAAGAGTCATCCGCTCGACGCGACGGCGGTCTCGACGAAAACCGACGCATTGTAGAGGGCGTGTGCCAGGAAGGCGGCGGGAAAGCCTCCTGCACTTCTCACTGCGAGGGCAAAGCATGCCCCGCACACAGCGAGTGACGCAAAGTCATCGACGCTAAAATGGGCGCCAGCAAATAATAAAGAGCTAATCGCGATCGCTACCGGATCTGAGCCCACGCGTCGGCGCAAATCTTCAAAGAGAAACCTTCGAAAGAAGGCTTCTTCCATATACGGAGCGACGAGACACGACGACGCGACTGTTAACGCGACCACCGTGGCGTCACCCGATGCGAAGAGACTCGCCGCATTCACCGTATTTCCACCGTCCAAAGTTGAAAAATCAATCAAACGCGCCGCAACGGCAGCTGCGGCGCCGTACTGCGCGCCTTGGACGATGACGTCCTTTGTTTCCAACTGTTTCTTGGATGACGCGCACGCTCCGCCTTCGCCGCCGCCAACCTTGCTCAATATCCACAGTGTCGACGCCAGCTTGGCTGATTCACACGTGAACAACACACCCGCCAGCGCGCGCGCGTCCTCGCTCGAGATCCCGGCGCGCGATGGATCAACTACGGAGACGGAGACGCCCAGCGCGCCGGCGAGCGCACTCGGCAACACGTACCCGAAAGCGACCCAGGCGTACGCAAACTGCGCGCTCGCGTTCAAGACTTGACTCGATTTCAAAGGTTCACTCGATTCGCCGTCGACGTTCGTCGACCGAATCGATAAATCGATCGCCGAGCGACGGCGAGAGTCGACGAGAGACTTGGCTCGTCGAGCGCCAATCCTTCGTGCGCTCCGCTGAGCGCCTGCGTAGCCGTCTGAACGCGCGAAACGCGTCGAGACGAACGAAAGGCGCATCGTAGACGATGTGTGATCAATGCGCGCGCATGATTGTTCAGTTTTCAGATGCTTCGGCGCGCTCGCGCGTCGACGGCGTCGTCGAGTGAGGCACACGAGGAAGCGCGCGCGCTGAATAGCACCTTCGCGGCGAGAGACCGTGCAAGGAAAGGACTAAGCGAGATTAGGACAAACCTTCATTTGGCTATTGATAGACATCTACTTCAACGAATCGTCCGCCCGCGACGCACGACGCATCGAACCGACTCTGTGCTTCATCTAAACGATCGAGCTCGACGCCGACGCAACCCGCGGCCAGAGATCGGCGCACTCCTTCGCAACCGGACCCGCGATGGCGCTCCCCTTCAACTCGCCCTTCGGGTTGCAAATCACCCCCGCGTTGTCTTCAAAGTAAATGATCAAGCCCTCCTTGCGTCGGATCGGCTTGCGCTGGCGGACAATGATGGCCGGGAAAACCTTCTTACGCAAATCCGGCTTACCCTTCTTCACAGTCGCCATGACCATGCAACCCGGGTTCGCAGCCGGCAAACGGTTTTGACGGCTACCCCAGCCTGCGAATGAGATAAAACACGAAACGAAACATTTAACAGTCAGTCACTCCATTCGTCATCTTCTCCCGCGCTCGTCGCGTCGTCGTCGCCGTCGCGTTCACGGGATCCACGCGTTTGGGGTTCGCGCATATCGCGAGTCTTCACGTACGCTTGACTGCGATGAGGTACAGGTTCTTCGCGCCCGTGTTATCGGCGCAGTTGACCACGGCGCCGACCGGGACACCGAGGGACATCTTGTACTTGGTACCGGAGGCGTTACCGCCACCTGTTCGCGATCGCAGTCGTGATGAAACGCGTCGTCAGTCGTCTCGTTCGCGATGGGCAGAAAGCCCTAAAGCCCTCGAGGGCGCATCCATCTTTCTCGGCGGTACAGACGCGCGCGGTCAACGCCGGGGGTGACACGCGCGATTGGGTGATGATTTACAATCATTTAATGCGCGTCGCGCGCGCGTCGAGTCGCGGACGTACCTCTCTTAGACATGGCTGCTCAAGTCGTGCGTGTCGCTGAAAGGCGGATGGCGCACCGCGGTCAAGAGTCTTCCTCTCCCCTCTTCCCTCTCTTGTTTTCGTTTTCCCCTCTCTTTTAAGTTTACCAGATCTAAATTGATGTTACATATGTGAGAAGGGAACAAATTCCCTGTTTGGAATCTAGTTTCTGTTCCTGATCGTCTATTCTAACTACATTCTATGGTCTCGGCTGCCAAATGTCCGAGCGACGCTCCTCACGACGCGCCGTCGTCGTCGTCGCTGACGAGTCGCGCGAGGGCGATCTCGCATCGTCGCGCCTCGTCGATCGCGTTCGTCAGCGACGTTTTCGCCATTGCCTGGACGGCATCGCAGGCGAAATCACCGGCGAGACGCGCGCGTCGAGCGTCTCTGCATTCTCGCTCGCGCGCGTCGAGCGCGTGCTTCGTAAAGTCCAACGCGCGCGATTTCGCGTGCTTGGCGACGTAATAGCGCCCGAGCGAGGGTTCGTGCGCGAGTCTCGCGATCTCGCGTTCGGCTTGGGCAAAGTCCACCGTCGATGCGACATCGATGTGCGTCTCTGAAGACGCACCGACTCGTCCAGCATCGGCATCTTCTTCTTGTTCTAATCGGCTCCACGATGCGGACGCGGACGCGAAGAGATCGTCTCGCGCGGTATCGAGCGAGGACGTCGAGGACGTCGAGGACGTCGAGGACGCCCTGCGACGCGCAGACGCCGAGTCCGTCTGCCCGACGTCCCCTTTCTGTGACGTCGGATGCATGAAATGAAGCGTCGCTGAGTGCCGTGCTGGAAAATTCACGCACGCCAGAGTCGGTCGGTCGGTCAGTAGCGTACGGGGAGGCGCCGAGGCGCGAACGCCGACGAGGACTCGAAACCGCATCGCATTCCATCGACATGCGCCGACGCGTGGTGACGTGCGCGCTCTCGCGCGCGGCGTTGGACCCACGGATGCCGAGCGGTTACCGTAACTGTCTCGCGTTGCATGCGGGTGAGATAATCGCTCCTCTTCGCGCTCGCGCGCGCGGTTTCGCGGCGGAAGCGGATCGGGACGTCGCAGATGCGCTTCGTTTACACGATTTGACGCTGGCGTTTCGGTCCAGGGGTCATCTCACGGCGGCGTTGGATCCTTTGGGTCGGTCATTGGGGCCAATAGTAAAGGGGTTCGAGACGATGGAGGCGACGACGCCGTCGGACGCGCGGGATATTCACGCCATTTTGACGGGATATCCCGATCATTTGTATATTAGGGGAAGGAAAGTATCGCTGCCGGCGTATCTCGGGCTCAAAGATGCGTCGCCAGACAGGGAGTTTTATCTCGGAGAGGATTCCGCCACGCTCGACCCGACGGGACAGCGCGCAAAGACGCGCTGGACGGCGGCTGAATTATTTGAAAGACTGAGAGACGTGTACTGCGGAACGCTGAGCGTGGAGTGTAATCACTTGACGAGCAAGGATAAGAAGCGATGGCTCAGGCAAGAGGTGGAATCGGGTCCGCATCAGGCAAGTGCGGATGAGAAGCGACGAACGCTGACGAGACTGTTGACAGCGGACCATCTCGAATCGTTTCTCGCGACCAAGTTTCCATCGGCTAAGAGGTTTGGCTTGGAAGGAGCGGAGAGTCTCATACCTGGTCTGAAGGCTTTCGTGGAACGCTCTTCGACGCAGGGTGTGGACGTGGTGGTTATCGGTATGGCGCACAGAGGTAGACTCAACGTCCTGCACAACGTCTTTGGCAAGCCGCTCGGAGCCATTTGCGCAGAGATAGTGGACGATAAGTCTTCATTCTTAGTAGGTGACGTGCGGTATCACCTCGGTGCGACGGCAAAGATAGATATAGGCGCTGATGAGAAGCGCGAGATTGAATTATGTTTGGTGCCAAATCCAAGTCATTTAGAAATGGTCAACGCTGTGGTGAGCGGCATCACGCGGGCGAAACAGTTTAGGATGGATCCGGATAGTCAAGGCGCCGAGGCGCGGTCGAGGGTTTTGCCATTGCTTCTCCATGGTGACGCGTCCTTCTGTGGTCTCGGTCAGAACGCAGAGGTGATGCAACTGCAAGATTTGCCAGATTACACCACGGGTGGCACCGTACACGTGGTGGTGAATAATCAAATCGGTTTCACGACGGTTCCTCGTCGCGCCCGCTCTAGTCCTCACCCGAGTGACGTCGCAAAGGCCTACGGCGCTCCGATCATCCACGTGAACGGTGATGACCCAGATGCGGTCGTGCAGGCGATGCGACTCGCTGCGGATTACCGAGCCGAGTTCCAATCTGACGTCGTCGTCAACTACGTGTGCTACAGACGGTTTGGTCACAACGAGCTGGATGACCCTTCAATCACTCTTCCACTCATGTCGCGCCGCATAGAAGCCACACCTAGAGTTGCGACGACGTACGCCAACGCATGCGTCGCGGAGGGCGTGCTGAGTAACGACGAGCTGTGTAAAATGCGAACCGAAATCAACGATGAACTAGAGGCTGACAGCGCGACGCACGCCGCGTTTGTTCAGAACACGAAGTCATGGCTCGCCTCGACGTTTTCCATGGCTAGGGGCATATCTGGTAGAGAAGCCAGGGTCACCGCAGCCGGTACCGGCATACCGATGGACGCGTTGAAAAACATATGTGACTCTCTCACGGCGGCGCCTCAAGAGGGAGATTTTGAGTTGCACCCGCACGTGAAGGCCATGTTTGACGCTCGAAGACGCGCGGTGGGGCCCGACGCTCAAGCGGGTACCGGTTCCATCGATTGGGCCACCGCCGAAGCCTTTGCGTTCGCGTCATTGCTTATGCATCCGTGTGAAAAGCGTTGGGAGAATCACGTTGCGTGGTGGACGGGAGAGAACGACGAAGGTAATCCAATCGGATCACACGCCCACGTTCGTCTGAGTGGGCAAGACTGCGTTCGCGGTACTTTCAATCAACGCCACGCGGCGGTTTATTGCAATCGCACTTCGCTCGAACACGTTCCTCTGGATAACATTGGACTCGGCCCGCAGGATAAGTTTCGAGCTGCGAATTCGCCTCTGAGCGAACACGCAGTTTTAGGCTTTGAATACGGTTTTTCTGTCGAAGCGGGTAAAGAAGCGTTGGTGCTGTGGGAAGCGCAGTTTGGCGACTTTGCAAACAACGCCCAAGTGATCATAGATCAGTTTATATGCTCTGGAGAAGAGCGTTGGGGACAACAAAGTAACTTGGTTCTTTTGCTTCCGCACGGTTATGAGGGTCAGGGTCCGGATCACTCTTCTGCGAGGCCGGAAAGATGGCTCGCCGCTGCGAATGACGATCCAGACTCGCTTCCAGGTAACGCCGAAGCCGACGTCGCGCTCGCCGAGCGCACATTCGCCGCTCTGGGACCGGATGAGAAGGATTACATAAATTTGGAAAACATCCGCTCCATGATTGAATCTACGGGGTCTGATATTGAAGGGGGAGGGTCGGAGAACGCGTCACAAGTGCCGCTTCAAGATGATAAAGGAGGCATGTGGGACGACATCGAGACGTATTTCGGATCGAGCGGCAAGGTGCATCGACGAGATTGGGTGCGGTACATGCGTCGTCGAGCGAGGGCGAGCGTGACCGCCGACGCCAATTTTATCATGGTGCAACCATCCACCCCTGCTCAATACTTCCACGCGCTGCGTCGACAAATGAGTTCCCCTTACATGAAGCCGCTCGTCGTGCTCACCCCAAAGACGTTGCTTCACCACAAGCACTGCGCGTCAAAATTACTCGATTTCGCGCCAAAGTCATCCTTCAGACGAGTTATCGCAGACGGTGACGCAGGGGACGACGTCACGCGTCACGCAAACATCCCTCTCAAGCCGAACAACGAGATCAAACGAGTCGTATTATGTACTGGTAAAATTTATTACCAGTTGGCGCGCGCTCGAGCGGCTAAGAAAATTTCTGACGTCGCCCTAGTGCGTCTCGAGCAGCTCTTCCCGTTCCCACACGACGCGCTCGCGAGACGTTTACAGCGGTATCCAACGGCTGAGATCGTCTGGGCGCAAGAGGAACCAAAAAATATGGGTTACTGGTCATTCGTCGCTCCGCGCGTCGCCACCACTGTGCGCGCCACCGCCAGACGGTTAAACAACCAATCCGACACGCGATACATTGGTCGTCCATCCGCCGCGTCCGCCGCCACCGGGTCTTTCGCCATTCACAACGCCGAGAGTACCCGCATCATATCCAGCGCATTAGATACTTCTTCCTAGGTGCGTCGAATTCGTCATTGTAAGCATATCATCGCGTTCAAATGCGCCCAAACGACAGCTGGACACTTTTGAATTAAATCGCAGCTCGAATTGACCACACACCGCGCCGCGCCATGGCGCCGCGACGCCCCGGTGGTGGGGCGACGTCCTCCGCGCACCCGGACCCGTCGTCGTCGACGCCGCTTCGTCCGTTTTTCGCGTGTTATCTCGTCGTATCGCTCGACCCATCGAAGAAGGGACGATCCTACGTTGGATTTACCAACGACCCACCGAGAAGACTGGCGCAACACAACGGCGTCATCGCGAACGGTGCGAGGTACACGTCGCTGATGAGACCGTGCGATATGATTCTCATCGTCTCTGGGTTCGCGTCGAAGACGCAGGCGCTGCAGTTTGAGTGGGCGTGGCAAAACCCGGCGAGGAGCAGAGCGACGCGGGAAGCGGCAGAGCGAGCGAAGATTACGGATCGATCCATCGCGCCGGCGAAAAAGGCAGAGTTGATGTGTTTGATGTTGGAGATTGCGCCGTGGAGACACATGTCGCTGACGGTGCACTGTATGAGCGATAAGGCGGAGGAATTAATCGAACGACATAGAGGTAGGATACCGTCGCACGTGACGGTGCGTAAAAGCACGACGAGAGACTTGGAAAACATAGTGGCGATGAGTGCGCCAGATAACAGCTCAGAGGGCGGTGAGAGCGAGAGCGTCACGCTTCACGAACGAGATTTGAACGTTGGTGCGGATGGTGGAGTGGCGACTCCGAGTGTTTCGATGTCGGCGCAAGTCGGTGGCGTACGGTGCGGGGTGGAGATGTGTAGAGAAATCGTTCGGCTCGATCGAAGCGTCGGATGTCCGACGTGCGGTGCGAGGTTTCACGCGACGTGTTTGGCGCGACATTTTTTCAAGGTTGCTGGTGATGAAACATTGAGTTGGCCGAGTCAGTTGATTCCAAAGCACGGTCCTTGCGCAAAGTGCGGAGTCCTCGTACATTCGTGGGGCGCCGCGCTGTGCGCCGGTCAGCAAACGGAAGTGACGCTCTCACAGAATCCCGATCCCAAAACGCCCAAACCTAGCGTCGTGATAGAGGACGACGGTGAAGTTGTCACTTCGGGCAATAAGAGGGATCTAATCACATCAACCGAGCGCAAGGTGAAGGAGCGTGCGAGAGTTCGTTCTTGGGCTGCAAACGTCGAGGACGAATTAGAAGAGAGCGATGGTGACGACGACGACGACGACGACGACGACGACGACGTTGTCGTCTCGTTGATTTAGTTAGAATAGTTAGTTGGTTTGTTAGAATCCTATTTGAGTTGTACTGCACTTTGTGATCAAACTCGCCGCTCGCTCCTCTGCGGATCGAGTATCCTCGTTGGCTCGCTTTGTCACGCTCGCCACGCATTTGGCGACAGATTCGCTCGTCATCGTGGCCTGAATCTCACGTACGAGAAGTCTACGACTCAAATTCGACATCTTCACGACGCGTACGATACCCATTTCTTTCAATACGTCTGCGTTGTAGTGCTGGTCGAGCACCGCTGGCACGATTAGTGACGGCACACCGGCGCGAACAGTCGCCGCAATGCAGCCCATGGAAGCGTGATGGACCGCCATCGTCGGGACAGCCATCGAAGAATGAGCCAAGAGAGACGTGAGTGGGACAAAGTCAAACAGTTTAACGTTTTCGGGAATCAATTTTTGAATGCCATCTTTGTGTTTCGTCAGCATGATGGCCTTCATGGACGTCAAGCGCGACATCGCTCGACAGGCGAGCCGAAAGAACACCTTGGCGTGAGGAGGATTCCCGCTCGCGGATACGAAAACGACGCAGGGTCGCGAATCTCTCCTCACGAATTCAATCGCGCGTCGAAAAGTACTATCACCACTCAAGTCTTTGGATACATCGCTCGACGGAAAGCCGACCTGCATGCTCGTCGTCGCCTCGAAGTACGCGGGCCACATGGCAAGAACGTTCGAAGTCAGAAACCATCGATGAAACACTCCTCGCACCGGCGTTTTGATTCCGTAGACCCGAGATCGAAATGAATTGAGGGCTGGAGCGAAGACGCTGTCCACGAGCCAATCGGCGAAACGCTCGGCGAATCGTCTCAAAACGCCACATTGCGTCTCAAAACGCACAATCGCGCCTGCAAAGTACGGCGGAATCCTTCGAGTCCCTCCTCGCAAGAGCGCCGGAGACAACACGATTGAGTAAAACCTCAAAGTTTTAAATTCATTCGATCGCTCGTTGTGCTCCTCTAGGCATCGCACGGCGAAATCGAGGGTGTGCGCGAGAACGACGACGTCCTCTTCCTCGTTCTCGCCTGAACGCTCGCGACACAACGCAATCAGTTTTCCCGTGTGTTCATCCAAGTGCGACAACCAGTACCGCACCAACATTCGCACACCTCGCCTCGACGCATTTCCTTTTAACATTTCCTCATACGCTTTCGCGCTGCCAACCCCAACAAACCGCAAGTCGTTTCTCGCCTCGCTCGCATACATTGGATTGGCGAGCACGCGAACATCCGCGCCGAGCCTCGCGAACGCCTCCGCCAACCGCAAGCACGGCACGACGTCCCCGCGCGAGCCGTAACACGCCGAAACAATTACCCGCATTCGCTCGAACGCCGCGTCGAGGTCTCCCACGCGGGCGTTCGGAAGTCACACGACTCAAAACATCGCTCGTTTTCCATTGTCAAATGTTGTTGCTTTTTGCAAACGTCAACAAACCGAAAACGGACGAGCCGCACACCCGCGCGCGCGACCTCGCGCGATTCGGCGCGAACGCCGACGACGTCGATCGGTTCGCGTCATCCCAGCGCGCACCTTTGGTCGCGCACCCGCGTCTGCGTCGCCGAGTGACGAGTCGAATCGTCGCGAACGACGCTTTTTCAAAAGAGCAATGCCGGCGGCGGGCTTGGCGACGTCCACGTCGGCGCGTATAGCCCCGGGAACCGCGCGTCGCGGTCGAGGTGAATGCACGCGTGATGCGCGAGGTGTGCGCGCGCCGCGGCGCGCGCTCGAGGCGAACAAGGACTGGCCTCCCGAGGATGTTTGGGAGGATTTCGCGCGCGCGCACGAGGGCGAATACGTGGGCGTCGGCGCCACGTTCGATGGAAAGACTGGTGCGTGCGTACCGTTGGAGGATAGGTACGTTCCAGAAGCGTTTAAAGAGTACGGGGTCGGGGTGAACGATTGGCAGATTCGAACTCGCGGGGCGATGACGGCAGATGGGGATGGGGTGAGGTTGGAGACGACGCGGTTTTGGCCGGAAGCCGGGTGTGAGTTTGGCAAATCGGACGCCGCAAAAACGGAAACTGTGGACGTGTGCGCCGGTGGACAGATGGGGAAGATGTTTATCGTTCAGGGTTGTTACGCGGATGGACCCATGTTGTTGCCAGAGTGCGTCGAAGGCGCAGAGGTGAAGTTTTACTTTGCGTTTGTGGAGGACGAAGCGCCGAATGAGCGAAGACGCGTCGAGCTCAGAGTGCGCGCGGCGCCGGGTAAAAAGCGAAACTGGGAGCTCGTCGATGCCTTTGTGACGCACGAGGTGCTAGATGGGAGCAATGTCCGTCCGCAGAGTCCGGCGACGAGCGGGGAAATCATGCCCGAGGACGCGGTGGTGTTGGGAAATTGGAGAGCTGACTCGGGCGTGACGTTCATCACGCTCGAGGCGTTGTCCGAAGTACCAGAGGACAGAGACGAGAACGCAGAAGAAGTTGGGCCGGCGCAAAAGCTCGCTCAGGAAAAGCCAAACGATGCCGCTTTGGCAAAGGCGGCTGAAGCGGAAAAGGCGGCGAAAATCAGAAGCGAGAAGGAGGCAAAGGAAGCCGCCGCCAGAGCGCCCGAGGGCATCATCGTCGTTCCTTGGTGGGCCGTCAAGTCTCCCTCGAGCTGGGCGCAGGGCGGTGAGTACATCGTAGGCGGCAACTCGCCTCTGATTTTCTTACCCGGTAACATCTGGGTTCTCGTTGAATCCGTGGACGATCAACTGGTGTTAGAGTGCGGGCGCTACGACGGAGGTTTACCCGGACCCGAACTCGCGGATGTAGAGCGTCGCGTCATCGCCCGACGCTATCGCAAGGGTAGATTTGCCTCTGCGTTCTTCGTTCGCGAGCGCCAACTCGATTCGGTCGAGTTGGAGGAGGAAAAAGATGAGTTTGACATCTGGGACGAAGAGGATGGATTGCTTCCGCTGTGAAAGC
>Ga0181580_10004178_pt1 | contig 11727 bp, 9 predicted proteins | sample 071ome_23_FD_132413 | JGI IMG/M metagenome (GOLD analysis project Ga0181580, IMG submission 132413) | Coastal salt marsh microbial communities from the Groves Creek Marsh, Skidaway Island, Georgia - 071403BT metaG (megahit assembly) | ecosystem: Environmental > Aquatic > Marine > Intertidal zone...
ACTAGAGCATACACTGACTCTATGAACCAAATGAGATTAAAGTTAGATGAAAAAGTAGCTGTAGCAAAAGGTTTGTTAATGAACAAAAAAACAAACGATGCTGCGTTCTTAATGATAGGTAAAGCATGGGAACAAAACAAAGGTGACGGTTTAAAAGATTTAAGATTTGATAAAGTAGTTAACGAAAAGTTTGTAAATAAAAATGATTATGACAAAAATGTACTTAATTATTTAGAACAAAGAGCAACACTAATCGCTAACGGTATTGTAGGTGACCCATCAGAATTTAAACAAATTATAGATTATCTAAAAGGTAAAAGAGGAAAAGACGGTAAAATACCTTCTTTCTTAGAAACACCAGACCACCAAGAACAAGCAACTAAAATTATAACAGCTATTACTAGCGCAGTTAATTCTGGTACTAAAAAATTAAATATAGAAAAAATGTTCTTTGATGGTGAAGGACATAAAGAAGTTTGGAATGGTGAAAAGATTTCTTTAGCAGATAAGAAAGTAGCACAAGCTAGTATTTATGAAAAAATTGTTACTCTAGTAGATGAAGAAGCAAAGATATGGGAAAGCAATCCTGCTAACAGAGGACAGAAGTTTCCAAAAGAAGATAAAGTAAATGCGTACATAGCTTCTATTATGTCTAAAAATGCAATTGTATTTTATCCATGGAAAGAAGAATTAGAATTAGGTTTAGGAATTATTAATTCTACTAACGTGTTTCAAGTAGACCAAGTTCCACAATTTATAAAAGGTTACGAAAGATTTAAAATTTTAAAAAGACTAGGACAAGACAACAATCCTGTAGCTGACTATTTAACTGGTAAAGAAGAAATTTTCTACGAAGGTGTTTTGTCATTAGAAAAGAATGGTATGGAATTACAAGACGCTGTGGCAACTATGTGGAAAGTACAAAATATGCCAGGCATAGAAAAACGATTTGAAAACATAGATGATGAAATACAAAGTTCTATAGAAGAAGCATTTAAATTTTGGTTTAAAGATGACGCTGATACTACAGCACAAGTACAAGAAGCCATAAGAATTTCAAAAATATTAGTAGCTACTGGAACTAATGAAACATTAGCAAGAGACAAAGCAATCGACATGATTAAAAAATCATACATTGCTGTAGATGGTATTTTATGGAACAAAAGAAAAATGCCTGGACTTGATGGTGACGCAACGTTCCACGCTGAGTTAACTAAAAAATCTGTATTTCTTGCAACTGAAGTAGCAAACAAATCAAACAGTTTCTATGAACCAGAAGATTTAGTATTAGCACCTTGGTTTGGAAATATGTTTGTAGTTATGGACAGAAACACAATGGCACCGGTAAGTATAGACGGTAAAGCATACGCATTTAGTTATACAGAAATATTTAATAACAATTCTGAATTTAATAAGAAATTCTTAGATGAGTCTGAGTGGAATAAAATTCTTAAAGAAAGAAACGAAAAGTTATTAAAACTTTATACTGGTGATGATGTACCTACGTTTAATAATGTAGATGACCTCAAAGCTTATAACGAAATGAAAGACGGACTAAAAATAGTAAAGGACTAAAATGAGCAACATAGATTTTGATTTTATATTAAAACAAGAAGGCTTTGAAACAAAAGGCTACGTACCAGACGCAGAAAATTCTAAATCTGGTGTGACAATTGCTAGTGGTTTTGATTTAGGTGCTAGAAAATTATCTGATTTAAAAGGATTACCACAAGATATTATTGATTTACTTTCACCTTTTTTAGGTTTTCAAGGCGCAGAAGCTTCTGAAATTGCACCTAATTTAGAAGTTAGTGAAGACCAAGCAAAAATAATAAACGAATTTGCTAAAAGCGAAGCAATTACAAATCTTAAAACTAAATGGGAAAATGCTACTGGTACATCATTTGATGATTTAGGAACTGAACAAGCAACTGTATTAGCTTCTGTAGCTTTTCAATATGGGGATTTAGAAAGTAGAACACCTAACTTTTGGAAACAAACTACAAGTGGTGACTGGGTAGGTGCATATAAAAATTTATTAAAGTTTGGTGACAGATATACAAGCAGACGACTTGATGAAGCTGCATTGTTATGGAAATCTGATGCGCTAAAAAAAAGCATTGACGCAGGAACATCAACAGGAATCCTAAGTGATGAAGCGCAAAGTGCGATAAATAATGTATTAGAAAGTCAAGAAGCAAAAGATGTTGTTGATACAGCACAAAAAGTTGTAGAAGATACCGATGGTAATTTCTTTACAAACTTATTAGACGATTTAAGACAAATCAATGAAGATTACAAAGCTACTGGTCAAACAGAATTAGAAAAAATACAAGAAGATTACGCTGAAAAAGTAGAAGAAAAACAAATAAACGAAGCTGCATTTGAAAAAGGTAAAGATGAATTTGTATATGCTAACAAAGATAAAATTATTGAAGGTTTACAAAAACAAAATGAAGAATTAGAAAATACAGATTTTTTAGAAGGACATAAAAATCCATCATTCTTAGACCCAATGTTAGACGTTCCTACTATAAGTGAAAAGGAACAGTTTCAAATTGATAAAGTAAATGCAGAAGCTAAAGAAAAGTTTGCAAAAGAAACTTCATACTTAGATATTGGTAAAGCAGCAATTGACCAAGAGTGGATAACATCATGGATATTAAAATCATCTGGTAGAGAAGACTTAGACCCTAACTATGAGTTTGGTATTAATGATTTTGTATTAAGTAAAGAACAACAAGATGAATTAAAAAAAGATGTAAACCCAGATTATTGGGATGCTTTTGATGAAGCTAAATCTTTTGCAGAATTAAAACAAATAAAAGAAAAAATTTTAGACGTACAAGAAAAAGAAAAAATAATTATGTCTAAGGGTATTGCTACTGGATTGACAGCAAGATTTCTCGCAGCAGTCCTGGACCCAACAGCCATAGCGGCGGCGATTGCTACAGATGGTTTAATGGCACCGGCAATTGTAATGAACAAAGCTAATCGTATACAAAGAATTATACGAGGTGGTTTAGCGGCAGGTACAACTAACTTAGCTATTGAAGGTGCGTTGGTATCACAAAATCCTACACTAGGCACAAAAGAATTATTAATTGCAAGTGCGGCAGGATTTGTTTTAGGTGGAACTATAAGAGGAATTAAAAGTAGAAACATTGATGAAAATGAAGTTGCATTAAACAAAGCTGTAGATGATTACACAAAAGTAAAAGAAAAAGAAATACTTGATGAAGCAGAATTAAAGCCAACTACAAAAGGTAACAAAAAATATGATGTGGCTAACAAAACAGAACAAGACGATTACGACAAAGTAGCTGACGAATATAATAAAGACTTAGCTGACAGAACAACAATAAGAACAGACGGTAACACAGAAATCAGAATGCCTAATGGTGAAGATGAATACATCGTAACTAAAGACGGTAAAATTTATAAATGTGATTAAGGATATTAAATGGCAGAATGTAAAATAAAAGAAGAAAACCTAGAATACACTGGCAAAGACGAAAATGACGCTATGGCTGAGTTGTATACCAACTACATGGCAAGACAATTAAAAGACGTTGCTGAAAATGGTGACGTATTTATGGGTAATGGTTTTTGGAAATGGTTTAGATTTGACCGAGCAGGTGTAACAGATATGTCTAAAAACAAATTAGTAAGAGGTATATCTAACATATTATATGAGTCTATTGGTAAGACTGGCAAAAACTGGGTTAGGTCTAGAACAATGTCACAAGTTAAACAATACGAACTTAATAGACAACGTACATTATATTATAAGAACTGGGTATCTAGTTATGACGCTTGGTTAAAAGAAAATGGTTACAAAAGAATACATTTACATGGCATTACTAAAAGAGAAGAGTTTAACGAATTAGTAGCTAGAGCCATAAGAGGGGAAGCTATAGAGAGTCCTTCAGTAAACAAAATGGCTAATGCACAAAGAGAAAGATATTCTGAGTTGCTACAAAAAGCAAAAGACTCAGGTGTTAGAGGTGCAGACAAAGTAGAAGAAAACTTTAATTATTTAACTAGAATTTATTCTAACGCTAAACTTTCTAAACTAATTGATAAGTTTGGTTCAAAAAAAGTAGAAAGATTTTTAGCTAGTGCAATGCGTGGTGGTCTTAATGAAAAAGCAAATTTAAGATTAGCTAAATATTTAATGAGAGTTATTCAAAGACAAAAGAGTGAATACCAAATGAATATTGGTGGCATACTAAATGCAAAAGCAGAAGACTTAACTAGAATGCTACGTGAACAAACTGATTTAAGTTCAGATGAAATATTAGAAATTACTAACGCTGTGTTTCCTAGTAAAGGTGGCACATCAAATGTATTTAAAAGTAGAAGAGTTAAACTTGATGAAACATATTCTGATGGTGAAATGTCAATATCAGATTTTTTAGAAAATGACTCAGAAATATTATTCTTAAATTATGCAAATAATCTTACTGGACAAATAGCATTAGCTGAACGAGGTTTTAAATCTGGTTCAGATTGGACAGCTATGATGAGACAGATAGAAAAAGAATATGAAAATTTAGGTGTGGCTAAAGAAGACAAAGTAAGAATAAATGAAATGAAAGCTTTGCAAAGTGGTTATGACCATTTAGTTGGTAAACCGTTAGAAGACATATCTACTACATATTCTACATTTGGAAGAATAATGAGAAAGTATAATTTTGCTAGAATTATGAACCAAGTAGGTTTTGCTCAGTTAGCTGAGATAGGTGTATTGATTGCAAACGTGGGTTTACGTCAAACAATAAAACATTTACCAGAAATGAGAAAACTTGTTAAGCGATTAAAAAATGGTGAAATTGATGATGAGTTTATGAGAGAAGCTGAAGAAATCTTTGGTGGTTTTGGAAGTGAAAGACTTATTAATCAAGTAGCTAATCAATCTGACGAATTTGGTGCAAGACTATCCTCATCAAAAGTTATTAAATTAGAAAGAGGACTTGACCATTTAAACAGAGTTACAGCAGATATATCTGGGATGGCTTTAGTTAACACAGCAATGAAAAGAATTGCATTAAAAGGTATGGTGCAAAAATGGGTTGATGAAGCTTTTGGTGGTAGTGCAGCTATGTCTAAAAAACGTGCTAGAGATTTAGGTATTTCTGACGCTATGTATAAAAGAATTATAGACCAAATTAAAAAACACGCTGTCACAGAAGAAGGCGCATTAACAAAAAGAAAAATTAAAAGAATTAATATTGATAACTGGGTGGACCAGGAAGCTGCGTCTACATATGCTCATGCAATAAATAGATGGGGCAGAAGAACTATTCAAGAAAACGATATTGGTGAACAAATGTTTCTTGGTGGTTTAACTGATACTACAACTGGAAAAATATTATTTCAGTTTAGAGGATTTATGATGACAGCTTACGGTAAGCATTTGTTACATGGATTAAAAATGAATGATGTACAAGCTTACAAAGGTTTTATGATGTCAACTATGTTTGCAGGAATGGCGTATGTTGCACAGATACAAGCTCAAGCAGCTCTAATGACTGGAAGAGAAAGAAAGAAATTTTTAGAAAAACGTTTAGGTAAAACAGACGAAGAGATAATTAAAAATATTGCTAAAGCAGGATTTCAACGTTCAGCTTTTGCTTCACTAATACCGGCTACAATCGATACTGGATTAGGAATATTTGGAGTTAATCCTTTGTTTCACTATCGTTCAACTGGACTAGACTCTAACATTATAACTGGAAATCCAACTTATGATTTACTTTGGACAAAAGGATTTTCACCAACTGGAGGTATTGCTAGAACAGCAAAGGCAATGTGGGATAAAGATTATGACTTCTCACAGTCACAATACAACGACATAACTCAAATGTTTATATTACAGAATGCTTTAGGTATTCAAAACGTAATCAGAAAGTTAGGAAGTATGTACCTTCCTGAAAAACCATAACAATAAGTACCCATATTAGAAGAAGAATAGGAGTGTAAATGGCTAATTCATTTGTAAGATATACAGGTAATGGTTCAACCACACAATATGCAGTAAGTTTCTCATATCGTGACCAGGCTGACGTAACTGTAACAATTAATGGTGTAGCTACAACTGCTTTTACATGGAACTCAGCAGGGACTCAAATTACATTCTCTTCACCACCGGCTAATTTAAGTGCAATTGAAATTAGACGTAAGACAAGTCAAACATCAAGATTAGTTGATTATGCGGCAGGTTCGGTCTTAACTGAAAACGATTTAGATACAGACTCAAACCAAGCTTTCTTTATGTCACAAGAAGCTATTGATGACGCAGGCGATGTAATCAAACTAGACGCAGCAAACTTTCAATGGGATGTACAAAGTAAAAGACTTACAAATGTTGCAGACCCAGTAAATAATAATGACGCTGTTAACAAACAATTTATTTCAACAAATTTACCAAACATTACTACAGTAGCAGGTATTTCAAGTGATGTTACTACAGTGGCAGGCATTAGTGCTAATGTTACAACTGTAGCAGGCAACAACGCTAATGTTACAACGGTTGCTTCTAACATCGCAAATGTAAACACAGTTGCAACAAATATTGCAGACGTAGTTACTGTTGCTAATGATTTAAATGAAGCAATATCTGAAATTGAAACGGCAGCAAATGATTTAAATGAAACAACTTCAGAAATCGACACAGTATCAAACAGTATTGCTAACGTTGATACAGTAGGAACAAATATTGCTAACGTAAATACAGTTGCAGGAATTTCAGCAAACGTCACTACAGTGGCAGGAATTTCTAGCGATGTAACTTCAGTAGCAGGAATATCTACAGCAGTTTCAAATGTTAATTCTAATTCAACAAATATTAATGCTGTTAACTCTAATTCAAGCAACATTAACACAGTTGCAGGTAACAACACTAATATTAATACTGTAGCAGGAATATCTTCTAACGTAACGACAGTTGCAGGAGTTAGTTCAGATGTTTCTACAGTATCAGGAATTTCAGCTAACGTTACGACAGTTGCAGGAATATCTTCGGATGTGACTTCAGTTGCTAACAACAATGCTAATGTAACGACAGTAGCAGGCGCAATTACTAACGTAAACAATGTTGGTGGTTCTATAACTAACGTTAATAGCGTAGCTGCAAACTTATCTGGAGTAAACTCTTTTGCAGAAAGATACAGAATTGCAAGTTCAGCACCGAGTACATCAAATGATGTCGGAGACCTCTATTTCGATACAACGGCAAATGAACTTAAAGTTTACAAAAGTTCTGGATGGGCTGCGGCAGGTAGCACAGTCAATGGCACTGCAAACAGGTTCGAGTACACAGCAACAGCTAATCAGACAACATTTACTGGTGCTGACTCAAACGGTGCTACAATGGCTTATGACGCAGGGTTCATTGACGTTTATTTGAACGGTGTCAAATTAGCAAATGCAGACTACACAGCAACTTCAGGTACAAGCGTGGTACTTTCTAGTGGTGCTTCAGTAAATGATATTTTAATGGTGGTGGCTTATGGTACATTCCAATTAGCTAACGTATCAGTAAACGATTTAACAGATACACCTGCGGCTTTAGGGTCAGCAGGACAGGCTTTAGTTGTAAATTCTGGTGGTACGGCATTAGAATATGCAAATGCTTCTTCAGCAGAAGTATATGGTTTTAATAAAAATTCGTCTGGCGAATTGATTGTGACAACAACCAATCAAGGAGTAGACAATATCTCATCAACAGATTACGCCAACTTTGATGATGTTCAATATGCGGCAAGTGGTTTTACTTGGTCGTTAAACAATGGCGAACTAATAGCAACAATATAAAGGAGTTAAAAAATATATGGCTACAGTTAATTTAGGCTTGATTAAGTTCAGATGGCAAGGGGCTTATGCAGGTGGAACAGCTTATGTAAAAGATGACGTTGTATCGTACAATGGTTCGTCTTATGTTTGCATTTTAGCTAGTACAGGGAACTTGCCAACCGATACTACTTACTGGAATGTAATGGCACAAGGTGCAGACATTGCTTCAATATCTGGTTTAGCACAAGGTGATATTTTATATTACAATGGAACAGATTGGGTTAGACTTGGTGCAGGAACAAGTGGTCAAGTTTTACAAACAGGTGGTACAGGTGCAAATCCATCTTGGACAGACCAAGCAAGTGGAACAGTTAAACAAATTAAACTATTTAACAGAGAATTAACTGGAGATGTATCAGTTGGTACTGGTGGTACTTGGATTGATACTGGAATGGTTTTAACTATTACTGGAACAAGTGCATCAAATTATTATGTACACAGATTTCATTTAAACGAGCCTTGGGGTAATACTTCATCATGGCATTTAAACTTTAGAGTTTGGAATGTAACTGATGGTGCTGTAGTAGGTAATCAGCAATATATTGCATCTATAGAAGGTGGTGGCTCTCATCCACAAGGTGTTTCTGTTCAAGGTTCTATATTTGAGTCAGCATCAACTTCAGCAAAACAATATAAAGTTCAATACGCAAATGCAGGTAGTAATAGTGCTTATGTAAACTGGCGAGGTAGTGCAGGTTATCAAAATTATTCTATTGAAGAAGTAGATGGAACATTAACAACAGATGCTACATAGGAGAAATAAAATATGATTAGAGACGCAGATGTAATTAATAGTTTTGAATATCCTTTTATTTTAAAAGGAAAAATTGAAAACGAAAATGATTTTAACAATAATTTAACAATTCTTTCAACAACAGATATTAATGCAGATGGAACAGCAAATCCTATTGCTAAACCATTTACATATAATGAGTTTGTTGCAAAGAAAACTGAATTAGAAAATCAAGAAACAACTAAAGCAGATTTAAAAGCTAGTGCAAAAGCTAAATTAGTGGCAGGTACGCCATTAACTGAAGAAGAAGCTAACACAATAGTTCTTTAATAAAAATCACAAATACATTGTAGGAGAAAAACTAATATGACAAAAGCTAGAGACTTGTCAAAATTACTTGGTACAAATACCAATGGAGTAATACCATCAGGTAATCTTGATGTAGACTTTGAAAACATAGTCGATACTGGTACAGAGGGTACTAAAGTAGCTTTAGGTACAACAGCACAGCGAGGGTCTACACAAGGTCAGATTAGATTTAATACTACGACTGGATTAGCTGAATATTTTGATGGAACTTCATTTGTAAATATTGAGGGAACACCAATAATAAATTCTGTGTCGCCAACAAGTATAAATACAGGCACAAATCCTTTACCACAAAATATAACAATTACTGGAGTAAATTTTCAGTCTGGTTCAACAGTCACTTTTATTGACAATCAAGGTACAGAAACAAATTCACCAAGTGTGACTTTTACAGATGCAACATCACTTACTGCACAATTACCAAGTAGCGTCACAATAGGTAATCAACCTTTTGATGTTAGAGTAAATAATCCTACTGGTTTAACTGCTATATTAGCAGACGCAGTACAATTAGATGCCTTACCTACTTGGACAACTTCAGCAGGAAATATCGGAACGATTGTTGATAAAGGAAATCAAAGCGTATCAGTATCAGCAAGTGACCCAGATGGGGGTGCTGTAAGTTATTCTGAAACTGGTGGTACTGTTTTATCAACAGCAGGATTATCTTTAAATTCATCTACAGGTGCAATTACTGGCGACCCAAATGATTTATCAACTAATTCAGAAACAAAAACATTTACACTTCGAGCAACTGACAACGAAAATAATACAGCAGACAGAACATTTAATATTATTATTAACAAAGCATTAGATGGTTCTACGACAGCAAGAGCAGGATTTTCAGCACAAGATTTATTAGATGCAAGTGCAAGTTCTGGTAGTGGTAAATACATCAATATTAATGGAACGATAGTTCAGATGGAATACGATAGTACAGATAGGTTTGGAACTGGAGTTTCTGGTTGGTTAAAATTTGATAACTCTTTTAGAAATTCTTATGGTGGAAATTTATCTCCGACAGCAGGTAGTCCTACTTATGTGACTGGTACTTGGAATAATAATTATCAAGAATTTATTTTAGGAAATGCGTCTAATGGAGATACTAATGGTACTTATATCGGATATGTTCAAATGAATTTACCAAGATTACAATACGCACACATTGAAACTGTGACAGCAAGTGGTAGTGGTGCGCAAACACCAGACGATACAGCAAGTTGGGATTATTCAGGTAATCAAACTTGGAACTCATACACAGTTGATTATGTTGCAAATAAATCAGCACAAACACCAAATCCACAAGGTTATCCTTTTGCTATTTGGGACGATGGTATTTCAACTGACAGCTACGATACGACCAATGAAAGTGTTGGCTCTACTGGAAATATTATTTATCCAAATCCAGGTGGGGTTTTAGGTAGTTATCAAGGTTCACAAACTTGGAATAGGTCGAATTGGTCACAAGTTAGTTTTTCTTCTTTTAATACAAGTGGAAATATGAAGTTTGTAGCTTTCACAGGAGATAGTGGTCAAGAAAGCTACAATTTTACTAACTTTGAAATGTGGGTTCATTAATGCCTAGAAAAAAAATTACACCAACACAATATGCTGAAGCAACAGCAGGTGTAAGACTTTCAGCACACGAAAAGTTATGTGCAGAGAGAATGAAATTATTACACACAGCCATTGATGAATTAAAAACAGAAGTAAAATCTTTAAGACAAGACGTTTCAAAAGGAAAAGGTGCAATAAGTGTGCTTGTTTTTCTTGGTGGAATAATCGGTGTCATATTAGGTTATTTTAATTGGGAGTAAACAATGTTAAATTTTATATTACCTTTAGTCAAAAATCCGTTTGTCAAAATTATTGCAGAAAAGACAGTCGGTGCAATCACACATAAATTAGAAAAAGACAAAATTATAAAAGCAAAAGAAATAGAAGCCGCAGCTAAATTAGATATAGCAAAAGTTGGTGTACAAATGGAACAAGTACGTCAACAAGAACATTCGTGGAAAGACGAATATTTAGTCGTTTTTTACACGCTAATTTTTGGTATGCACTTCTTGCCCTGGACCCAACCATGGTGTGACAAAGCTTGGGACGCTTTGCAAAAAGCTGACCCTATGTTTTGGTACATTATTTTAACAATGGTAGGGGCTTCATTTGGTGTAACTACTTTAAATAAGCTTAAGAAGAAATGATAGATAAAATTTTATACGCATTTTTTAGTTGGTTAGACAACGTGGCTGATAAAATTGAAGCAGTAGTCACATTTGATGTAGGGGAAAAAAATAAAATTAAAAGAAAGAAAAAGAAATGAAAATATCGGAATCGACACCAGTGTCTATGCCAATGAAAAACCTTTTAAGTATAATCTCAGCGTGTTTAGTTGGCGCGTGGTTTGCATTTACAGTTATTGAACGTCTTAACGTTATAGAGACTGAACAAAAATTAATGTTATCTGATTTAGAAGCTGCAAATGAATTTATTGTAGGTGTACCTAAGGGAAATATGGTTTCACCCCAAATACAAGAATTATTTATGCTTGTAGAATTTGTAAGCACTAATCAAGAAAAATTAAAACAAAATGTTGAAGAAGAATTGCCTTCAATAAACGCATTAAAATTAAAAGTAGAGTTTTTAGAAGATAGATTAAAGAAAGCCGAAACTTTAATCGACAAGCTTCGAAATAACGGCACACACAAAGGAGAATAGAATGAAGACTGCGTTAGTAATTGCATTGCTTATGTTTACACAACAAAGTG
>Ga0181580_10004182_pt1 | contig 11724 bp, 10 predicted proteins | sample 071ome_23_FD_132413 | JGI IMG/M metagenome (GOLD analysis project Ga0181580, IMG submission 132413) | Coastal salt marsh microbial communities from the Groves Creek Marsh, Skidaway Island, Georgia - 071403BT metaG (megahit assembly) | ecosystem: Environmental > Aquatic > Marine > Intertidal...
CCCTTATAGACTAATATAATTCTTTATATACCATATAAAGAACCTTATATGATATTATAAACCCTTATAGACTAATATAATTCTTTATATACCATATAAAGAACCTTATATGATATTATAATCTCTTATAGACTAATATAATTCTTTATATACCATATAAAGAACCTTATATGATATTATAATCTCTTATATGGTATTATAATCTCTTATATGATATTATAATCTCTTATATGGTATTATAAACCCTTATAGACTAATATAATTCTTTATATGGTATATAAAGAACCTTATAATGAAATTGTAAAAAATGATAACATTGTAATATATATAAAAAAATGGAACAAATTTATTTGAAAAAATGCAATTGTGGTAATTTTGAATTGGAACATTATTTCAATACAAAAACAAATGAAATAATTTATATAAATAAAAATAGCGATAAATTAGAAAAGGTTTGTAAAAGCAATAGATGTAATTATTTTTTTAATAACAATTTTAACAATAATTGTTTTAGAAACATATGTAGCTATAAACATATTATGGATAGTGAAATACCTCAAAATGGTAAAATGTCATTAGCACTATCACGCCATACAAAAAAAGGTATATTTGGTTGGTTTAATAATATTGATATTAGCCTAAATGTTATGAATAATATTTATAATATTAGAAGTTTAATAACTGAAGATGATCGTAAATTATGTTTAGAATATATAAATATAATATACAATACACCATTATATTATAATATACTTAAAGAACTTGATGAAGGTGTTGATTGTGAGTATTTAGTAAAAACATTTAAATTAAACAATGTATTTACAAAAATAAGTAATAATCTTGTATCACCTTCATCTGTTTTAACATATTTGCCAGGTATTTACAGATATGATAATTTATATTATAATAAACCAAAATTAATTAAAAGAAAAGTAGAAGAACCACCAGGTGCTATTAATTTTAAGCAATCTAAAAATACACTAACACCAATAGAAAAACAATTAAGAGCTATGAAACCAATTAAGTTTCAACCAAGTTTATCTAAAGAAAGTGAATGGATAGAAAGAAATAGTAGAAATATTAAAATTAACAATACAGGTATTATATACTACATAAACAAAAAAACAAATGAAAAGTCTTGGATACATCCTATAACAAAACAAACTAATCTACCGGGTGGATATAAAACTCCTGAAGAAGCAGGATTAATATAAAATGCGTAAGTTATATAAGTGTTTATCTATTCTTAATGTATAAAATGGAATTTGAAATGAATAATGATTTTGATTTTAACCTTCCAAGCAAGAAAATTAATATATTAGATGATAACATTTTATTTAATAAATCTAAGATATCTGATGAAGTTTTAAGTATGTCTTCACGTGAAGATATTAGTATTGCAGATGAAATAGAAAGTAATGCCGATAGCGATATAAATAAAAACAATAATTTTGTATTTAAACAAGCTAGTATGAGTAGTAATTCAGATGATTTTTCAGAAATATCAATAGACGATGTTCCTAAACCACAAATGCAAAGAGAACAAGTTAGAAATACAATTCAAGATGAAATGACAGAAAAGAAAGAAATATTATATCAATTTGATCGTTTAAAATCTAAAGGTGTTAAAGTTCCTTATGATTTTAATATGAACTCCAATATTCACGAAATGAGATCTAGTTATGAAAGAATAAAACGTGAGAAAGAGATAGATGCATCTATTAGATTTCAACGTAAAATGATGATGGGTTTTGTAACAGGTTGCGAATTTTTAAATACTCGCTATAATCCTTTTTCAATTGAATTAGATGGTTGGTCTGAACAAGTGCACGAAAGTGTTGATGACTATGATGATATATTTGAAGAATTACACGATAAATACAAAGATTCTGGTAGTAATATGGCACCTGAATTACGTTTATTAATTTCTCTAGGTGGAAGTGCTTTTATGTTTCATCTTACAAAAAAAATGTTTAGTAATTCGCAATTACCTAAAGTGGAAGAAGTACTACAAAGAAATCCGGATTTAATGAAAAAGTTCCAAGAAGCATCAGCAATGGAATATATGCGTGGATCGCAACAGCAATCAGGATCTTTTGGACCATCTAGTAGACCAGCAATGCCAACACAAACTAGAAATAAACCAGATACATCATCCGGTGGTGATTTATTCGGTATGGTTTCTAATTTATTTAATACAACACAAAGTAATCCTACAACAGATGTGGATGATATAATAAATAATGTTCATTCAAAGATTAATTTAGTTCCTACTGAAGAAAATATGATGGAAACTTTAACAGTAACAGAGGATGAGATAACTTCTTTAATAGAAGATACAGCAGATATTAAATTGATTAATAGTGCTGGAAAAAAAACTAAAAAGTCTAAAAAAGATACAAGAGTATTAAATCTTTAAGATCTTTGTTTTAACACTTTAGTATTAACTTTATTCATTAAACTTTTGGAGACTTTCTTAAATTGACTAGCAGAATTACTTAATTTTCTAGGTGTTTCTAATACAGAACTATAAGGATTTGATACAGTTCTTTTTATATCCGCACTGGTTTTAGCAGCATTATCTATTACACTTGCCATACAAGTGCCTGTTACAGGGATAAGCATACTTCCAATGAATACAGTTACAATTAACACAAGTTCAATGATAGAACCACCCATAATAAGTTCTCTACGCATATCTTCGGAACATTTACATTTTTCGTTGATTAAATAACGTATGTAATCAATAGTATAATAGAAAAATACACCTAACATTATAAAGAAAACTAAGTCTATAACACCGTAGATCGCCTTAAAGGCATTGCCAAACTCAAGATAAGTAGGATTTAAGAATACAGTTATTAAGTAAAATACTGTACCGAATAAACTAAAAGACTTGATAAATTGTCTATTAGGATGTTCGGAACATTCACAACCGGTTTGTTCTAACTTTTCAATATATAAATAAGTAGTTATTAATAGTATAGCTAAAAGGATTCTAAGAATAAAATTGGCTACCGCAGAATTATCCATTTTTATTTATGTAAGATATTTTATTTTACAATCTTCTAATCTCTTAAATGTGGTTCTACATATTCCATTTCAAGAAAATCAAAAATGTCTTTCTCTGTTTTAAAATATGGAACATCTTTAGCATCTTTCTTTATTTTTTCCATTTTATGTTCATTTAACGTATAACCCATTTTTAATGCTTTATTTCTTACTTTAATATTGTGTTCTTTTGAACCCGTAAAATATAACAAAGCACACGCATATTCTTCTGGATAAGTTATAAGCATATCTAAACGTCTTGCTACTGTTCCTAATTTTACTATTCCCATAAACTTTTTATCCTTACAAGCTAAAACCTCTAATACATATTTGTCAGCTTGCAATTTTTCTACTATTTCTTTAAGAATACCTATATAATCTTCTTTATTCTTTACTTTAACTAACAAATCTATATCACCACTAGTTGGTTTTTTTCTTCTATAACTACCAACTATAGATAAATCACTTACCTTTTTATTTGCTAAAATAATCTTTTGCAAATATTTATCGTGTTCTGAAACTTCTTCATAAGGTATTCTAGTTTCTATATCATCATAATATTGTAATCCTATCTTTTGTTTAGCATTTAATAATTTACTATCTAATGCTAAAGCATCTTTAAGTTTTTGAAAGGTATTAATACCTTTTTCTTTCAAAACCTTTAATTTAGCAGGTCCAATACCATAAATTTTATCCAAAGGTTCATCTATTGATTCGGGTTCAAAATTATCAAGAACATATTGGATCTTTTCTTTTATCTTAACACCAATACCTTTAATAGCAATAACATCTTGTATTGAATTAATCTTAACACCACTTAAGTTTTTAATAGCTTTTTTATAAGCATTTTTTTTAAAAACATTATCTTCTTTGTCGTGATAATCTTGTAAATATGCTAAAACCGGCTTGTTGTAATCCATTTAATGTTAATTTATTAACATATCATTTTTTATTTTTTATACCTTCAATTTTAAACTTAGTTGAAGATGATATAGTATCTATTGTCATTAATTTATCCAAATCTTTATCACTCACTAACTGATGTAAAATAGTTAAATGTTCTAATGTAGGATCAATCAATTCCCTCACTGTTGTATTAACTAGTATAAAATCCAAAATATCTTTAGCAATATTTGAAACAAAATTAATATCTTTGTAAAATAACAATATTTCTGTTAAAACTAATTGCGAATCTTTCCATTTGTTAAAAGCTGAATAGATTTCTTCCGGACAACCAGTTGAATATACATTATTTGATACATATTCATCTGGTGTTATCCAATATTGCGGATTTTTATTATAAATATTATCTAATTGTGATATTACTTCTTTATCGGGAAAGATCTTTAATACCCTTATATAATTTTTAATATTTTTAATATCTAAACGCATAAAATTAATTACATTAATAATATCATTATCATAAGGTTCAGATATATTATTTTCAAGTTTTGCTAATATAGTTTCAATATTTGCGTTTGTAAGTTTATTAAGAAAACTTATAACTGTTTTTTTCTTAGTATCTTCTTCACGAAATCTACAATTAAATGCAGATATATGTTTTACAAATGGTTTAGTTGCAGGTTTTACATAAACGTCATTATTAATAATATCTTTGATATTATTAATTTTATCTGAAACACGTATATCTACATCTGGATTTTCATCTATTGCTAAATATACTTCTTTGAAAGTTGCTAGATTGATAGTTTCAGACATATTTTGTTATTATAAAGTATTTTTATATGAATATTAAGTAAAATGAAAAATGTTAAACGTAATACACCTAATTTTATTAGCAATAAACTTTTAATTATTATTGCTATATTTATTACTGTTTTATTAATAGCGGTTATATGTTATTCTATGGGTAAAAAAGAACTCTTTTCATCTGGAAAAGAACTTCATTATTATTCGTTATCAACTTGCCCACATTGCCACGATTTTGATCCTGTTTGGCAAAGCTTTCAAACAAAAACTGAAAGATGTCATAAATATGTTGTAGATGAAGATGATCAAGGTAAAGCAAATGCAGATAAATATAATGTTCATAGCTTTCCTACAATATTAGTTATTGATAATGGCGAACCAGTTGAAGAGGTAAATGATCGCACTTGTGGTGCTATGCGTGAAATGTGTAAGAAACACAATATACCTTGCACAGTTGTTTGTTAAAAAATGATATGTTAATTAAATTAAAAATATGAATATAATGCATTTACCGTATATTATTTAAATTCTTTTTTCTAATAAATTATATGAAAAAATTATATTTTATTTGATTTTCATATTTGACAATAGCAACATAGAATACAAAAATAAAGTAATTACAAAATTATATATATATCTTAATTGTTATAAAAATAATTTAAATTATTTGCAATTAGCATTTATAACTAGTGTAGTAAATGAAGAATATGAAAAAGGTATGGCTTTAGCATCTATAGTATATTATTTTTATACTGATATTATAACAAATATTAATATATTTTGGTATATAATAATAATTATTTATTTGTATATTGGTTCTAATATTACACCAACCGAAAAGAAAAATGAGACAAAACTATATAAAATAATTAAGTCTATTTCATTTTCAGCTGATGTAAATGACAACATTAAAGTTGCTAACTACAATTTGACAGCTCAAGAGCGGTTTGTAGTTTTTGTATTGTTTGACCTCTTCTATAATTTTCAGGTCTTTCATTATTTTTCATATAGTATTCAAATACCTTTTGAATATTTTTACATCCATTCTTATCACGATTGATACATCCTAACCGGTTGTTTTCCATTTTATATGTTAGGATAGAATGTATCTTTCGTGTTTTATTTTTCTTATCAGGCAAGTACAAATTATTACAATATTCTTCTGTCTTATAATTGAGACAAGATGTCCTATATTCATCTATATTATAAACTTTGAACCTCTCTTTTAGTTTGCGTTTTAGTCCTATGTTTGGTGTTGAAATAAAGTTTTTCATTTGCTTTTCAATACACCAATCTCCTATTATGATAATACTATCTTTACCATAAGTTTTCTCTATTTTGTTAAGCATATTATCTTCTGTTCTCTTTTTATTGATGAAAGCATACCATTTATATTGCCTGAACTTCTTATCTTGATATAATTTATATAGGTCTTTATTTATGCTAATTTTCTTATCAATAAATGCTTTATAGTCATCTAAATTACAACTTTTAGAATTGTAAGAAGATAGTTCATTTTCTTTTCCAGTAATATCTAAATGGTCTTTATACTTTTTAAGTTTAATTTGATATTGAAGTCTTTTAGTTTCTGATACTCTTTGTTTATTTGTATAAGAAGAGAACTTTCCATTATCATCCATCATAGTAAATAATGTTCTTTTTCCTGGGTCTATGAAAATATGTTTTCCTTCTAATTCAACCTTATCAACTTCATCTATGTAAGGAAAATTTATAATTACTTCTTCTTTAGATGATATTACATTATCATTTGTCTTTTTAGCAGATATATTCGTCTTGATAGTATCTTTATTTTTAGCATTTTGTCTTGCTTGTTTCATCTTCTCTTTCTTTAACAATTCACCTTCAACATAGTCTTTATGAATAAACCTTAAAGCAGTGGCATAACCATCTGTTATAATGGTATTATCAAATTGATAATCCTTTATTTTAGGATTTATGGTAAAGTACTTATCCCATAATATTTCTTTGTAGAAAAGAATATTATCAATATATTTTTTCTTATCTTTATCTACCAAAAGTTCAATAACTGCTTTAGTGTCAATTTGAATATGATTAGGAGTTATAGAAGATTGTAAAGGAAAGAATTGATACATTTTTCCTCCTATTTTTTCTAACTTACAATTCATAAATATCATATGTTTGATATACTTTTGAGGATGACATTTCACATCATAATGATAAGATTTATCATATTGCTCTGGGACAATTTTATATCTATATTCTTTTAACCAATTATGATATTTTTCATCTGACTTTAATGTACCATTTATAATGTCTGATTTAACAGAATGTAGTTCTTTAAATAACTGCTTTTTAAACTCCTTATCATTTAGATTATCTTTATTGATATGTTTAAAATATGAGTTTATAAATCTATTGACATAATCAAAGAAGTGTAGTTTAATGTTATTTTCTATTGATGTAAGAATAGTGATAGCATAGTAATCAAGTATTGATGATAAGTTCTTGCCATTTTCTAATTCAAAATTATGTAATGCCTTAAACTCATTAAACAATAAAAGATTATTATTCTTTGGTTTAGGACCACTTGAAGGTAAAATTAAAGACTTCATACACATTCTAATTGTATTTTCATCTATGATATGTATATCAATATTATTATGATACTTTTCAAGACACCATAGTCTTAACAATAGACTTGTTTTAGTTGTAATGTAATTAGTCCTATAAACAGCATCTTGAATAGTATTGAAAATGTTGATAGCATTATCATCTTTGTGTAGCATAGAGTGTAAAGGAACTTTAATACACCTGTATTTATCAGGTGCTTTCTTCATTTGTATGTTTTATATAGTATCATACATTTATCCTTATATAATTTTAAAGTGATTATATTTAAGATTTACTTATATTGAATATATAAATATGGAATATATAGACATCAATATTGATAAGCTTCAAGTATCAGAACTTAATGTTAGAAAAACATTATCTTCAGAAGAAGATGAAACTGGTATAGAAGATTTAGCAAATGATATTAAGAATAATGGATTAATTAATCCTATTACGGTACGAAAATTAAATAATAGTGAAAAATATGAAATTATAGCAGGGCAAAGACGATATCTTGCGATGAAACTTTTGAATAACAAAACAATTAGTTGTCATATTTTAAACATTTCAAATCAAAAAGCAGAAGAAATAAGCTTAGTAGAAAACGTACAAAGAAATCAAATGACAACAACAGATAAAGTTAAAGCATATTCAAAATTATATGAAGTTTATAATAAGGATATTGAAAAGGTAGTAAATGCCATTCATATATCAAAAAAAACATTACAAAAATATTTGAAAATAAAAGATTTACCATCAGATGTAATACAATTATTGGATGCCATTGGTGAAGAAAGAATATCGTTAGACGTTGCCATTGAGCTTACAAAACTCCCTTCATCTATTGATATAAAGGATTTTCTGGATAAAATTCAACAATTAACATCACAACAAAAAATAGACACTATAAAAAAATTCAATTTAAGTAAATCAACTGATATCGATGATTTAGATACTATAAAAGAAGACGTTGTTATATATTCTAATAATATTAGTTTGGCACCATCATTCCCATACATTATTGATAAAAATAATAAACATATAAAAATACCTGAAATATTATTTGAAGACATTATTAAATTGATACATGATAAAACAGGAAATATTGAATATATATAAACTATCTATTTTTAACCTTTTCATAAGAACGCCTTCTATATTCCTTCAATTTCTCTGGATTTTCTTCCTTTAATTTTTGTAGATATTTTGCACGATTTTCTATAATTTTTTCTTTATTAGTCTCATAATATTTCTTATGACTATTACTATAAGTATATTTTTTCAGATGTTCCTTTAGTTCTTCATTTTCTTTTTTCAGTCTTTCATTTTCTGCTATCAGTTCTGATACATTTATATTAGTGATATTCATAATGTTATATAATATATTCAATCAAGTTTTAAATACTTTATTAGAGTAAGAAATGAAACAACATTCTGATGATTATAAGCTTACAGCAGTCAAGTATTATTTAGAAAACAATAAACCTATGCATTATGTATGTAAGAAAATATTCAAATGTAAATATCAGTCCTTATCAAAATGGAAAATCAGATTTCAAAGAGAAGGTAAAATTGAAAGAAAACCAAGAAATAATAAAGACCTTAAAATAACACAAGAAATAACATCATTTGTTAAACAAAATGTTAGAATACAACCAACTATTACATTATGGGAACTTTCTAAACTTGTAGATAAACAGTTCAGTATCAAATTATCAGACCATACTATATACAATATTTTACATCAAAACAAAATAACAAGGAAGAGATTGAAGAATAAATACTATCCTGAAAAGAAAGAAGGTCAAGAGAAGGATGATTTAACAAACTTTTATGAACAACTTTCTCACTACAACTATGATAAGACTATTTGTTTAGATGAAACATCTATATATCTAAATATGACTTCTTCTTATGGTAGAAGCAAAAGTGGTACAAGAGCAATTTATAAGACTAATAAGTATCCTTTCAAAAGGTATAATATGCTATGTGCTATAAGTGCTAATAAAGTAGTTGGGTATGTTCTTTATAAAGACTTGAAAGGTGGTATAAAAACACAAAATATTATAGACTTTTATAGTGATGTAATCAAAAATAAATATAAAGACCACCTTATAATAATGGATAATGCTGTTATACATAAATCTAAAATAGTCAGGCAAACCATAGAAGAAAGTGGTAATTATCTACTTTATAGTGTTCCATATCATCCAGAAACAAATGCTATAGAAGAGTTCTTTAGTCAGTTAAAACACTATATCAAAAAAGAAAATCCAAATACTTATGATGACATACAATCAGTTATTAAAGACATAATCAAAAATAAAATAACTAAAGAACATTTAACAAATTATCTTAAACATAGTTTTAGACTATACAAAAATAAATAAGTTTGTCTCATTTTTCTTTTCAGTTGGTGTAAATTAAAAATAGTATATAATGTTCATTTTAAATTATATGTTAATTTTAATATTAATAAATCAATATCATTAAATAAATATATGAAATTTGTCAATTATATGAAACACACATTAATATGTCTGTTATAATATTGTTTTTTTCTTCCTATTAGTTAAGAACTAAATAAAGCCCTATGTCATTTATTTCTCGTTTGCTCAAGGGGTATCAAACAGATACCCCTGTCACTACTAAGAAATATATTGAAAATAAAACTCTTCAAGGAAATGAAACCATTGCTAGTATTAAAAATAGAAACGAATTCATTGAAGATGTTGATATTTCATTCCCTAATCTTTGGTATATGTTCAATAACAGTAGTATTTTAAAAAATTATGGTGTCCAACAAACTAACTATGATACCAATACTACCTTTACATCTAATGATCTTACTAGTTCAAGAACACATATGAATAATTCGGGACAAGGTATAACTGAACTAAATAAAAATATTATTCAAGAATTTGAAAATGATTTTACTTTGTCTTTATGGTGTAAAGGTTCTGGTGTTTTATTTAAAATATATAATAGTGCTACTAACACTAATTATATTAAAATAGATATTGGAACAAATAGTTTATTATTAAATGGAAGTTCTATTGGTGCTGTTACTATTGATACTACTGGATACAATCATATTCTAATAACAAAAGAATATGTTTATATTAATAATATAAAAAGTTCCAATAATATAAGTTTACCAACTTATGTTTTTAATTATGAGAATGATAAAATATTATTAGATGCTAATATTGAATATTATGATATGCGTATTTTTAATAAAATATTAGCAGAAGATAAAATTACGAAATTGTATAATTTGGGAACAAGTATTGGAATTAATTCTACACTTACTGCAGTAAATGGAACATATAATAAAAAAGTAGAAAAATTTGATATAAATGTTAGTGGTGAAAATGCAATGTCATTAGCATTTTGGATAGATAGTAGCAATACTAATAATGATATAATTAGTTTTGCTGATTTTAAAGTAGGAATTAAAGGGAAAAGATTTTATACAGAAACATTTGGAAAAAATAAGGTATTTAGTAATCGTAAATTAAAAGATGAATCTAAATATTATTTTGTTTGCATATCAATCAAAAACGATGGTTCATCTCATACAATTAAATTATATGTAGATAACTTTCCAGTTACTGGAAATTCATTTAAAAATACATTTACTTTTAATGATTTTACAAATATAAGTGGTAATAATATTGAAAACTTAATTATTTATAAAAGAGTTTTAGATGATATTGAAGTTATGGATTTGTTTATACGTGATATTAAAACAAATGCTACTACTGATGATAATCTAAATAGTTTAGCATATTTATTTTCAGATTATTCTAAAGATATTGATAGCACCGAACCAGATACTACCTATAACTTACAATTATATTCTACTTCTAATTTAGTTGAGGTAACTACTACTGTTACTACAACTGTTGATACAGTTGTTGAGGTTGAAGGTGGTGGTGGAACAACTCAAGAAACTGAAACCACACAGACAACTGAGGAAACAAATGAATATGATATATATAAGTTTAATAAATATCCAGGTTATGTAGGATTTAAAAATGATCTATATGCCTGGTATAAGTTTGAAAAAGCTAATACTGAACCAATTACCTCTATTGCACCTAATATGATTGATTCTAGTAATGTTTATTTGGCTTTTAAACACGATGGATCTACTGATAATCAAACAGAATACACTGTTAATTTTCCCGTAGATACTACTTGTGATATCTTAATTGTTGGTGGTGGTGGAGCAGGTGGTAATTCAATAGGTGGTGGTGGTGGTGCTGGTGGTGTTGTATATATTACAGGTTATACAATGAATGGAATATATAAAATAAAAGTTGGTAATGGTGGAATTAATACTAATATAAAATCAGATGTAAG
>Ga0181580_10004191_pt1 | contig 11707 bp, 19 predicted proteins | sample 071ome_23_FD_132413 | JGI IMG/M metagenome (GOLD analysis project Ga0181580, IMG submission 132413) | Coastal salt marsh microbial communities from the Groves Creek Marsh, Skidaway Island, Georgia - 071403BT metaG (megahit assembly) | ecosystem: Environmental > Aquatic > Marine > Intertidal...
TGATAGTTGTTTACCTTCCATAATCGTCTTCGTATCTTATTATATCTTCTTCACCAAAATACGAACCTACTTGCACTTCTACAACTTTTACGTCAGATTCGCTTTTGTTAATCATTCTATGTTTAGCTCCTAATGGAATATGAATAGAATGTCCGTAAGGAATAAGTAACTCCTTACCTTCTAAAATAACCGTTAATTCTCCCTGAACACAAGTCCAATATTCTTCTCTATGTTTGTGAGACTGGTACGATAGTCTTTGTCCTGGTTCAACAGTTATCTCTTTTACCTTAGTATAAGGAGTGTCTAATAATACTTCATAGTATCCCCAAGGACGTAATGCTTCTTCGTTTATGAGCGACATTTACCTGCTAATTCTATATTTTTATAAAACTCTGATCTTGCAGAATCTTCGTTTAAGAAGCATCCTGATAGTTTAGCTGTTTGCATTGATGCTCCTTGATGTTTAACTCCTCTACAGCTAACACAGTTATGGGTAGCATCTATCATTACAGCTACTCCTATATTACCTTCACATATCTTATCGATTGCATTATGTATAGCTACAGTAAGCTGTTCTTGGATAGCACCTCTTCTACCAAAATGCTCTACAATACGATTTAGTTTAGATAATCCAACTACCTTACCGTCTTTAGAAGGAACGTATGCAATACTTACCCTACCCCCGATAGTCTGGTGGTGGTGAGAACACATAGAGGTAACCGGTATATTGGATTCCTGTACAATACCGTCATACCCGTCAGAAGGGAATGCTGTAATATCAGTCATTTCATCGTAACGACCTCTCCATAAATCTTTTACGTATGCTTTTGCAACTCTACGAGGAGTATCTGAAGAGTTAGGATCATTTTGCCAATCACAACCTAAGGCGGTAAGAAACTCACCGTACTTTTCAGCTGCTAATTCAATCATTGATTCTTTTTCTTTCTCTGTCAAAGGAAAGCCAGGAGCTACTCCGTTAGCATAACCTACCCTTACTAATTCTAGGTTTTTACTCATTGTTCTAAAATCGATATAATTTTTAATAATAGATAAACGTTTGTAGATAATAACGTTATCGCTGCAATCTGTACTAATTTAAACCAAAACGGTTTCTTTAAATAACCTTTTAAACTCATAATAACAATATAAGAATTTATTCTTTAATATCCAAATAATCTTGAATAGTTTTTGAATCTATTTTTTCCCATGGAAATACTAACCAATCATCTGTTTCTATTTTAATTGAATAAAATTCTGGTATGAAAGGTGAGGAATATCTCATTGATAATGCTGCTGTTTGAAAGCCGAATTCTGAAGCTTCTAATAAGGTCATACCGCTATCACATATATCATCAACCACCAAAACCTGCTTTCTAAATCCTATCGGTAATTGTTTTGCCTCATTATAAGGAATATACTTTATACCTAAATAATGTGAAAGGTATGCACCGGGAATCAAACCACCTCGTGGTATGCCAGAAATATATGCAAACTCACTAACTGATTCTTTAATAATTTCACCAAGAGTAGTTACTTGTTGGTCTATCCAACCCCATTCTAAAAAAACCTTTTTGCTATTCATTATGTAGTATTTGTGTTCCAGTAGGTACTATCAATAATATAGTTATTAGCACTCTTTTTACCAACTGTTGCAAGTTTTTCTTTTACAAGATCCCATTGCTTGGGAGTAATATTATAATGATGCACGCCTTCAGAAAACCCTTTGAACCATTTTACGAATTCTATTTCATTCATCCCTTAAAAACTTTTTTAGTACCGCCTTCATAAACATAAGCGTGACCATTTTCTAATAGTAATTGATTAAGAGATTTTTCCTCTCCTTTAATAAAGATTTCAGCTAATACTCTACCGTACTTACCAACACCGTAAGACTGAATTTCAAACTTACCGTCATTCTTTTCTAGGTACTCAGTAGTAAAGGCAGTTGCTGCTAAACCTCTAACTTTTTCTTCTTTATTTCTTGTTCTTTTTTCCCAGGTATCTACACCTTTAAATCTTAACCTAGCTTTTGTCCAAACGTCAAAACCTAGATCGATCATTACGTCGGCAGTATCTCCATCTACTACTCTGACTAATTTTGCTCCGTATCTATACATTGTATTCTAATCCAAAAAATTTATAATTCCTTTTTACGTACTCATCGGTACCGTCTTTAGCGATAGCTTCTTCTTCGCTGTCGTAAATAGCTTCCACTGGGCATTCTGGTAAACAAGCACCGCAGTCAATACACTCATCAGGGTTGATATAGAGCATATCTTTTGGTCCTATCTCCATACCTGCCACTTCTTGACCTCTTCCTGTAATATCGATAGGCCCGTGTATACAGTCAACAGGGCAAACTGCCACACAGGCAGTATCACAAGTAGCTTCGCATGGTTTACCTATAATGTAACTCATTGTCCTATATTAGTTACTTTTTTCATGAAATTATTTAACGCTTCTTTTTGCGGAGTTCCAGATTTAATATCTTTTACTACTTCTAAAGCTCCATACATATTAGATAAAACTTCACCAATAACCTCAAGCTCTTCATCTTTTATACCTCGAGCATCTATAAGATCTTCTAAAACTGTGATAGTTTCATCAACGAAATCCTCATCATTTTTTTCAACGAATTGAACTATATGTTTGATTATTGGTAGTCTCATTACTTAGATAAATATTCTTTGACTCCTTGTCTAGTAGCATCCATTGCATCTTCTCCCTCTTGCCAGTTAGCAGGACATACCTCTCCGTGTTTATCAACGTGATTTTTAGCATCAATTAAACGTAAATATTCATCCACATTTCTACCTATAGGCATATCATTAACAGATTCATGCCATATGATACCATCTTTATCGATTAGGTATGTAGCTCTATAAGTTACGTTATCTCCATTTTTGACAACTCTAACATCGTCATCAGGATCTTTTTCGTTAAAGTAGAACTCAGTTTCGTAATCTAAAATACCTAACTTTTTAGCCAATGTACGTCTTGAATCTGAAATAAGAGGGTATTCTACTCCTTCGATACCACCGTCATCTTTTGGGGTATTTAACCATGCAAAATGTACTTCTAAACTATCACATGAAGCACCAAATACTTGGTAACCTCTTTGATTAAACTCTTCAAGTTTTTCTTGAAAAGCATGTAACTCTGTTGGACATACAAAAGTAAAATCTTTTGGGTACCAAAATAGAAGAGTGGGTCTTCTAGGTTTAGATAAATTGAGATTTAGCTCATCTCCATCTGAATTTATTGTTTTGACTGCAATGTCAGGGAATTTAGTTCCTACTTTACTCATTTTTTTTATTTTAATTAAACTTCTCTTTGATCGTTAAATGCCATAATGTGTGCTCTACCGGTAAATCTCCATCCTCTGTCTCTTACAAAATCCATAATAATTGGATAAGATTTAAATAACGATTCTCTCGTATCACCAGCAGGCATAGCCCATATTTTTTCATTAGGTATTCCTAATTCCTTTACGAATTCCTCTACCTCACTAAGAATCCCCATCTCTGCATCAAGTACAGGCTTAATATGATAATCATTATGGTATGCAATAGACTTTTTCATAGCTTCTTTATTTAACCTAAATTTATTATGTTGCTTTACCATTCTTTCGTCCGTGATTCTACCTTCAGGGGTTTCAACCCCAATAACAGGGACTGAATTCGAGAACTTAGGAGATATTGAGAGCAAATCAATAGGATAATCAGTTTCAAGATAATGCGATCCTTCATTCTCCATAGTAATAAAAATACCTCTTTCATGTGCTAGGTGTGTTAATTCATTAACGAGTTTAGGATGCATAGTAGGAGAACCTCCTGTTAGCATCATTTCTGAGATATGAGGATGTTTATCGTACATATCTATTATATCTTGAAAAGTATATTTACCTTTCTCTGGATGAATAGAGGTATACCAAGAATCGCACCATCCTCCTTCTCCGAAATAGCATCTGTGTGTGCATCCGGTAGTTCTAATAACAATAGTAGGATAGCCTTGTCTGGATCCTTCTGATTGTACTGCAGTGTAAACTTCAACTATAGGAAGTTTTTTAGTATAATCTTCAATCCTGCCCAGGCTCATATATTGCTGAATTTTTATCGTGTTCTCTAAATTCTACTTTTGCAATAGAAACTCTACCGCCTGTTTCTTCTTGTATAAAAGGATTTACCTTATCATATACGAATTGTGCGAATCTTTCCGCACCAACAGCAGGAATAACTCTTACTTGAGCAACTCCAGCTTCATTCATCTTTAAAAATGACTCTTTATAAGGATCATCTTCTGCAACTACAAAAGTATGGTCAAACATATAGTCAAACCAATCTTTAGGAGACATCCCATCGATTGTTCCTTTGGCTCTTTTCATACCGCCAAAATCCCATACCCAGTTACGTTCGTCTAAATCACCTTCGAACCATAATTTTACAGAAACCCCGTACCCATGTAAATACTTACAATGTGTGGTCTCTGCTTTCCATTGACGGAATACTGTTGAGAACCCGTCAAATACTTTAGTTGATTGAAATCTACTCATACCTAAACTAATTCTTCAATTATACCTACTACTTCCGATAATATAAGCAAAAATGCTGAGGCTACCAAATTAAAAGGTATAAAAATATACCCAATAATTCTAATACCAGATTTGATAAAAGAAACTAGTTGATGCTTTTTAGCATCGGGATAATCTGTAATTAGTGGTGAAGTTGAGAGATCTAAGATGTTAGATACTCTTCTAGACTCTCTATCATAGAGTTCGTCTAATAACCTTTGTTCTTCTGTTTTCATTTACGTGTTTTTAAAGTGGTGCTACGACACTATAGTCAATAATATATAAATATAAGTAATTTAAAAATAAGATCCAACTAAAATATATAATTTTTTGGTAATCCATATCTTTGGGGGCCCCAGGCATCTCCTGAGAGATTTAAATACCAGTAGAGTCCCATATCAATATAGTATTCTTTTTTCAATAATCTAACTACTTCTTTAGCAAAATCACCATCTTCCCCATAACGTTGATTTGGGTTTAAACTATGAGCTACTTTTCTTGCTATATCAGTCTTAATTACGCATTTATTAGAAGGTGGGTGACATTCATCGTAAGGTAAATGTGGTACTTCCTTTTTCTTCATTAGAACTTTATATCTTCTCCTAAAATCAGTAATTCTTAAGTATCCTGTTTCTCTGTACTCTGCTCTACCTTGAAATTCCGATATCATCCTATAACACACACAGTCTGGTTCTGTTTCCAAAGCTTTCATGATATTAAAAATACCTAAAGGATGTATCCAGTCATCGTCATCCCATTGTACACTATATGGCTTTGTAGCCATATCATATAAAAGAGCTCTTTTTTTAGTTAAGGGCATAGTACCGTCATCAGACAAGTATATTACTTCTACCTTATCACCAAATGGTGCTGCTTGACGTTTTAATTCGTAGTAAAGAGGTTCAAAAACAAAATTTCTTCTTTCTACAGTTGGAATTTGTATAGATAACATTAAAAATTTAAATCTGCAGTACTTGTAAAAGAACCTTCAAATTGTAACGGTTGACTGTCACTGTACTTATTATACAACGTTTTTTCTTCACCACCTTGAAGAGAGCTAGAGCCAGAAATACCTTCTGTAGGGTTATAAAAAGTAGTACCGGCGTTTGCCATAACCAAAGCTTTCATTCTAACCGGTGTTAAACCTGGGTTAGATTGAGCATATAATGCAACTACTCCTGCTGCTTGTGGTGATGCCATAGAAGTACCATTTAAAATTGCAACGTAATGATCGTTATCATAGTAATATGCACCTGAAGAATAACTGTTTGTTTCTGAAACAGTAGACAGTATTCTATTTCCAGGAGCATATAAATCTACACCCGGACCATGATTAGAATAATAAGAACGTTGATCTATATATGCTGAACCTGAAAGAACTTGGCTATGATTCATTGAACCTACAATTAGAGCATTTTCATTCCAAGGAGACCCTCCTCTATGGTAATATCTCCAAACAGTATTGTTAATTAAAGCTTGATTATCATAATCCTGACCACCTTCAACATCAACTTTCATGTAGTTATTCCCTGCAGCAATACAAACATGTATTCCTTCATCTAACATTTCTTCTACATCAGTATCGATAGAAGCGACTCTGATAGGGTGTTTCCAAGTACCCAATACACCTATTGTACTAGAATGTTCATTTAGTCCGAAATTTCTTAGTTCCCCGTCAAAATTATTTTGTATATCTGTAGATGAGTATTGTGTACCTCTATAAATTACAGAATAAGCTGTTGAACCGCCGTTAAAAGTTGCCATCCACATAAAAGACATATTTACTACAGTAGGTCGTTTAAAACCAGTAGCAGGATCTCTAGGTTTTGCTCTATGCCATAATTTAATAGCATCAAATGCATAACTTTCACTAATCCCTGTACCGCTATCTCCAGAGCCTTCAATACCTGAAAGTTTTAAGCTATATATCTTAGCGTTTTTAGCCCAACCAAAAGTTTTACCTGCAGCTATTCCTGCACAATGTGTACCGTGACCATCATAATCTCTGTCGTGATTACTATGTTGAGTAAAACCACCATGTACAGCTCCCCAGTCTACCGATGTATACCTTGAAACACCGTTTGCGTCGTTCCATTCAGGATGATTCGGATCAATACCGCTATCTAAAATAATAATATCTACTCCGGTACCATCTAAACTGTAATTAAAGTTACTTTCGTAGACATCTGAGCCGTTAAAAGGATTGTTTTTATATGAGGTTCTTAATAACCCCCAGTTAGTGTCATTTGTGTCTAAACTAGGAAGTCTTGTAAAACTACCAGAAACTGTTGCTGATAGTCCTTTAATAATATCTGTTCTTTGTTCAGGTGGAATTTCCACTTCTAAAACACTAGGATGTTTTTCTACTAATATTTTTTCAGCTTCAGTAAGGTAATAATGAGTTTGTCTATAACTCCCGATCCTTCTATTTGCTACTTCTACTTTTCTATTCGGAATGCCATCAAGAGTGGTAATAGTTTCTAGATCTTTCCAAAAACTATCGTAATCTACATCTTTTTTGAGAATAATGTTAAATTCTCTTTCGTTTAATGCTGGCATATTAGGTTATGTTTATAATAGAGCAATAGAAGCAGAGAAGTCATTATATGTTGGAGCTGCTGCTACTAATGCTTTTAATCTTTCTATGCTAATATAATCAGCTGCTACACTAGCAGATGTTTCTAGATCAGGTTTATTTAATATGTTACTATATTCTATAGATCCTGATACAATGTGTCCTCCTCTAGCTACTACCAGTCTACCGGAAGTTGCAGTATCAAACGTAGCAGTTACAGTATTAATATCTGTTGTTGTAAGTTCTGCTGGTAGAACTTGATTATCATTACTATCGTATACAAATGCTATTATATTTTTAGTACCGAAGTTATGAGTTGCTGAAGCTGTTGTAACTGAACTAAATGAACTAACTACGGTTGCTGCTTGATCAAATGTTAAGTTTGTTAAACCCGATCCATCACCAGTGATTATTCCATCGATTACTTCTAGTGAACCTGATATTTCTGCAGATCCTGTATAAGGGAATCCTGCTCCTGGTTGTACATTTAGTGCATATGAAGCAGTTGTTGCATACGATGCAGATGTTGCACTTTCTGCATAAGAAGATGATAGTTCATATGTAATCTCATAAGAGGCTGATGTTGCATAAGAAGCAGAAACAGCATATGACGCTGTAGCTGGTACATTTAGTGCATGAGAAGCTGTTAAAGCATATGAGCTTGAGAGCACAGTCATAGAACTTGTCTGACTGTTTGTTACATAAGAACTTGTAGAAGCTTCAATAGAATCTAACCTACTATTAGCAGAAGCTGTATATGTATTTAAAGTTGAAGTTACTGTAGCATCACCGTCGGTATATTCAGTTCTAAAAGCTGTTGCTGCAGAAGAGCTTAACGCTATTCTTTGAGTGTGTGCAGATTCAGATAATGCTGTAGTTCCTCCACCGGCTTCTAATACTTCAATTCTTGTATTTAAAGCTCCGCTTAATTCTGTATCCCCAGCTACATATTCTGTTCTAAAAGCAGATGCTGCTGAACCTGAGTATGTATTGTGATCTGCTGTTGCAAACTTAGTTCCTAATGTAGTAGCAAAAGATGCAGATACGTTAGCGTTATCACCAATTGCTGCTGCAATTTCATTTAATGTATCTAAAGTTGCAGGTGCAGAGTCTATTAATCCTGCAATCTTTTCATCTGTATATGTTCTAAGTGAACTACTTAATGCAATTCTCTGTGTATGTGCTGAACCGCTCAATTCAGAAGTTAAAACTGTTCTCTGGTCATGTGCAGAGCTTGATAGTATAGTATCTTCTGATATTCTTTGATTATGTGCTGATGCTGATAATGAGGTAATTTCAGATCCTAACGATGAAGCAAAAGATGAAGAAATAGCTACTCGCTGGTCATGTGCTGAGCCAGATAAAGTTGTAATTTTCGCTATTCTATCCGTATGTGCAGAACTTGATAGTGACAGTCTAGCTGTATCTGCAGAACTTGATAGTGATGTCCTTGCAACATCAGCAGAACTTGATAATTCAACTCTAGAAGTATGTGCAGAACCAGAAAGTGATACTCTAGCGATATCTGCAGAACCGGAAAGTTGTTGTCTTGACGTATGAGCTGAGCTTGATAAAGCTACTCTAGCGATATCTGCTGAGCTAGATAATTGAGTACGTGAAAGATGAGCTGATGCTGATAGCTGACCTCTTGCTACATGTGCTGATGCTGAATTAGCTATAATGTCTTTTTCTGCTTGATCTAAAGATGCAGATACATCTGTATATTCACCTAAAGTTAGAGTTCCTGTTATAGTCTGGTCACCGGCAAGGTTTATACTATTAGAAATATATAAGGAACCAGTAAAAGTGTGTGTATCGTCTATACTATTACCAAATTCAGAAGAACCTGATTCGTAAATTACTGAAGATGATACAGTAGTTGCAATAAATTGTTTAGCGGTTACATTACCGAAAACTCTCAAATCTCCACCAATAGTTTGACTACCGGTTACGTGCAAACTGCCGCTTAAATTTACTGAACCAGTAACTGGTGAACCTAGTCCATTATATACTATTTGTCCGTTATCAACTTGCAGGACTTTATAGTATGTATCTTTTACTTTTTTTCCGGTTAGAGTAGCCATAAATAGAGTTTATAATAAATAGCGTTAGAAGCTCTTATATACGAAAGGATCTCTTTTTTTGAGTTCTTCGAGTCTCTTTTTAAACTCCTTATCTAATTCCTTTTGAGATTTTTTTTTAGATTCCTCCTTTTTTTGTTCAGCTGCCATATTTTTGGATCAAATAATTGTTAATAACTAAAAAATCTATATCACTACTTAGAAACCTATCAATAGCCTGATTAGGTGTCATTGTTATTGTTTGATCTTTTAGGTTAAATGAGGTATTTAAAACTACAGGCAATCCAGTTGTTCTTTGTACCTCTTCTAACAATAAATAGTAACGTGAATTTTGTTCTTTAGTCACTGTCTGAACTCTAGCAGTACTGTCTATATGTACTGCAGATGGTATTTGTTTAGTTTTAGCCGGAACCACAATATTCATGTACGGTACTGGTTCCTTGAGATCAAATAATCTATTAGCTTTATCTGCTTTAACTGAGGGAGCAAAAGGTCTGAAGCCTTCTCTCTTTTTTATAATTTTATTTAGTTTTTCTCTCATTTCAGGATACTGTGGAGAAGCAATAATTGACCTATTACCAAGTGCTCTTGCTCCAAACTCCATTCTACCTTGAAACCATGCTACAACTTTTTGATTTTTAATTAATTCAGCTACCTTTTTTAAAAGTAAATCATCCGCTAATCTGAAAGAGCGTAAATTAGTATAAGTCTGAATTAGTTTATGTATTTGTGTATCAGAAAAATCAGGACCTAAATATGGATTTGTATTATTCTTTTTAGGACCAGTGTAATTATACAAACATGCTCCTATCGCAGAACCTGCATCAGATGGAGCAAATGGTACAAATACTGAATTAAAGTAGTTATAGGCTAATCTATTAGCTACACCATTGTATGCACAACCCCCTCCTAAACATATATTTTGTTCTCCTGTTAATTCTTTAGCTTGTTTAACTAACCTTATAAAATTCTCTTCATAAAGCTTCTGTATAGCAGCAGCTAAATCTTTATGTTCTTGTTTTACCTCTTCTTCAGGTAATCTAGGCATGATTTCAAGTAACCTAAATAACTCTTTTGTAAACATTACCTTATCTGAATATTCCCAAGCAAAGTATTTCTGGTTTATAATAAATCCGTCGGTAGTTAGTGAAACAGTCTGTCTTAGTTTATTTAAAAACTTATCAGGATTACCATAAGGTGCTAATCCCATAACTTTATACTCACCTTCATTAGGTTTAAACCCTAAATATGCAGTAATAGTAGAATATAGTAGTCCTAAGGAGTTAGGAAAATTTATACTTTTAAGTTTTTTAATCGTTCCTTTAGTACCGTGTGAGATAGTTACTGTTTCCCATTCTCCTACTCCGTCTACAGTTAAAATTGCAGTATTTTCGTACGGACTAGTAAAATAACTAAAAGCAGCATGGGAAAGGTGGTGATCAGTATATACTAATTGACCTGTAAAACCTCCTTTTCTTATAATATATTCAGGATCATTCTTTTTGCTGTCAGATAAAAATTTAATTCTTTTAGATAGTGTCTTAAAAAAATGTTTGTTGAAGGACTTTATAACCCTGTCTTTCTTAATCATAGGATTCTCATACCAACAAACTTGATCAACAGCATTAATTGATGTTCTGCTTTCTCTTAAACACCAGTTTATAGCATTTATAGGAAACCTACTATCATGCTTAATACCTGTAAATCTTTCTTCTTCTGCTGCTGCAATAACTTTACCGTCAACCACGATACAAGCGGCTGAATCATGATAAAAAGCTGATATTCCTAACTGAATCATCTTACCTTGGGTTTGGAACTAATCGAAATGTACATCCTGGTCTGCCATTAATGATAGGCATGCCAAATTCGTCATATTCAATCGTTTTTACTTTAACTCTTTTATTCTTAAAACGACCGGTCATAATAGTATCACCAATCTTAACGTCTATTTTTATCATTTAAACCAAATTTACTGTACTTATACCAGGCTCTCTCATGGAAGTAGTAAAGCACCATCTTAGTTACTACCTCAACTCCTCCAATAGCAACACCAAATTTCCAGTTCCCGGTAATAAGCCAGGATAAAATAACAGTATCTAAAGTACCGATAATTCTCCAGCTAATTGTCTTTGCTAAGTGCCTTTTATAACTTACCATCCTTTCTTAATTCTTCACGAATTTTTGTAGCAGATATTTGTTCTATATCAGCAGGTGGAACATGTTCTATAACTTCGTATCCAACTCCTCTGCCGTAATTTATAGATTCTATATCTGGTACTATGCTTATAAATATTTTACCTTCTTGGATTAAGTCGCTTAGTTCTTTTTCTAAGTTCATTAATACCTCATGAGGTGTCCATGGCTGGTTTTTATTTGGTTCTATATCACGAATAGCAATCCAAACCTTTTTACCTTCTTTTAGTCGTTGGTCTATCAACCATCTATGACCTGAATGCCAGGGCTGCCACCTCCCTATGAACA
>Ga0181580_10004205_pt1 | contig 11690 bp, 10 predicted proteins | sample 071ome_23_FD_132413 | JGI IMG/M metagenome (GOLD analysis project Ga0181580, IMG submission 132413) | Coastal salt marsh microbial communities from the Groves Creek Marsh, Skidaway Island, Georgia - 071403BT metaG (megahit assembly) | ecosystem: Environmental > Aquatic > Marine > Intertidal...
AGCCATGGTTTTCCAGCATACCGCCGCAAGCGTGGCGCGATCATCCTTCAGGGTGAAATAGAGATGACCGGATGGTGCATGTGTTGGCCGCGAAATTTCTGCACGCACGCGCACATAGTCAAACGCCCCCTCAACCGTTGCCTTGAGCCGTGACGACAATTCACTGATTGACATGAAGGGCGCGTTTGTCTGCCCGTCCCCATTCGGGGGCATATCAGATGATGGTGGGATCTGGTCTTTCATAATGCCTCAATATTATGCCATATTGCAGCGCCTGCAAGCTGGCAGTTGCAAACATCAAATACAGGCGTTGAAAATGAAAATTCTTCTGGTAGGCAGTGGTGGGCGTGAACATGCTCTCGCATGGGCTATTTCCGGCTCGGCATTGCTTGACGAGCTGGTAATTGCTCCCGGTAGTGATGCTATGGCGAGCCTTGGCAGATGTGTTGATTGCGCGGTTGACGATATTGACGCAATCACCGCACTGGCACGACAAATGCCAGCCGATCTGGTGGTTATTGGACCAGAGGTGCCGCTCGTCCTTGGCCTTGCCGACAGGCTGGAAGCAGCTGGCATAGCCGCCTTTGGCCCGTCGATGTCGGCAGCCCGGCTGGAAGGATCAAAGGGGTTTGCCCGCGAAGTCTGTGAACGCCACAACATCCCGCAGGCGAAATTCGCGATTGTCGATACGATAGACGCGGCCAACCTCGAAATTGATCAGCTTGGCGGTGCTTGTGTGATCAAGGCTGACGGCCTTGCCGCCGGCAAGGGTGTCGTCGTTGCCGATTCCGCCGCCGAGGCAAAACAGGCCGCCGCAGAAATGCTTGGCGGACGCTTTGGCACCGCCAGCCGCGAGATTCTTGTTGAGGAACGGATGGTCGGCCCCGAGGCATCCCTGTTCGCCCTTATCGACGGTCCTGATTGCCTGTTCATGGCAAGCGCACAGGATCACAAACGCGCGTTTGACAATGATCAGGGGCCAAATACCGGTGGCATGGGCGCGATTTCTCCTGCTCCACGTCTGGATGACGCGCTCCGCGACCGGGTGATGGCCGAGATTGTTGAACCGTTGGCGCGTGGCATGACAGACGATGGCATGCCGTATCGCGGCGTTCTCTATGTTGGCCTGATGCTGACTTCGGATGGTCCGAAGGTCGTCGAATTCAACTGCCGCTTCGGCGATCCGGAAGCACAAGTGATCCTGCCGCGTCTGAAAACCGATCTGGTGGCCGCGATGATGGCCACCGTCGAGGGTGGCCTTGGCCATTTTTCCATGCGCTGGGACACAAGAAGCGCTGTTACCGTGGTCATGGCGGCACAGGGCTATCCGGGAGATTATGAAAAAGGCAGCGACATTCGCGGGCTTGATGCCGTGGCCAACCTCAAAGATACGTTGGTTTTCCATGCCGGCACGAAAATCTCTGCCGATGGTGCTGTAACGGCCAATGGCGGCCGGGTCCTGTCTGTCACCGGCCTTGGCGACACGCCAACGGATGCCCGCAACATCGCCTATCGCGCAGTGGACATGATCGACTGGCCGGAAGGCTTTTGCCGGACGGATATTGCCGCGCACTAGCGGCGGCTGGCGAAAAACTGGCGCAATTGCTCGCTTGCCGCCTGTTCTGAAAGGCCGCCATAAATTTCCGGGCGGTGATGACAGCTTGGCTGATCAAAAAAGGCAATGCCGGATTCCACCGCACCCGCTTTCACATCGTATGCGCCAAAATACAACCGGCGAAGCCGTGCATGCGCAATCGCTCCGGCACACATCGTGCACGGCTCGAGTGTCACCCATAGGTCACAATCTTCAAGACGAGATGTTCCGCGTAGGGCCAGCGCTGCCTCAATCGCCAGAATTTCCGCATGATGGAGGGCATTTTCATCACGCGACATGCGATTTTCAGCAATTGAAATGATGTCGCCATGCGGGCCAACCACTGCCGCCGCAACTGGCACCTCTCCCGCCGCCGCCGCCGCATCGGCACAGGCCAAAAGCTGCTTCATCAGATCACCATTTGCCATCAGTCCGGCCACCTTCAAATCCTGTTGTCATCATCCCTTTCAGCCTGCCCGCTTACTGCCAGCAGCCACATCCTCCGGCACTGGCAGGCGCCCCCCTGAATATTTCCATTCCTTGCACAGTCGATTGCAATTTGCAAAGCAACAGGATTGCGATTACACCATCGGGATGAACAAACCACGCGATATCAACCTCGACAAGGCACCAGCCAGCGAGCGCATTGCCAAACGCATTGCCCGCGCCGGACTATGTTCGCGGCGCGATGCAGAGGCGCGTATTGTCGAAGGGCGTGTCAGCGTCAATGGCAAACAGATCACCAGCCCCGCGCTCAATGTCACACCCGCCGACAAGATCATTGTTGACGGCAAACCATTGCCAGCCCGCGAACCGGCGAAATTATGGCGGTATCACAAGCCGCGCGGCCTTGTCGTCAGCGCCCGCGATGAAAAAAACCGACAGACAATTTTTGACACGCTGCCTGATCACCTTCCTCGCATGATAACTGTCGGACGGCTGGATATGGATTCGGAAGGGCTTTTGCTGTTGACCAATGATGGTGAACTTGCCAGGCATCTCGAGCTTCCATCAACCGGATGGAGCCGCAAATACAGGGTCCGGGTTCAGGGTCATGTTGATGAGTTGGCGCTGGCCAATCTTGCAAACGGGGTGACAATTGACGGCATACGCTACGGGCAGGTTGATGCGCGTCTGGACCGGCAGATGCCAAGCAACGCCTGGCTGACAGTGGTTATCCGCGAGGGTAAAAATCGCGAGGTAAGACGGATTATGGAACATCTTGGCCACAAGGTTGGTCGCCTGATCCGCGTGTCCTATGGCCCATTCCAGCTTGGCGAGCTTGCTGAAGGCGGCGTCGAACAAGTCAAGCCACGGGTGCTTGCCGACCAGCTTGGCATCGCCGACACACCGCAATCAGCGGCTGCAAACGACGGCAAGGCTACCGGCAAGGCCACTGGCAAGGTCAAAACCAAAGACACGGCCAGAGATAAAATCAGAACGCAAAAAGATCCCGGAGCGCGGCAAAAACAGCGTCGCACCACACCGGCCAAGTCACAACGAGGACAGGATGCGAATCATCGGCGGTCACCATCGCGGAACAAAGCTGGCGGATCTCGCCGGCGATAAAACACGGCCAACCTCTGATCGTGTGCGCGAGTCAATTTTCAATATTCTGGGTGGTGGACGGTTTGGCACACCGCTTTATGACAGTGTGGTGATTGACCTGTTCGCGGGCACCGGTGCCATGGGGCTTGAAGCGTTGTCTCGGGGTGCGAAGATGGCTGCCTTTGTGGAGAATGACCGCGAGGCCCTTGGTGTCTTGCGGGCCAATATTGAGCGGCTAAAACGCGCCGGGGATTGCCGGGTTATCGCTGGCGATGCCACGACTCTTGCCAGCTGGCGTGGAGATCTCGCAACGCTCGTCTTTGCCGATGCCCCCTATGCCAGCGGTGACGGCTTGCGGGCGATAAGCCGGCTGTGCACAATTGGCGCACTTGCCGATCAGGCACTGATTGTCATGGAAACCGGCAAGGATGAGACGCCGGACAGCGATTTGCTTGCCGAGGCAAGCCTAGAGATTGTCGATGCACGGGCCTATGGCAAGGCTATGGTGCATATTCTTGCCAGACAGACCGGCGCCTAGCGGCGGCCAAACAATTTTTCAATATCAGCAAGTGAAAGCTGTACCCATGTCGGGCGACCATGGTTGCACTGGCCGGATCGGGGGGTCATTTCCATTTCCCGCAACAGGGCATTCATCTCATCGCCGTTCAACGCCCGACCGGCGCGCACCGACCCATGACAGGATATTGTCGCCAGCACATGATTTATCCGGTCCTCCAGCGTCGTACTGCCACCGATCTCAACCAATTCCTCGGCAATATCCTCTACCAGACGACGTGTCGCCGGATTGCCAAGCAATGCCGGAACAGAGCGCACAATAACAGCACCATCGCCGAACCCCTCAATCTCAAGACCAAGATCCCCAAGCATCTCTGCCGCACTCAACAACGCTTCACGGCGGTCATCAGCAAGCTCTACGATCTCTGGCAGCAATAATGTCTGCGCCGCAATCGCATCCTCGGCCAAGGCTGCTTTCATCCGCTCCAGCACAAGACGCTCATGCGCTGCATGCTGGTCAATAATGGTCAATCCGGTTTCGGTTTCGGCCACAATATAGGTCTTGTGAAGCTGGGCTTTTGCCGCGCCAAGCGGGTGTGCACGCGACACCGCCTCAATGTCTTCAGACACCGCTTCTGCAGTTCTGGCCGCAGGCGGGGCATCTGTGATCAGGTTTGATTGCCCCTCAAGCGGTGCCTGCATAGCTTTGGCAATACCACGCTCCGCCATGTTTGAAAAATCACTTCCCGACGGGGCCAGATAGGGTGCCCGCGGCGGGGCGGAAAAATGTGTTTGCTGCACAGAAGCCATATTGCCAGCAAGGCGGCCTATTGCCTCGCGGCCGCCGTCACCTGTGGCGCGCACCCCACCCTCACGAAGCTGCGACATGATCGCCCCAACAAGAAGCGCGCGCACCCCCGCAGCGTCACGAAATCTCACCTCGGCCTTGGCCGGATGCACATTCACGTCCAGATTCGCCGGCGGCAGGCTCAGGAACAAGGCCGCAATCGGATGCCGTCCCCTTGGCAGGGTATCGCCATAACCCGCCCGAATCGCACCAAGCAACGAGCGGTCATGGACCGGGCGCCCATTGACAAACAGATAGATCTGCGCCGGCGTCGGGCGGTTCATTGTCGGCAAGCCGATCAAACCCTGAAGGCGAACATCTTCGCGATGCGCGTCAATCCGCACCGCCTCATCGGCAAAAGACTGACCGATGATAGCCCCAAGCCTGCGCGTTTGGATGGTAAGCGCCTGCGTGTCCCCGTCCGACAGCAAATCATCAACCGCAATCGCCGGCAGATCGATCAATTTCCGACCATCATTTACCAGACTGAAAGCCACCCCCGGCCACGCCATGGCGAGGCGCTTGACAACATCAACGCATTGTCCCTGCTCGGTTCGGTCGGTTTTCAGGAATTTAAGGCGGGCCGGAACCGCTTTAAACAATTGTGTCACCGAGATCAGACTACCTTTTTGCAGCGCCGCCGGTTCCGGCGCCCCAACCTTACCGGCTCTGACCTCAAGCCGCCACGCATGCGGCATTCCGGCCATCACCGAGGTTAGCGTCAAATTCGAAACGGCCCCGATAGATGGCAACGCCTCACCACGGAAACCGAGCGAGCCAATGTGATCGAGGGAATCATCCGGCAATTTTGAGGTGGCGTGACGGCGTATCGCCATCAGCATGTCCTCGGGACTCATCCCGTGGCCATCATCGGCAATTGTCAATTCGTCGATACCGCCCCGGCGCATTGTTATCGAGATATGACGCGCACCGGCATCAAGGGCGTTTTCAACGAGTTCGCGCAGGGCGCTGGCGGGGCGTTCAATGACTTCCCCAGCGGCAATCTGATTTACCAGCCCATCCGGGAGTTGCCGGATTACGGCCATTACACCCTCACTATTTGATGATCACCGTCTCGCCGCTGGATTGATCCGTGGCAAGGGTTTCACCATCTGTCGGCAGCAGGCCTTCCCGCATCGTCCGGCGAAGGCGCTTGTCCTCGGCGATCTTGTCCAGCACCGGACCGACGTCCGGAAGTCCACCAAACAAGGTCTGTATTGGCAGGCGCTTTTCAAACTGGATGCCGAGCGTTTCCTCATCCACCTTTTCGCGGATATTTTCTTCAATCGAAGCAAAATCAAACAGCGCGTCATAACCGGTTGCCGTCACGTTCTCAACACCCAGGGTCTGGCCTGCCAATCTGCGAGCATCAAGCAACACCGAATCTTCATCGGCGCGGACTTGATCCGGTGTATTGGCGAAACCCGGAGGCATCGACAAAGGCGGACGAACCACGACTTCAAATTCATCAGGTGCCGACTTTTCAGTTCCGATGGCACGTCTGAAATCTGAACAGGCGGCAACCGACCCGACCAGAAGAATGAGCATCGCGCCCCTGAAAAGGCGCGTCCACACCGCCGATGTTACGTTGGTTTGATCATCTAGGCTCATGTGTTGTCTCTCTCCTGCCCAAAGAGGATGCTATAAATCCAGAACATGGCACCGACTGAAATAGCCGCATCGGCGACATTGAACGCTGGCCAATGCCATGTTTGAACATATACATCTATAAAATCAACAACTTTGCCAAAACGCAACCGATCTATTGCATTTCCTATGGCGCCACCGGTGATTAATCCAGCCGCAATATTCTGCCATTTGTCAAAGCTGTGACTGTTCCAGAAAAACCATCCGGCCACGGCAAAAGCAAGACATGTCAGGCCAATACGGGCGACCAGCCCTCCGTCTGCCAGCATCCCGAAGCTGATTCCCGGGTTCCAGACCGGCACCAGATTGACAAAAGGTAACATCGGATAGACCTGCGGGGTGGCAAAGATCCAGTCAAGCATGTACTGCTTGCTCACCTGATCAAGCACCAATACAACAAGCGCACACACCATCAGTCTGCGTGCTGACGGCCCCGTCAGCCTTTTGCCCGGATTTGGCGGTGTATCAGATGTTCCCCCATCGACCATCAGGCACTCGCCACCACACTTTCACAACGCTTGCAAATGCCGCCTTCTTCAATGACCTCCGGTGTGATACGCCAGCAACGCGCACATTTCTCACCATCGGCAAGGGCAAACGCCACCGCAACATCATCAACCGTCTCCAACCTGAAGGCATCATCAGGCGCCACATCGGTGCTGATGGTTGCATCAGATGTGATGAACAACGACCCCGCGTCAAGGCCGTGCATTGCTTGTCGGGTTTCAGCATCGACATAGATCACCGGGGCGGCCTGCAATGACGCGCCAATCGCGCTTTCATTACGCGCCTTTTCAAGAGCGCTCATCACCACCTGTCTGACCCGCCGAATCCGAGACCAGCGCGCCGCAAGACCGGCATCCATCCATTCGGCAGGAATCGGATCATAACTGCGAAGATGAACCGAGTTTTCAATATCATTGACCCGGCATTGCCACGCTTCTTCTGCGGTGAAGCACAGGATTGGAGCAAGCCATGCCGTCAGCCGGTCAAACACTTCCTTCATCACGGTCCGACAGGCCCGCCGGTCAACCGATGCGGGCGCATCACAATACAGCCGGTCCTTGCGGATTTCGAAATAGAAGGCCGACAGGTCGCTGTTACAAAATGTGTGAAGTTCAGTGAAAATACCGTGAAAATCATATTCATCGGTAAGCTTACGGATTTTGACATCCAGCTCGGCCAACCGCATCAGCACCCATTTTTCCAGCTCGGGCATATCCGCATAACCGACAGATTCGGACTCGTCATAGCCGTCAAGCGCACCCAAAAGATATCGCAAGGTATTGCGGAAACGCCGGTAATTGTCGGTCATCCTCTTGATGATTTCCGGACCAATGCGAAGATCACTGTAATAGTCCGAACTGACCACCCACAACCGCAGAATATCGGCACCATTCTGGTCCATCACGGCCTGCGGTGTCACCACATTGCCAAGCGATTTGGACATTTTGCGCCCTTGTTCATCAAGCACAAAACCATGCGTCAGCACTCCCTTGTAAGGTGCCTTGCCGCGCGTTGCACAGGACTGCAAAAGCGATGAATGGAACCAGCCGCGATGCTGATCAGAACCTTCGAGATACAGATCGGCAGGGCTGCTGAGGTCATCGCGTTCCTCAAGGACAAACGCATGGGTCGAGCCCGAGTCGAACCACACATCAAGAATATCCGTGACCTTCTCATAATCATCCGGATTGTAGTCAGGCCCGAGGAAGCGCGATGGATCCGATGAAAACCAGCAATCGGCACCTTCCTCACGCATGGCCGCCACGATCCGGTCAATAACCGCCTGATCACGCAGAGGCTCGCCACTTTCCTTGTTCACAAAAACGGTGATTGGCACACCCCAGGCGCGCTGGCGTGACAGGCACCAATCCGGGCGCTGGGCAATCATTGACGTCAGACGCGTCTGTCCGGCGGGTGGATAGAATTTGGTTTTGCCCAGCTCATTCACTGCGGTTTTGCGCAATCCGTGTGACTCCATCGACACAAACCATTGCGATGTGTTGCGGTAAACAAGCGGTGCCTTGGACCGCCAGGAATGCGGATATGAATGGATCAGCTTGCCGATGCCGATAACACCGCCAAGTTCAGCCATTTTTTCGGCAATCTGCAGATTGTCACGCAGTACATGCATGCCGGCAAACAGCGGCAAATGTTCCATGATGCGACCGTCTTCGGCAACCGTATCCGGCACGGGAATGCCATGTTGCAGATGCGCCAGCTCGTAATCCTCAACGCCGTGGCCAGGCGCAATATGGACAAAGCCCGTGCCCTGATCAGTTGTCACATAGTCGGCATGGAGCAACGGCACATCATGCTCATAGCCATGTGCGGCCAACGGGTGTGCCGCAATTGTGCCAACACAGTCGGCGCCTTTCAATCGGTGCAAAACGGTATGCGCACTGACCCCGATGGCCGCGCATACATCATCCAGCAAGGCATCAGCCAGAGCGATGACATCACCAACGCCGGCGTGCGATCCCTCTTCAACGGCATCGATCCGAATGACCACATAATCAATGTCCCGGCCACAGGCCATTGCCCTGTTGCCCGGCATTGTCCAGGGCGTTGTTGTCCAGATCACGATAGCGGCGCCGTCAAGCGCCGGATGACTTGGTTTTGTTACCGGAAAACGGGCATATATCGTGGTTGAGGTATGATCCTCATACTCGATCTCGGCCTCGGCAAGGGCGGTTTTTTCAACCGGCGACCACATCACCGGCTTGGCACCGCGATAGAGGCTGCCATCCATCAAAATCTTGCCAAGTTCAGCAGCGATTGTGGCCTCAGCTTCATAGGCCATGGTCGTGTATGGGTTGTCCCAATCTCCAAGCACGCCCAGACGCTGAAACTCCTCGGACTGCACGCCAAGCCAATGCGCCGCAAAATCGCGGCATTCCTGACGGAATTCATCGACTGGCACCTGATCCTTGTCTTTGCCTTTCTTGCGATATTGTTCCTCAATTTTCCACTCGATCGGCAGGCCATGACAATCCCAGCCGGGGACATAATTGGCATCTTTGCCAAGCATCGATTGCGACCGGTTAATGACGTCTTTCAGAATTTTGTTCAACGCATGACCGATATGAAGTTGGCCGTTGGCATAGGGTGGACCATCATGCAGAACAAATGTTGGCGCTCCCTTGCGGGCGTCACGAAGCCGGCGATAAATATCAATATCCTTCCAATTCTGCAAAATCTCGGGCTCGCGCTTGGGCAAGCCTGCCCGCATCGGAAATTCGGTCTTTGGCAGAAAAACGGTATCTTTGTAATTCATCGCATCAGGTCTTTCAGGCTCTTGCCATGATCGGCTGGCTGGGTTGCTGTTACAGCCAATGGTCTGGTTTCAGGCGGTCTTCTTGATAGGTGGTAAAATGGCACGCGCGGCTTCTGCGTCCAGCGCAATCTGCCGGGTCAATTCCTCAATGCCGGCAAATTTACATTCAGCCCGCAAAAACGCATGTAACTGCACGGACAACCGCTTGTCATAGAGGTCCATGTCCGCATCAAACAAATGTGCCTCGCACAGCACGCCGCGGTTCTGGACTGTCGGGCGGATACCGATATTGGCAACACCGTTGCCAAGCAAAACCGGCACACCTTCATCAACATCGAAAATTTGCACCGCATAGACACCAAAGGCGGGGTGAAGCAGGTTGCCAAGCGGTATGTTCGCAGTGGGAAAGCCAATTGTGCGACCACGCTGATCACCATGGGTGACATTCCCTGTCACGGCCCAGTCACGCCCGAGCATATCTGCCGCCTGCTGTGGTTCGCCTGCTTGCAACGCCGCACGCACGCGGCTTGAAGACACAACGACGCTGTTCGCGTCGAGCAAGAGCGGCACAGCATGCGCCTCGATACCGACCGCACGCCCAAATTCATTGATGCTATCAATGTCGCCGCTACGCCCACGGCCAAAGGCGAAATCCTCACCCGCATACAAGCTGCACACGCCAAGGCTTGGCAGCACAGACTGAACAAAACTCACCGCATCCGTGCGCCGCAGATTATCGTCGAAAGTTACATGAATGATCTGGTCAACACCAAGTCCGGCGATCAACCTGTCGTTTTCGGCCCTGTCGGCAAGATGAAAGGGCGCATCATCCTGGCGGAAAAACTCTCTTGGATGCGGGTCAAATGTAATGACAGCAGCTTCAAGCCCCTCTTTACGCGCAGCTCTCACGGCGGCACCAATCACCTTTTGGTGGCCTTTATGTACCCCGTCAAAATTGCCTATGGCCGCAATCCGTCTTTGCTGGTTAATCGGCGCATCGCCAATCGACCATTCGACTATTTCTGCTGGTGATGTTTTATGTTCCGTCATGGGGCGGCACTATATCGCTGAAACGGACCCAATATCAACGCCTCATGGGCAGTTTTATTCGATTTCGGATAGCATCGGACCGGTGCGCGCTTCGGGGTCTTTTCCTCTTGTCCGAAGACGCTTATCTTGGCTTTGTGTTCTGGCACTGTATCATCACCCATTTTCGTGGCATTGTGTTCGCGCACCGCTGTGTCATCTGGAGACTTTATGAATGGATGAGCTATCAATCGACAAAATCAGCACCAAGCTTGGCGTTGCTGGCTATTTGAATGAGCAAAGCCTGAATTTGTTGACAAATTATGGCGTCAACTTGCTTGGCGGTATTATGACACTTGTCATTGGCTTCTGGCTGTCACGCAAGGCTGGCGCGATGACACGCGACTGGCTAAGCAGGCTTAACAGGCTCGACCCGACGCTGGTGCCGGTGCTTGGCGCACTTGTGCGCTATGCGGGCCTGACGCTGACAATCATTGTTGCGCTGAGCACTTTTGGTGTGGAAACGACATCGGTCATTGCGGTTCTTGGTGCGGCAGGCCTTGCCATTGGTCTGGCACTGCAGGGCACTCTTTCGAATGTCGCCGCCGGACTGATGCTGTTGTTTCTGCGTCCGTTCCGGGTTGGCGATTGGGTGGAAGCCGCTGACGTATCGGGTTCAGTGCGCGAAATCGGCCTTTTCACAACGATCATAGATACGTTCGACAATGTCTATATCAGCGTCCCAAATTCGTCGATCTGGACATCGAAGATCGTTAATCATGCCCGCTATGGTACGCGGCGGCTCGATCTGGACATTGGGATCAGCTATGACGCATCGCTTGATGACGCCGAGAAGGCAATGTTCTCACTCGCCGATGACCCGCGCATTCTTGCTGAACCAGCACCGCAATTCCTCGTGGTGAGCTATGATGACTCGGCGATCACCGTCCGCCTTCGGGCACACGCCAATTATGATGATTTCTTTGCACTCTTCTGGGACCTCAACCGTCGGCTGAAGGGCGCCCTTGCGGCGCACAACGTCGATATACCATTTCCACAGCGTGTGGTGCATCATTTGGGCCAGCCGCAAGGCGAGGACTGAGTCCGGACAGAAATGGGCAAGCAAGTATGAGTGGGGCCGGGTGAGCAAATGCCATCGGAACATCCGATCAAAATTACCAGACAGGCGCTCAGCGATGGCACCGTGGCCAAGCTGGCAGCGGCGCGTGAGG
>Ga0181580_10004217_pt1 | contig 11674 bp, 10 predicted proteins | sample 071ome_23_FD_132413 | JGI IMG/M metagenome (GOLD analysis project Ga0181580, IMG submission 132413) | Coastal salt marsh microbial communities from the Groves Creek Marsh, Skidaway Island, Georgia - 071403BT metaG (megahit assembly) | ecosystem: Environmental > Aquatic > Marine > Intertidal...
AAAAATGATTCCTTACTGATTTTATCAGGAGGCCATTCAATTGATGTGCTTGAAGACACCAAGTTTGTTGAGTTTAAACAAGGTCCTTATGTTGAGGAAATTGATAAAGAGCATTTTTAAATGATTAAAGTTTTTGAACCAAAATTAACAATCTTTGACAAACTATCTGTTATGAGTTCACTTCAAAAAAATTATATTTCAGGCACTAGTCCTTCTATTGAAAAATTTGAAAATACTCTTGGGCAACAATTTAATAGGAAATATGCAGTAGCTGTCAGTAATGGATCAGTAGCTTTAGACGTTTCAATTAAATTATTAAATCTTCCCAAAGGTAGTGAAATTATTGTTCCTTCCTTCACAATTATTTCCTGTTTAAGTGCTGTAATGAGGGCTGGTTTAAAACCAATATTTTGCGATGTTAATTCAGATACCTGGAATATGACTTTAGAAAATGTAAAAAAAGTTTTTACTCCAAATACAAAAGCTTTACTGATGGTCCATACATACGGCTTGCCCTGTGAAGTTCAAGAAATACTAAAATTTTGCAATGACGAAAATATTAGGATTGTTGAAGATGCTGCAGAAGCTCATGGATTAAAAATTGACGAAGTGTTATGTGGAACAATTGGAGAAGTCTCAACATTTAGTTTTTATGCCAACAAGCATATTACAACTGGAGAGGGTGGAGCAATTCTCACCGATTCAGAGGAACATTACAAAAATTTAAAAAAAATGATTAATCTTGACTTCTCTGAACCACAGCGCTTTAATCACGATAATTTTTATTGGAATTATAGGATGAGTGGTTTACAGGCAGCTTTGGGAATATCTCAAACAAACAGCCTTCAAAAAACTATAAATTTTAAAAAGGATCAAGGAAGCTTCTATACATCTTTATTAAAGAGTCTAGAAGGATCAATACAAACACCTCTTGAAAAGATAAATAATACAGAAAATAATTATTGGGTCTATGGGATTGTTTTAAATGAAAATATTTCTAGATTAGACATTTGTAATTACTTATACAAAAATAAAATTGAGACCAGAGAATTTTTTTGGCCTCTCCATTTACAGAATGCATATATTAAAAACAAAAAGGATATTCCATCATTACCTATTTCTGAAAAACTTGGCCGACAAGGTTTTTACATACCAATGGGTCGCCATATTAATAAAAGTAAGCAAAAGTTTATAGTTCAAAAAATAAAAGAAGCAGTAAACATCACTGCATAAGTTTTATGTTATCTATCATTAGTCTATTATTAAATAATGAATGATAAAAATAGTCAATTAGATAAAATTGAAAATGAAATTCTTAAGCTCTCATCAGAGTATTTCAAGATAAGCAACTCTCAAAACTTTGTACCTTATATTTCACCTGTCCCTGTTTCGGGAAAGGTTCTTGATGAAAATGATTTAAATAATTTAATTAAAGCATCAATGGATCTTTGGTTAACCGCCGGTGACTTCACTGAAACTTTTGAAAAAAAACTATCTAGATACTTAGGAATAAGACATGCACTTTTTGTGAATAGTGGTTCATCCGCTAATTTATTAGCACTATCTGCATTAAAGATATTTTACAATTTAAACGATGGAGACGAAGTTATTACTTCTGCCGTTAATTTTCCTACAACAGTAAATCCAATAATACAAAATAATTTAAAACCCGTATTTGTCGATGCAGATAGTAAGACTTACAATATTGACTCATCAAAAATTGAAAAAGCAATTACACAAAAAACAAAAGGAATAGTTTTGGCGCATACCTTAGGTAATCCATTTGACATAGACAAGATAAAGAAAATTTGTGATGAAAAAAATCTTTTTTTGATGGAAGATATGTGTGATGCACTTGGGTCTAAGTATGATGATAAATTCGTCGGCACTTTTGGTGATGTATCAACATTATCTTTTTACCCAGCCCATCATATTACAACTGGAGAGGGGGGAGCAGTATTAACAAACAAGCCTAAGTTAAAAAAAATTATTGAGTCGTTGAGAGATTGGGGACGAGATTGCTATTGCCCTCCAGGACAAGACAATACATGCAAAAAAAGATTTGATTGGCAACTTGGGGGGCTTCCTCACGGATACGATCATAAATATATTTATTCTCATATTGGATATAACCTTAAAGCAACCGATATGCAAGCAGCTATAGGAGTTACTCAGCTTGACAAGTTAGATGAGTTTATTTCAAAAAGAAAATCAAATTTTAATTATTTATTTGAAAAGTTACAAAAATATGAATTTTTTGATTTACCAATGTGGGAAGAAAAAGCTGATGTTAGCTGGTTCGGCTTTCCAATTACTATTAACGAAAAAGCCTCATTCACAAGAGGAGACCTTATGAATAAATTTGCTGAAAATAAAATTGGTACAAGATTTTTATTTGGTGGGAATATTTTATTGCAGCCAGCTTATGAGGGTTTAGATTTAGGGAACCCTGATGACTACCCAAATGCCAACAGAGTTGTTGATAGGACATTCTGGATTGGTGTATATCCGGGATTAACAGTCGAAATGCTTGATTTTGTTATCTTGACGATAGATGAATTTATAAACAAAGAGTCATGAAAACATTAATTCTTGCAGGCGGAAAAGGTACACGTTTTATGGAGGAAAGCAAGCATATGCCTAAACCAATGATACCTATTAATGGAAAGCCAATGATTTTTTATATTATTGACCACTATCTTAAATTTGATTTTGTAGATTTTGTTATTCTTGGAGGTACAAAAATAAATTATATTTTTGATTATTTTGAAGAAAACTTTTCTAAAGATTCATCTAAAAAAAATACCTATATATTAAAAAAAGGAGTAAGCGTAGAGATACTTGATACAGGTGAAAACACAATGACTGGGGGTAGGGTAAAGAGAGCTATAGATGAACTAAATCTTGGAAATTTTATGCTTACTTATGGAGATGGTTTTTGTGATGTAAATATTAATGACGTTGTCACAAAATTTCATGAAAAAGAAACTATAGGCACCGTCACTGCAGTCCGACCACCAGCTAGATTTGGAAGTCTTGATATTGAAGGTGATTATGTTAAAAGTTTTGGTGAAAAAAATCAAGCTAAAGAGGGATGGATTAATGGTGGTTTCTTTGTTTTTAAACCAGAAATTAAAGAATTTATATCTGATGATACAATGCCTTTAGAGAAAGAACCTTTAGAAACTTTATCAAATAATAAACAACTGTCTGTATATCAACACAATGGTTTTTTTCAACCAGTCGATACAATTAGGGAAAAAGAACTCTTGGAAGTCTATTTAAAGAAAGAAAATGACATTAGATAAAAAATTTTGGGAAAATAAAAAAGTACTTGTAACAGGACACACTGGTTTTAAGGGTTCTTGGCTATCTTGTTTATTAAAATATTTAAATTGTGAGGTAACAGGATTATCAGACAAAAAGATTTTAAGTGATAATTACAAAACATTAAACACGTCTGAAATTTTCTCTTGTGAGAAAACACTAGATATATACCGTGATATTGATGAAGTCAAAAAAGTCATGAATAGTGAATTTGATATTGTTTTTCACTTGGCAGCACAAGGAATTGTTTCAACGGCAAGTAAGTATCCGCTAGAAACAATTAAAACAAATGTAATTGGTACATATAATATTCTGGAAGCAGCTAACAATAATGAAAAAATAAACACAGTAATAGTGTCAACAACGGATAAAGTATATCTCCACACTTCAAAAGACAATATTGAAACAGACCAATTAGGTGGAAAAGAATTTTACAGTGCTTCTAAAGCTTCAGCTGAACATATTATTGCTGCATTTGTAAATACTAGAAAAAGAAAAAATTTAAATATTGGTGTTGTAAGGTCAGGAAATGTCTTAGGCGGAGGAGACGGGGCTGAAGACAGAATTGTTACAGATGTTATCAACTCTCTTAAAAACAACACAGACATTTATTTAAGAAATCCTAATTCAATTAGACCGTGGCAGTTTATTATGGACTCACTTCTAGGATATTTATTGGCAGCACAGTACTGCAATCTAACCAATGTTGACGAGATATTTAATTTAAATTCTAAACTAAATAATGATCGAACAGTAGAAGATTTAGCTGTATTAATAAAAAATAAGTGGAATTCTACATCCACACAAATAAAGAAAGCTCAATCTAATTTTTACGAAACTGAAGTGCTTAAAATAAATTCAGATAAAGCAAATGAAGTCTTAAATTGGTCAGCAAAAGAAGATTTAGACTCAATCGCTTCTTATATTGTTAATTGGGAAAAAGAAATATTAAACTCAGACAATAAAACATTTGAACAAATTGACCTATATTTCAAAAAATAAATTAATTTTGATCTTCAATAATATAATGAGGTCTATTTTTTGTTTCTTCATATATTAATGAAATATATTCACTTAAGATAGAGATTATCAAAAATAAAAGCGAAAAGAATAAAAGCAATAGACCAGTCAACGTTCCAAAACCATCAAAGGGTACTCCAAATTTAAACCATCTAAAAATTTGTTGAAAAAGTATAATCAGAGAAATTGAGGATGTAACTACTGTCAAAAAAATTGATATTTTTAATGGTTTTGTTGAAAAAGAGAATAATCCTTTTAGTGCAAAACTTAAAACTGCAAAAGTTTTTGCATGTGATTCTCCAGAAAATCGTTTTTGCCTCTCAAATTCAACCCCAATAGATTTGAAACCTACCCAAGCAAAAAAACCTCTGTAAAATCTGTTATATTCAGCCAGTTTTTTTACTGAATCAATAACTTTTTTATCCACTAGCCTAAAATCGCTGACCCCTTCTGGGACCAAGTTATTTGTCATTTTATTTATTATTTTATAAAAAAGCACAGAATTAAATTTTCTTATTATGGATTTACCTGGGCGCGACTTAACAATTCCGTAAACATGATCATAACCTTGTTCCCATTTTTCTATAAATTTAGGAATTGTTTTTGGATCGTCTTGTAAGTTAGCTGTCATTATTATCGCAGCGTCACAGTCAATATTGTCTAAGCCAGCAGCAATTCCCCCATCCATCTTAAAATTTCTTGAGAGTTTCAAATACTTTATACGAGTATCTTTTTTAGATAATTCGAGAATTTTTTTAAAAGTCTCATCTGTACTTCCATTTTCAATAAATAAAAATTCAAATTTATATGTATTTAACTTATCGACAGAACTTAGAATTTGATTATATAACTCTAAAATGTTGCCTTCTTCATTAAATGCTGGAATTAAGAAAGTAATTTTTTTCATATAATAAAAACATTATAAACATTGAATTGAAATTGTATACTTTTAAAGATGACTAATAAAAATCTATTAATTTATGGTGCATCTGGATGGTTAGGAAGACAAACTATAAATTATATTTTAAAAAATAATGTTGATCTTAATTTAGTTTTAGTGTCTTCTAAAGATATTGATTTGAGATTTTCTAATATGAAATATAAATCTATTTCATATTCAGATTTTCAAAACCTAAAAAATCAAAACTTTGATTTCTTTTTAAATTATGGATTTTTGACACAAGAAAAAATAGGAAAAATGAAAAAAGAGGATTATTTATACGCAACTAATGAAATAATAAATTCTTATTCAAATTTTATGGAAAAAAATTATATAAAAAAATCACTTCTAACTTCTTCCGGAGCGGTTTATTGGAAAGGAACTAACAAAGAAAATTTGTATACAACTCAAAAACTACAACAAGAGCAGGAGTTTAAATCAATAAATGCTCAGTTGAATAGTGATTATATTATTGCTCGAATATTTGGAGTCATTGGCAGCCAATATGATTTTAATAAAAATTATGCTTTTACTAGTTTTATTAAATCAGGTATGAAAAGGGAGTCAATTTCTATAAACTCAAAACATAAAGTTTTACGATCTTATTTATATTTTGAAAATTTGCTTGAATACTTTTTTAATTTAGACCATAAAAATTTAACAATTGACGCTTGGGATGATAATTTTGATATCTATGAACTAGCTTTGAAAATAGCAGAAATTTATGATGTAAAAGTAAATGTAAGTGATGAGTACTTTTCTTCAGAAGAAGTAGATAAATATATAAGTACAGATAATAAATTTAAAGAAATATATAATTTTATTTTTTCTAAAAAGAATTTAGAAAAAATAATAAAAGAAAAGAAAATATTTTAAGTTATTTTTTAGGTTTGAAGCCTTCTTCACCAGAATTAATATCAAAGCCTCTTTTTAAAATTTTTTCTCGCATTTTTTCATTTCTCCCATAAGGAGTATCCATGTTATCAACCATTATTGGTTCATTTTTTGCCATATCTTTTGATATTAATTCTCCTTCGACCAGCTCCCTGCATGATAATTGACCATGTTGTAGAGGAATTGCCATAAAATAATCATCACTATATAATTTTTCACCTTTTTTTAAATCTTTTTTTGCATAGACACCTCTTACAAGCTTATCTAAATATTCAACTTCTCTTTTAACAGGTATTCTTTTTTGTGTGCCTGAAGCACCACACATTTCTTTAGCAAGGTGATATGCACTTAACCATTCGTCAATTTGTTCTGGAAGTGAACAATACGGAGATACTGAGTATTCTCCATCGTCAATATCAATATGTCTTTCCCATGAGCGAGCACCTTTTGCATAGCTAATATACATTGATGCCTGCCATGACGTCATCTCATGACTTGAAAAACCAATAACTGTGTTTGGAAATCTGTTTTTCAAAAAATCTATTTGGTTTAGTTCTAATTCAAAATCTTCAGATGGATATAAAGAGACACAATGATTAAGAGCAAGTGGCACTTCTTTTTTTGAAAAAAATGAAACAATATCATCAACATCTTTTAATGAAGACCCCCCTGAAGAAACAATAGTTGGTTTCCTAATCGATACAATTTTTTCTAATAGTGGCCAATCATTAATGTCTGAACTTGCAACTTTCATGATATCCAGGTCTAATTTTTCAAATAGATCAACTGAATTTTCATCAAAACAAGTTGCCATAGGATACATTCCTTGATCTCTGGTGTATTGTACAAGTTCTGACAATTGGTCCTCTGACAATTTTGTTTGTTTAGTTTTCCAGACATATCTCATATCTTCTCTATCAGCAAAATCAGGGTGTATAAAAGAATCAACATCTCTAAATTGAAATTTAATTGCAGCTTTTACATTGTTGTGTCTAATTACTCTTGAATATTCATGAATAATTTTTTTTCCTCTTTCTACACTTCCCCAATGGTTATTTGCAATTTCTAAGACGAAAAGATCTTCAAATATTGAGTTATCAGCCATAAAAAGATTATAATTTGTTTTCTGTTTAGTTATTATTTTTTAACAACAAAAAGTGTGACTTTAAAACATCATTTTCATTAAATATAATTTCAATGTCACTAAAGAAGTGCCTAAACCCATCTATAAATATATTATAATTTTTTAGTATTGATCCACTCATAATAATTTTATTGAAATTATATTCTTTTTTGTAAAGACTAACTAAGTAAATATATTTTTTTAGCAATGACGATAATAAAAAATGTCCAGCCTTTGATTGAAATTCGTTTGCTAGGTCTTGTAAGTACATTATCATTTCATTTTTTGAAAATAAATCTGGACACATAGAAGCTTTTTTATAAATAGATTCATTAAATCTGATATTAATTAGATTTAATGAACTATTATTTGTAGATTTGAGATATAAATCAATTAGTCTTCCAGCTGGAAGTTGTGTAATACAGTCGTAATACTCACCATCGTTTATTGATGGTCTGACTTGAAAAATAGGATATTTTTTATTTTTGATAATTGCAATTTGCCCACCAGTAGCAATGTTTAATGATAGTGTATTTTCGGTATCGATATTATCTGACATAGACATTTGAAAGTCTCCAAATGGAACCGATACCTTTCCTCCAGTCTTGTTAATTCTATAAAATTTAACGCCACTAACTATAGAAGGGAGTGTAATTTTAGGAAATAATTCACTAACAACAGAATGCTCCCAGTCATTTTTCACATAGTCAAAGAATCCAGTCGCGGACGCTTCAGATTTATGAATTACACCATAATTTCCAGTCAAATCGCCAAAAATTTTTGTTAATAAAGTAGCATAGGTACCTTCTGAATTTGAAATGTTGAATATTGGATATCCTCTTTTTAAATCTAGTACATTTTTGTTAGATGAAATTTGGTTAATAGTTTTTGGATTTTTTTCAGATTGCCATGAATATGGTCCGTCAATGATTTTAGAATTATCTAATAACATACTTGAGTGCATTTGGCCTGAAATTGTGATATGGCTAATATTTTTAAGGCCAATTTCATCTATTTTTGTATTAATAATTTTGAAAATTTCATCGTAATTTAAATATGAAGCTTTTTCGGAGACTATATTTTGTGGTGTCTGTATAACGCTTTTATGTGTACCACTGTAATCGGATGTACTTTCTTGAAAGTGTATAAATTTTGTGTTTGTACCACCAACATCAATGCCTAACTTAAACATTTAGTTCATAGAATTCATGAATGAACGAGGCTAGTTTATCGTCTAGTTTAATTTTTTTTATAAATAGCTCTCCATATCCTTTGCATAATATAAAATTTGTTAGGTTTCCTTCAGTCTTTTTGTCAGTTTCAAATGTTTTTAAAAATTCTTTTTTAGAAAATTTATAGTTGTTAATAATTCTTTCAAAATCAAAAGCTTTGTAGCTTACATTATAAATTTTGTAAAATATTTTTTTATCAAGATAACCCATTTTGTAAGAAATAAAATTTGCAAGATTCAGACCAAACCCAACTGCATGGCCATGGCCTAATTTATTTTTTGATAAAGATTCAATTGCATGTGCAAATGTATGTCCATAATTTAATATTCTTCTATAATTTAACTCATATTCGTCTATTTCAACTACAGGCTTTTTAGATAGCAAACTTAATCTTATAAATTTATTAACCTCATCAATGTCAAACTTATTGGTATTTAAATATTCAAGAAAATTAATTGTTTGTGATTTATTTTTAGTAATTAACAATTTTAATATTTCGCCATATCCATCAATAAGTAACTGTTTATTTAGTGTCTTTGTAAACCCTTTGTAAATGTATATATCTTTTGGAGATTTAAAAATTCCTACTTGATTTTTGAAATTACTAACATTAATTCCACACTTGCCACCCATGCAAGAGTCAGCCATTGATAGAAGAGTTGTAGGAATTAAAGTTAAATTTGTACCCCTGTGATAAATGTGAGAAGTAAATTGACTTATATCTTGAACAAAACCTCCGCCAATTCCTACTATATTAGAATGTCTATTAGCACCTTTTATTACAAGTTCCGACGCAACTTTTTCCACAGTATCTAAAGTTTTGATTTTTTCGTTTGGTTTTAATACACTAACTATATTTTTTTCAAATTTTTTGTTCACTAATTTGAAATTATCATAAACATATTTGTCAATTATGAAAAAATTGTTTTTTTGGTTGATTGTATTTGATACATCTTTAATATTCTCAAAAAATTTTATGTTGTAGTCCCCGCCACCAGACTTAATTCTTATCGACTTAACCAATGCTCCACCCGCCATCGATTAATATATTTTGCCCAGTTATATAAGAATTATCTTCTGAGCCGAGAAAATATACCAACGGTGATATTTCATGGCTTTCCGCAAATCTTCCCATAGGTATTTGTTTTGTAAAAATATCAATCTGTTCTTCATTAAGGTTTTCAGAGGTCATCTCGGTATTTACAAATCCTGGAGATACCGTGTTAACAAGTATATTAAATTCACCAAGCTCAATAGATGCAGAACGACCTAAAGAAACTAGTGCAGATTTTGAAATTGAATAAAATAATTTTTCATTTCTTACATACTTTGACCACAAGCTACCTATTAGTACTATTCTTCCAAAATTTGATTGTTTCATATCTAATGAACAGGCTTTTATTAGAGAAATATTAGATAGTAGATTTACATTTAATATTTTTTGACCTGATAGATAATCATAATTTTCAATGTTTTTATTTTCATTTATTCCTGCGCAACAAATCAGTACGTCAATTTTGTTACCTTTTGTAAATTCTTTAAAATTTTGATCAATTTCATCAATTTTTTCTAAATCTATTTCCTCACTAGTTGGAGCCAGCACATTATGGCCTTTTTCAATATAGTATTGAGCAATACTTTTCCCAATTCCCCTACTTGCTCCAGTTATCAGTACAGTATATTTTTTACTCATGATTAATTATTTCTTCAATTATTGTACTATCAAGAAAAGGGTACAAATCATACAGAGGAGCTGACTTCATTATTCCATCTGAATATAGTTTTGAAGAAGCTTTTGGTTCAAACTCCTGATTTTTATCAATTAAAACTTCGCAAATAATTGGCTCTTTTGTCTTTAGAGTATTTTTTAAATTATTAACCAAGTTACTTTTTTTATCAATAAGCATGTACTTTAATCCATAAGCTTTAGCAATATTCTTAAAGTCAGGAAAGCTTAAACCACTATCTGGCCCACATCCGGTAATATTATCAGGAAAATATTTTGTTTGAGTTTGACGAATTGAATGATAACCCTCATTTGAAAAAATAAATATTTTAATTGGTAAATCATGGTGTCTTACTGAAGCTAATTCTTGTATATTCATTTGTATACTTCCATCACCCTCTATACAGATAACTTCTTTTTTATTATTCGCAAAACATGTTCCAATTGCTGCTGGTAGACCAAACCCCATTGAAGCAGAACCAGAGTTGCTAAATAGTCTTTGTCCTGGCTTTAAAATTGCTCCCTGAAATGTTGTAACTACAGCTGTGCCATCAGAAGTCACTACGATTTGTCTATTTTTTAGTTGATCAAATAGCTCATTTACAAAATGATAGGGGTTTATTTTTTTATCAGAAATTTGCTTCGAGCTAAAAACTGGATACTCATTTAGTAATTTTTTACACCACTTAAGGTACTTGACGTGATTTTCATTATCAATTTTTTTTGATTTTTTATTTAATATAACTAAAAATTCTTTGAGGTCATAGTTTAGTTTCAGGTCAATATTTAAAGTTTTCTTGTTAAGTTCCTGTTCATCAACGTCCACCATAATTTTGAAAGATCTTTTAGAGAACTCTTTAAAGTTATATCCAATCTGTCTTATATTTAATCTTGAGCCAAACACAACAAGAAGATCGCAATTTTCTGCAATAAAGTTACCTGGCCTGTCTCCAACAGTGCCTGGCCTGCCAGCATAATTTTTATGTGAATTATGTAATACATCATGTGCGTTCCAAGCAGTCAGAACAGGAATAGACGAATTATTAATAAATTTTAAAAATTCTTTATGAGATCCAGAAGCTCTAACCCCACCACCTACTAAAATTGCTGGTCGTTTAGCCTCTCCTAATAGCTTTAATACTTTATTTACATCAGACTCTAATTTTTTGTTACTAGTTTTAGTCTTAATATTTTTTTTATATACTTTTTGACTAGATTTTGAATAAATTGCTCCTTGGATATCAATAGGTACATCAATCCACACTGGTCCGGGTCGGCCTGTTGTAGCTAAATCTAATGCATATTTTAAGACTGAATCAACTAAATTTGGATTTTTCAAAACATATGAGAATTTAGTTATTTTTTTAACCATTGAGACAATATCATTCTCTTGATCTCCTAATTGTCTAAGC
>Ga0181580_10004226_pt1 | contig 11664 bp, 10 predicted proteins | sample 071ome_23_FD_132413 | JGI IMG/M metagenome (GOLD analysis project Ga0181580, IMG submission 132413) | Coastal salt marsh microbial communities from the Groves Creek Marsh, Skidaway Island, Georgia - 071403BT metaG (megahit assembly) | ecosystem: Environmental > Aquatic > Marine > Intertidal...
AGCGAAATTTTGGCATCCAAATATTTTGAGGGTATAGATACAAGCATCGCCACAACCACAATGGAAATGGGCACAGGCGATGGCGCTTCAGGTGGGTTTGATCGTCTGTTTGGCGGAAATGGATCAGATATGATCGTCATGGGACAAGGTGACAGCGCTTTTGGCGATAATGTGGATGGTGGCGAACAGTTCGAAGATTATTTCTATGTTTATCAGAACGATGGTGGCGCGCCACTAGACCCAACAAAACAGACGGTTATCTATGATTTCCAACCCAATATCGACAGCCTTAACATTGTGTATGACGGCGACACGGTGCCAACAGTTCAGGTTGAACATATCGCAGATGCCACAGATCCCGAGGGCGCGGGGAATGCGGTGATTAAACTTAATGGTGTGGAATTCATGCGTCTTAACGGTGTCGCGGCAAGCGACATTGCAGCGGTTCAGCAAAAGATAGAGCTATCCGCGCAATAGGCCTAGCCGATAAAGCGAACCAAAGGTTTGGCATTGAGCGTCGAAGCAAGTGATTGAAAGCGTGCTTCGGCAACCTCACCAAACAACGGACGAAGACTGTCATTCATTTCAAGGATGATGGTCTTTTTCTTTTTGTCATAGCGCAGTTGCGCGGCGCTGTTTTCATCAACAATCCACAGCATCGCGCCCAATCGCATCGCCTTTCCTAGAATTTCTGCGTTGCGAATTTGGTCAGGTTTGATCAGGGTAAACAGATTGGCAAACGGGGATCCGTCGCGGCTGTTTTTGTACCGATGCAGCAAGGCCAACCCCAAAAACACCCGTTCGGAATGTTTCAATCCACCAAGGTTGGCGCGTGTCGCGTTGTCAAAGCAGACTTCAGCGCGATAATCGGGATGTGCTCGCCAACTTACGTCATGCAAATAACAGGCAGATTTTGCCAAACGGTCCAGATCTTCGTCTGTTTTTGGAAAAACATTTTTGATGAAGTGATACAAGCGATCGCCATAGCCCGGAAAACGGGCATCTTTCATTTCGGCATATTGACAGGCTTCGATCAATGGATCGCGTTCACGCAGGTCTTGCGGCATTTCTTCGTAAAGCATCCCTTCACGGATGCCATAGCTGGAAATTGCGATGTCTTTTGGACGAAACACATGTAAAAGCCGCTTTAAAACCTCTGCGGCATAGGGCACCAAGGCCATCCGCGCGGCAGAGACACCACAGGCTGTCCGCAGGGCTTCGTGATCTGTTTCATCCAAAAATTCGATTGTATCGCGCACGGATGCGATGCTCATGCGATATTCATGCATGACATGCAGGGGGTATTTTCGACGTTCCATATCGATCCGTGCCAGCGCCCGCCACGACCCGCCAACCAAAAACAAACGGTTGTGCTGTGGTCCCATTTCTTGGGCCAAGCGGTCCACGACCTCTTTGATATAGGCGGTGCGACCCTTTTTGCCGCCCTTGATCTCAAGCAATTTCAACGGGCCCAAGTCGGATGAAATGCGTCTGCGCACCTGTCCATCGCCGATTTCGGCCAATTCCATCGATGACCCACCGATGTCACACACCAATCCATAAGACCCCGGCCAGCCAAGCAACACGCCTTGGGCGGACAATCGCGCCTCTTCCTTGCCATCGATGATCCAGATTTTTTGGCCTGTTTTTTCCAAGACCTCGCGGCAGAATTCTTCGCCATCCTCAGAATCACGCACCGCAGCAGTGGCAACCGCAGTCAGTTTCGGCACCCCCATTCCGCGTGCCAAATGAACAAACCGTTCTATGGCAGCCAAGGCACGTTTGCGCCCCGTTGGGTTCAAGCGGCTTGTTTTTGAGACACCAGCCCCCAAGGCGCACATAATTTTTTCGTTGTAATAATAGGCAGGTGAGCGTGCCGCACCGTCCAAGACCACCATCCGAACCGAGTTGGAACCCACGTCGATCACGCCGACTTTTTTCAAAAAAGGATGCGCCGAGTCGTCAAACAGAGCGTGGTCAAAAGGGGCCCATGTCGAGGAGACGTCAGACATATCCACATCCTTTACTTGGTTCTCGCACCAGTCTTAATTGCGAAAACGCGTTATGGCAACTCTTTGTCTTGGTTTAATTTTTCAACAACCTGCGCGGCAAGGGGGCGGGTGATGCTGCGCTGTTGTGACAAGGCGGCGCGATCCAATGCAGCAACCGCAATTTGGGCCGCATGATAGGATCGATCCAACCGTGTTGTCAGATATTGCATGACATCAGGGGCAGGGAACAATTGCCGATCTGAAAACAGTTTTGCGATCAAGACCATGAACAAAGTATCATCAGGCTCTGTCAGTGCCGAACATCCTGCGCCTTGCAGGCGGGACGCCAAATCGGGCAGGGTGATGCCCCACAAATGGGGTTGCGACCGTCCGCTTAGCAAGATCGAATTCCCGTTGGCCAGCGTCAGGTTATGCAGATGAAACAATGCGTTTTCCGCGGCACGATCCCCTGCGATGTCAGGAACATCATCAACGGCCACATGGCTGTGCGCAAGGGTTTCGACATCAGCATCGGGCAATGAGATCGCAGGGATCAACTGCGCGCCTGCGTCTTGCGCCCAAACATGCATCAGATGGGTTTTCCCCGATCCTGCAGCTCCGCACAAAATATGTTTGCGCGTTGGCCACGTGGACCATGTTTCAATCGCTGCAATCGCCAAAGCATTGCAATCAGATACAAAAAAATCCCCACGATCCAACGCGGTGCGCGCCGGCAGTTCAAGGGGCAGTTGTTCAGCCATTAGTTTTCTTTCGTATCTTGTCCGCTCAGCCCACGATACAGGCGGCTTTCCAAATATTGGGTGGATCCGAACCGCACGATCACGCCGATAGAAGCGGCGACAGGAACGGCCACCAACATGCCAATAAACCCAAAGGCAGCTCCAAACACCGACAGAGCCAACATCAACCACACGGGATGGAGCCCAACAGATGTTCCCACCAATTTAGGGGTCAGGTAATTTCCCTCGATCACTTGCCCGATGATGAAAATTCCGGCTACCAAACCCAAGTTGACCCAATCCCCCCAAAATTGAAACAACCCCAAGCCAATGGCCAATGCGCCGCCAACCAAGGATCCGACATAGGGGATAAAGGTGATAAGCCCTGCAATCGCGCCTACAATCAGGCCAAAGTCCAATCCGACCAACATCAAGGCCGCAGCATAATAGGTGCCCAATATCAAACACACCGACCCCATGCCGCGCACAAATGATGACAGCGTGGTGTCGATGTCTTTGGCCAAGGCCCGCAGCGTTGGCGCATGATCACGGGGCAGAAAATCATTGATCCGCGCGATCATCTTATCCCAATCCAACAACAGATACACCGCAACGACGGGAACAATGACAAACAGCATAACGATATTCAGCAGCGAGGCCGCAGATTGCAGCGCCGCACCCAACAGGCTCGCGCCTTTTTCTTTGATCGTATCCCCCACACTCGAAAGTGCGCCCCGAATGGCCGAATTTTCGTCCATAATGGACGGCACATTTTCGGCCAAAACACCTTGCAGCTTCGTAAACATGACGGGGGCCACGTTGAACAAGTTCGTTGTTTGCTGCACCAAGGTTGGAATAATGATCACGGCCGCGACGATAAACATGATGACTGCGCCGATTGTGATCACAGCCGTCGCGGCAATGCGCGACAATCCCAATGCCTCAAGCCGGTCTGCAACAGGATCCAGAAAATAGGCAATCGCCGCCCCCAAAACAAACGGAAGCAACACATCCCCCAGATACCACAGAACGATTGCGGTCACCGCAATGGTGATTCCCCAATACTTGGCCTGCTGTTGAATAGGTAATGCCATGTGGTGACCCCTTGTTATCCCCTTAACCTGCGCATTCCACATAGGTTTTTCAAGAATAAATCGCAATGATACTTGAGTGTTTCTGACGTCGCAGGTATCAAAGGGCCTTGATGAGATCAACAAAGAGTATTCACAATGCGCCTGTCTCGGTACTTTCTTCCAGTCCTCAAGGAAAATCCTGCGGATGCCCAAATCGTCAGCCATCGTTTGATGCTGCGTGCAGGGATGATTAAACAAGCAAGCGCAGGAATTTATTCTTGGCTGCCATTGGGCTTTAAGGTCCTGCGCAAACTGGAAAATATCATTCACGAAGAACAAATTCGTGCAGGTCACATTGCTATTCAAATGCCAACGATGCAGTCTGCAGATTTGTGGCGCGAAAGCGGTCGCTATGACGCGTATGGCGCTGAAATGCTGCGGGTCAAAGACCGCCATGATCGCGACATGCTGTTTACGCCCACCGCCGAAGAATTGGTCACAGATATTTTCCGCGCCCATGTGGGCAGCTACAAAGATCTTCCTTTGACGCTCTACCAAATCCAGTGGAAATTCCGCGATGAAATCCGCCCTCGGTTCGGGGTAATGCGCGGTCGCGAATTCCTGATGAAGGATGGCTATAACTTTGATCTAACAAAAGAAGACGCATTGCACGCCTACAACCGTCACTTGGTCAGCTATCTGCGCACCTATGAACGTATGGGATTGCAAGCCATCCCAATGCGCGCCGACAGTGGTCCCATCGGTGGCGAGGATACGCATGAATTCTTGGTTCTTGCCGAAACGGGCGAATCCGAAGTGTTTTATGACAGCAAGGTCACCGATTTGACCTTTGGCGATCGCGACATCAACTATGATGATCGTGCACAGTGTCAGGCGATCATGGATGAATTCACCACGCTTTATGCGCGCACCGATGAAACCCATGATGAGGCCCTGTTTCATGAAATCCCCGAAGACCGCCGCCGCGTCGCGCGGGGCATCGAAGTCGGACAAATCTTTTACTTTGGCACAAAATATTCCGACGCAATGAACGCAAGCGTCGCAGATGCCGATGGCAAGAATGTGAATGTTCACATGGGAAGCCACGGCATCGGTGTCAGCCGCTTGATCGGCGCCTTGATCGAGGCAAACCATGACGACAACGGCATCATCTGGCCCGAAGGCGTGACGCCGTTCCATTGCGGAATCGTCAACCTGAAACAAGGCGACGAAGAGGCCGACGCAGCCTGTGACGCGATTTATAAATCACTCACTGCGCTTGGGCTTGAGCCGCTCTATGATGATCGCAATGAACGCGCAGGTGGCAAATTCGCCACGATGGATTTGATTGGCCTGCCATGGCGCATCACCGTCGGCCCGCGCGGCTTGAAAAACGGTGTTGTCGAATTGACATCGCGTCGCACTGGCGTGTCCGAGGAAATGACACCAGAACACGCGGTCGAACGGATCCACCAAATCTACGCAAATCTATAAATGTCGGGCCCCCAATTCGGGGGCCTTTTCCTTTTCACTTTTGCAAAAATACTCTCGCCGAAGGCATCCGCGCTAACCGCTGGTCAAAACGTCGCTCGTCAAACTCCAGTCGATCCAACGCCCATGATAATCTGCGCGCCCCAATTCGATCATCTGACCTGATGGCCAAATCTGCAGGCTGAGCAAGGCACTATCGCTGCGGCCATCTGTTTCCATCATGAATTGCGCCACAGGCCCAACTCGGCACGCACCGTCGTGCAGCACATTGCGGCAGGCCTCTTGCGTTTTGGCATCAAAATACTGCCATGCGACTGTGCTAAAGACAAAGGGCACGCTGTCCTTGGGTGCTGCGCGCAGCTCTCGCGCCAACCATATCGCCGCGTCCTCTTGGTCAACCGTGGTGGTTTGATACGGCGCTGCCAAGTCAAGCCGGTCCAATCGGTCCTGCTGATCGGGCCAAGTATAGGCTTTCAATCGCAGCATATCATCGGGGCATGATGGATCTAGCGGGTTCAAATCAACCCCTGATCGGTGTGAAACCACAATGGGTGTCGGGGTGGGGTGCTGCCCCCGCCATTCGGGTGCAAGGTCCAAAATCGGGTCGTTTGGGATGCTGGAAAACCGTTCCGTTACAACACGGTAACGATCAAAGTTTAGGTTTAATCCCGCACTCGCCCCCAATTCATATAGCGCAAGCGGACGCTTAAACCTGTGATGGACCATTTGCGCGGCGGCCCAAATTGCCGCTGACCTGCGAATTTCATTGGTTTGCGGCGCGAATTCTAACCACTGTGACACAAAGGGTCCCTGTGCGTGAAACGCATCAGTGACAGCCTGCCACAGCACAGTGTCCGCAACAAAATTCGGGGGATATACCGCACATAGTCCCGCGTCTTTTTTCATCAAAGCCAAGGCGTGCAACGCCCCTGCAATACGCAATGGCAATACGCCCGCTGTCACGTCCGGCTGTCCGATCCATGCGCACAACATGTCCCGAACTGCGGGCGATTGATCCCAATTCTTGGCAAAAAGATCCATGAAACGCCCCATAAAGGGCGAACCAAGTCTGCGGCAAATGTCGGCCTGTTGTGCAAAGATCTCGGCGAGCATCACTTGAATTTAGATAATAATTTTTCCAAAGCTGTGCGCGTATCTTGCGCGGGTGCGTCCGATTTTGCAACCGGCTGTTGGGGTGCCTTCGGTTTTTCTGGCCTTTCTTTTTGCGGGCGGGCAAGAGCGACAGCATTCATAAATCCGCCCCAATCACCATCGGCCAGCTTTGGCGCACCCGTCCCAATCCCACGGATCACATCATCGAGCCATCCCTGTTCAGATTTGGCAAAATCTGACAAAACATATCCTGCAACCCGATCCTTGTGCCCAGGATGCCCAATGCCCAAGCGCACACGATGATAGGCCTCGCCGATATGTTGGTGAATGGATCGCAATCCATTGTGCCCTGCATGTCCACCGCCCGTTTTGACACGGCATTTTCCAGGCGCCAAATCCAATTCATCATGGAATATAATAACATCGACCGCGCTTAGCTTATAAAACCGCATTGCCTCGCCAACGGATTGCCCTGAAAGGTTCATAAATGTTTCGGGCTTTAGCAAAATCACCTTTTGCGATCCCAATCGCCCCTCTGTCATCTGACCTTGAAATTTTGATCGCCACGGCGCAAAACCATGCGCGTTTGCAATTTCATTTACGGCCATGAACCCAATATTGTGGCGATTTTTTTCATATTTCGCCCCAGGGTTCCCCAATCCAACCAAGATTTGCATGACCAACGTCCTTTCGTGTTCGTGAATGTATAATCACCATTGGAAGTGGGGTAAAGAACCCGATGAAATCGGGAAGGATCCACAGATCATTTTCTGTCTAGAAATATCCAAATACAACGACTTCAAGGATATGTGTCTTCAAAAATGAAAAACCCCGCCAAATTGGCGGGGCTCTCAATCATGCGACTGTGCGGAATATTATTCTTCTGCAGCGTCTTCTTCTTCGTCGTCACCGCCTTGTGATTTCAGGCCTGATGGCGCAGAAATGTTTGCAATCACAAAGTTACGATCGATTGTTGGCTTTACACCTTCTGGCAATGTGACGTCATTGATGTGAATGATATCGCCGATGGCCAGACCTTCTAGATCAACAGTGATGTGATCAGGAATGTCGCCTGCAATAACAGACAATTCAACTTCTGGACGCACGATTGTCAAAACGCCGCCGCGTTTGATGCCGGTGCATGTGTCTTGGTTGATGAATTCCACGTTGATGAACAGGTTCACACGGGATGTGCGACGTAGGCGCATCAGGTCCAAGTGGACCGGAAGGTCTTTTACAACATCGCGCTGAACGTCGCGGCAGATAACGCGAACGTCTTCTTGGCCTTCGACTTGCAGGTTGAACAATGTTGACAAGAAACGACCTTGTTTCAGACGTTTCAACAGTTTGTTGAACGGGATTTCAATCGCCATTGGCTCTGCGCCACCGCCATAAACTACCCCAGGTACCATTCCTTCACGACGTGATTTGCGAGCGGCGCCCTTGCCTGTCCCCGAACGTGCGAAGGCTTCTAGATTTGGAATCTCACCAGCCATAATATATCTCCTAATGTTACAACGGGACTCCTCCAAGGCTGTAGCCCCGCATAAAGACGGGCCAATAGACCATTTCGTGATAATATTAAAGAGGGAAATGCGAATATTATTGCCTTATTTTTCGCGTCATGCCACAGCACGCCTATCATGACACAGAAAACTTTTCATCACATCCGCCCGACCGTCATTTCCTTTGCTTTGCTTGGGGCGTTTTGGGGCAGCTTTGCGGCTACGGTTCCCATGTTGAAACTGCAAATGGGCATCAATGACGCGACATTTGGGCTTGCGATGCTTCTGGCGGCGTTCGGGTCAGTTATTGCGATGGTTATGGCCCCTTGGGCTGATCAAAAACTGGGTCGATTTTCGATCATGGTTGGTGGATTGGGATTGATCCTATCGTTTCTTATGCCCGGTTTGGTTTATAACTGGATGGTCTTTGCGGCCGTGATGATGCTCTGTTCGTCGTTTTCTGGCGCGTTGGACGTGGTGATGAACGCCCAAGTTTCCAACACTGAGGCCCATTTAGATCGCCCCATCATGAGCCTGCATCACGCGATTTTTTCCTTTTCTTACGCAGGGTTCGCATTTGTGGCCGGTTTGATCCGCGAGGCGGGATTTGACACTTGGGTTCCATTCGCCGTGGTGGGCGCGATTGGCGCGGCGTTGTCGCCATGGATGCGGCGGGTCGTATTTTCAGAGGATGCCAATGCCCCCAAATCCAAAGGATTGGGCGTATCGGTTGCATTTATCGGAATTGCGGGTCTGATTATCATGGTTGCGTTCATCGCGGAACAAGCGGCCGAAGCATGGTCTGCGCTGCATCTTGAACGCACGATGGGGGCAGGGGCCGCGATGGGGGCGCTTGGGCCAACCATCTTGGGGGTGACCATGGGGATTGGGCGCCTTTATGGGCAAGTCATGACATCACGGTTTGGCGAAATGAGAACGGTGCGAGTGTCGGCACTTTTTGCTGCAAGCGGCGCAATCTTGGCGGGCGCAAGCCTGACCTTGCCTTTGACCTATATCGGGTTTGCGATTTTGGGCATGGGCATTTCGGTGATGGTTCCGCTGATATTCTCTCTCGTTGGGAAATCTGTGCCGGCGTCAAAACGGACAACCATTATCTCGCGGGTCGCAGTGGTCGGATATATCGGGTTCTTTATTGGCCCCGCAATGATGGGGGGTGTGGCGCAGCTCTTTGGGCTTGGCACGTCCTTTGTCATCATGGGGGCGGTTTTGGCGGCTGTTGGGGGGCTGATGCCCCCGCTGTTACAGCGCTATTCCCATTCGTAGCCGAACCCCTTGGGGATCAAAAGGCTTTCTTTGCTGATCTGTGACAGGGTGCGATGACCGCACAAAGCCATGGATGTATCCATCTCTTTATAAATAATTTCCAAGGCCTTGGTGACACCCGCTTGGCCCATTGCCCCCAGTCCATACACAAAGGAACGGCCGATATAGGTGCCCTTGGCCCCCATGGCGATGGCCTTTAATACGTCTTGTCCTGATCTGATGCCGCTGTCCAAATGGACTTCGACCTGATCACCGACCGCATCCATGATCGACGGCAGCGCTTTGATTGCGCTGATCGCGCCGTCCAACTGGCGCCCGCCATGGTTTGACACGATGATCGCATCTGCCCCAACCTGCAACGCTGCTTTCGCATCGTCGGCGTCCAAGATACCTTTCAAGATGACTTTGCCGCCCCATTCCTCTTTGATTTTGGCGATTTTGTCCCAATCCAAAGTTGGATCAAAACTGGTCGCGGTCCAATCAGATAGGCTTGACGTGTCTTTGACACCCGACGCATGGCCAACGATGTTGCCAAAGGACCGCCGCTTGGTTCCAAGCATTTCCAAACCCCATGCCCATTTGGTGGACAGGTTGATCATATTTTTCAATGTTGGCTTGGGTGGGGCCGACAGGCCATTTTTCAAATCTTTGTGCCGTTGTCCCAAAATTTGCAGATCCAAGGTGATGACCAAGGCCGAACATTTTGCGTCTTTTGCCCGTTGGATCAGGTTTGAAACAAATCCCGTGTCTTTCATTGTATAAAGCTGAAACCAAAAGGGTTTCGTGGTATTTTCCGCCACGTCTTCGATGGAACAGATCGACATCGTAGACAGGGTAAAGGGCACGCCAAAGGCTTCGGCGGCGCGGGCAGCTTTGATTTCGCCATCCGCACATTGCATGCCCGTCAATCCAACGGGGGCCAGTGCCACGGGCATTTTGACCTTTTGCCCGATCATTTCGGTTTCCAAGCTGCGGTTCGTCATATCGACCGCCACCCGCTGACGCAAACGCAGCTGATCAAAATCCGATGTGTTTTCACGAAATGTTTGTTCTGTCCAACTGCCGGATTCAGCATAGTCGTAAAACATTTTGGGAACGCGACGGACATAGATGTCTTTGAGGTCTTGGATATTGGTAATCACTGGCATGCGAGTGTGTCCTTTGAAACTGGTGATATTTATTTACCAATTGGACCGATTTTGCAACTGTAAATAGCATGGAAACAAAAAAACCGCCCAAGCGTTTTGGGCGGTTTCCTGAGGTCTGTATTTTTAATTTATGCAGAATGCGCGCCGTCTGCCAGTGATTTAACAAAAGCTAAAACCTCTGCCACAGATTTTCCGGATGCCATTTCCGCAATGATCGCGGATCCGACAACCGTGCCATCTGCGACCGATGCGATGTCTTTGGCGGTTTCGGGCGTGCGCACGCCAAATCCGACGATGACGGGCAGATTGCTGGCGACTTTGATCCGTGCAACTTCTGGGGCGACATCTGTCGCCTGTGCGGCGGCGGCACCTGTGATCCCCGTGATCGAGACGTAATACACAAAGCCAGATGTGTTTTGCATGACTTTGGGCAGGCGCTTGTCATCGGTTGTGGGGGTGGCAAGGCGAATAAAGTTTAATCCGGCCTGTTGCGCAGGAATGCACAATTCGTCGTCTTCTTCTGGGGGCAGATCAACCACAATCAACCCATCAATTCCGGCCTCTTTCGCATCGACCAAGAATTTATCAACGCCACGGCTGTAGATCGGATTGTAATATCCCATCAACACAATCGGTGTCGTGGCATCCGTTGCGCGAAAATCGCGCGCCATCTGAAGCGTTTTTTCCAATGTCATGCCCGCTTCTAATGCGCGTTGGCCTGCCAGTTGGATGGTGGGGCCATCGGCCATAGGGTCGGTAAACGGCAGGCCCAGTTCGATGATATCCACGCCCGCGCTGGGCAATCCTTTGACCAGATCAAGCGATGTGTCATAATTTGGATCCCCCGCCATGACATAGGCAACAAAGGCTTTTTTGTTTTCTGATTTCAGGCGCGCGAATGTATCGTCGATGCGTGTCATTGATGGATCCTCTTTTCTTTCGTTTCATCTGCCTGTTCTTGGCAGGAAAATCAATGGTCAACTGACACGACCACGCGGCATTTATCCCCCAAGCCGCAGAATAAAGATGCCGCATAGTGTAATCACCGTTCCAATTGCCTTGGCCCACGTCAGCTTTTCGCCCAAGACTACAATGCCAATCAAAAAGGCGATGATGATCGAACTTTCACGGATTGCCATGACGACTGGAATGGGGGCAACAGAAAAGGCGTACATCACCAAACTATAGGCCGCAAAGGATGCGAACCCGCCCCCGATGAACGTCACCCGCGCGCGCGTCCACACAAGCCGCACCGACGCGGGCGCTGAGCGTGCAAGATAAATCGCCATGAACACCCCATTGAGCAGCGAAAGCCATCC
>Ga0181580_10004247_pt1 | contig 11644 bp, 10 predicted proteins | sample 071ome_23_FD_132413 | JGI IMG/M metagenome (GOLD analysis project Ga0181580, IMG submission 132413) | Coastal salt marsh microbial communities from the Groves Creek Marsh, Skidaway Island, Georgia - 071403BT metaG (megahit assembly) | ecosystem: Environmental > Aquatic > Marine > Intertidal...
GTATGAGTAGCATCCTCTCCCCAGCCAATATTTGAAATCATATTCTCTTTTGGTATTATTCCATATCCGTTATTTTTCATCATAGAAGAATACAGTTGAAAATCCCAGAAATTTTTATTCACCGATTTACTAGAGTTTTTACACAAAGTACTGACTACATATTTTTCAAAATAGTTTACATGGTTAAGGATATTGTAATTTTTAAAAGCTCCTAATTTCCAATTCTCTAAATTTTCATCATAGTTTACCCATCTATCTCTCCAACTTGCCCAACCCCAAATCAGAGGAATATTAGTAAATATATAATCTTGCCCTTGAAAATATTTTTGATTCAATACTGGCCCCCCATTATCCCCAGAAATAATCCATACTTCTTTATTTTCATCGTATTTTGGTAGAAGCTCATCCATAAATCTAAAAAAGCTTTCATTTGGAATACAATCGTCTTCTAAAATAATACCCTGTTCCTCATTTTCAAAAAACCATGATATTGCAGATCTAGGGCCTAAACCACACCCTAAATTATTTAATTGAGTGTGAAATTTTACCTCACAATCAAAATCAATCATTTTTTTAACTAATTCTATATTTTCATCAATCAATAATTGATCTTTAGCATGTCTTGGTCCATCTATTCCTACGTATAATTTTTTTGGTTTTACTTTTTTAATAGATTTAAGAAGTTCTATTGTATGTTTTGGTCTATTAAATAAAATAATTAATACTGGTGATTTGGCTTGATAAATTACATTTCTCATTTTATTTTTTTCTTAATAAGACTTAATTTTGGCAGATAAATTTTATTGTTCTTAAAAATGTCATAAAAATTTAAATTTGAAATTATTCCATTTTTATGCATTTTTTCATACTGACCAACCCACCCATATACTTTAAATGTAGTGAAGTAAATTTCTCCATGTTTTTTTTCCAAATCAGAATAAATATATTTAGTAGCTGAAAAAAGACCAGGGAAATCTAAATCATCAAAGTAAAGGATAAAATCACTATCAAGTCTATTAGAAATTATATTTTTATACTCACTAAGAACACCTTCAGGGGTATGTAGAGCATCAGAAAATACAATATTAAAAGAGTCCGGAAATAATTCATTGAACTTTTTTGTGTCTTCTATATCTAAAACATTTCCTTTAAAGTAATAATTAAAATTATTAGTTTTTTTAAAAAAAAGGTTTGGGTTTTCATTGTCTAAGATTTTAAATCCTTCTTTGAAATTTGGTGCAACATCGTTTATATCGTAAACTACGATATCTGCTTCATTTAAACTATGGTCAACTTGTAAGGTATTTTTTAATACCGATGCACCAATTTCTAAATATCTTATTTTTTGTTTTTTTATAAAATGAGAAGCAAAAATAAGTAGGTCTGAATAAGTTGGGAAATACTTTATATTTTTATCAAGATTGTTAAATATTTTTACATCCATTCCGTAATCATTTTCTTGAAATTGAGTTTTTGATAGAAAAGGCCCTACTGTCTTTAAAAACTCTCTATTCTTTTTTATAATTTTTTTTATATCTTCACCTACAAAATATTTAAGAAAGCTAGTTAAAATATTTTCAATTAGTATTATTAATAAGTTTGTATATTTTTTGTAATGATACTGAATCTGTTCTAACATTTTTAATTTTTTTCTCTTTTTTTTAAAGTTTTTAGATAAGACTTTAACAATACTGAAAATTTTGTATTTTTAAAGTATTTCAAATTTAAGGTGTTTTTTAAAAAAATAATAAAACTATGTACTCTCCAATTATTAACTATATGGTACTCACCGGGATTTACAATATAATAATAATTTTGATAAAAACTTGAATGTTTTGATGATAATCCTTCAAGAGTCCAGGGCTTTTTACTTCCCATGTAATGAACAAATACAGTATCATATGGAACAGATACTGATTCGTCAAAATAATTATTTCCCCCAATTTTAAAATTAAATTTCTCATCAAGCTCAAAATAGTTCCCATTAAATAAAATATTTAGTACATCTTGATCCCAATAAGTAAGATTATCTTGCTTTTCTTTTATTATTATTTCTGCTTTTTGCTGAATAGCAAAATCTCTCCATCTTTGTAGATCTATATACATAACTCCTGCATTAAAATATTTCTTCAAAGTATCTTCTAAATTTAAAAATATTTCTTCATTTTCTTCTGCTCGAAATAACTCTGTATGTACGGCAATTATTTGCTCTGTGCTTTTAATTCTTTTGGAAAGCTTTTGTAATTCTTTTAAAGGACTTGTCAAACAAACCACATCGCAGTCTAAATATAGAATTTCATTAACATAACATGGAACTAAATCTTCAATATAAAGCCTATAATATGTGGCTTCAGACACATGAGTTCCTTTAATGTTTGGGAAATATTTATTATTAGAGTTAAATTTAATAATTTCAATCTTGTTTAAATTGTTATGATTTACAATTTTTTTCTCGATTAATTTAAAAGATTTCGGATTTTTGTGAATTACATATATATTCACTTTTTCATCAACATTGTCAAGCAAAGAAAAAATTGAAGTTAACGCTTGAAGATTGTAATTTTCATCCAAGCAATACAAAAAATTATTCATAAATTACACTCTATCTAGGTATTTTTCTAGAATATATAGCTTCCAAATTCGTTGAGAATTAATTCTTGATTTATTAGTTGATAATTTATTGAGAATGTTTTTATTCAGGCCATAAACATAGCCACCTTGAGTTAGAATTTCGTTAATGTGTCCGATATTATTAAAAATCCAGCCTTCTAAATTAAATACAAATCCCATTTTTTTCCTATTTAAAAAATTAGAATCAAAATCTTCCTTTATATAGTTTTTTAAAAGTGCTTTAGGGTTACTTACATCCAAATAATTATAAGTAGTACCTAAAATATACTCTATCAACCGGTGATCAACAAAAGGTGATCGAACCTCAAGTGAGTTGGCCATTGATGTTCTGTCAACTTTTAACATCATCATTTCTGATAAATAAAAATTATAATCCGTGATTAAAAGCTTTTTGTAAAGATCGTTTGTTTCGGGGATAAATTTTTTGAAAACATTACTTTCATTTTTTATATTGAGAAGTTTAAGAAAATTTCTATCTTCGTGATATGAAGAATATGCTTCTGTAAAATTTTTTGAATGAGAAAGAAATCTATTTCCTGTACCTAAGTAATTTGGATATATTGAATTTAAATATGAAAAAAAATGCATAAAATTTTTGCGCTTTAACATTTTAGTAAACCTAAGATATCCTCCAAGCAATTCATCTCCACCATCACCAGAAATTGCAACTTTAAAATTTTTTGACATTGAATTTGAAATTAAGTAAGAAGGAATAATTGAGGGGTCTGAATATGGTTCATCAAATATTGAAAGTATTTTGTCTACTTCATTATCTATGTTTTCGATAGACAAGTTTTCAACTATGGAATTGGTATTATATTTTTTTGAAACTTCTTTAAACCATTTAGATTCATCGTATTTATTGTCTACATAACCTACCGAATATGTATTAATATCATGACCATTGTCATGTAGGTTTTTAATAATTGCTGTTGAGTCTAAACCTCCTGAAGAAAAATTAGCAATTGGCACATCGGCCTCTAGCCTAGAAGTCACAGCATCTGAAAACAAATTTTCAAATACTTTTTTTTCGAAGCTTAAATTATCTATTTTTTGCTCAATGTTCCAATACCTATTAACTTTTAAATCTAAATTATTATGGGAGTGGCTTAACTCAATTATGCATCCGGGCTCAACTTTAAAAATATTTTTAAAAATAGTGTTTGGAGATGGAATGACACCTAGATTTAAGTAATTCATAACCTGTTTATCGTCAATTGTTTTTAATTTAGTGAGTTTTGATAATGAAATTAAATTTGAACTAAATGATAATTCATTATTGTCGGTGCTGTAAAAGAGTGGTTTTTGACCAACCCTGTCTCGAATAAGATAAGTTTTATTTTCTTTAATATCTGTAAAAACTATTGCAAATTGACCAATCAACTTGTCAACAAATTTTGTACCATATTTTGAAAGTCCAACTAAAACTACTTCAGAATCTGAATGGTTCGAACTAAATTCTTCCCCTAAATTCTCCAACTCTAATCTTAAAATTTTATGATTAAATATTTCTCCATTAAAAATACTTAATGTCTTATATTTTTTCGATACCATTGGTTGAGCTGCTTTTGGCGAAAGATCAATGATAGAAAGTCTGTTAAATATTATCTCTAAGTTTAAATTCAATTCACCAAATAAATCTTTTGATGTTTTGTTTAGCTCCTTACACTCATCAGGTCCCCTACAAATCAGTAAATTATTGGCTTCCCTTAGATCCTGAAAATTTTTATTTGATTGCGATATACGTCCAATAAATCCACACATTATATTATTATAAATTACTAACACTAGATTATACGCTAACTAAAATTATCTCCAGTGAGTTATTATCCAGAGAAAAATATACTCTACGTTTTTGGTAGTGGAAGACTAAAGAGAATAAATAGTAGAGATATAGATTCAGAAGAATTTTTCTATGGCTATTTTTATTTCTTGAAAAAATATAAAAATGTAAATGTCATTGAAATGAAAAAGGAAGAGAGGCTAACACAAATAATCCCAAATATTTTTCTTTTTTTTGACAAAGTCTTAAGAAAGATTTCAACACTCCCTTTTTATATGAGCTTGATTTGCAATAGACCAAATTTTAAAGAAATTAAAAAATCAGACATCTTGATTGTAACAAATGATAGACTTGCACTTTCTATTCTTCCTATGGTTCTGTTAGCGAAATTAAGAAAAAAAATTGAATTAAATATAATCGTTATGGGTCTTTTTAATAAAAATCAATCAAATCCTGTAATCAATTACTTTTTTAATTTAATAATATCTATGTTTTTAAATATCGGAAATAAGTTTATATTCTTGGGAGAGGGTGAATATAATAATGCTTGTTCAAAATATTCTAGTTATATTGAAAAGTTTAAACTGCTTCCCTTTTGTGTTGATTCCAATTTTTGGAAAGATGAAAATATAAACTTACAAAAAAAAGATAGGATTTTATTTATAGGCAATGATGGAAACAGAGATTTTGATAATGTTATAAAAATTGCTAATGAATTAAAAAAGTATAATTTTGATTTCGTAACTTCACACAAATTTAATACAAATAATATTCCAAGTAATGTTAATTTAGTTAATGCAAATTGGAATGATTATCTTTTGTCTGATAATGAAATAAAAGAGTTTTATAAAAAAGCTAGACTTACAATACTTCCTATAAAAAATTCACTGCAACCTTCGGGACAGAGCGTAACCCTCCAGTCAATGTCTATGGGTGTTCCAGTAATTATTACTAAGACTAAGGGTTTTTGGGATTTTACAAATTTCGAAAATAATAAAAATATTTTGTTTGTAGACAACAATGAAGTGGTGACATGGAAAAATAAAATCATCGAAAACTATGAAAACTTAAATCTATTAGAAGCTATTAGTTCAAATTCAAGAAAAACTATTGATATAAATTATGATATTAATATCTTTAATGACAAAATTGAAGAAATAATATTATCCTGATTATAAAATGATTAACTTATGAGCAAGAAGCTTAATATTTTAGTAGTTGGTTCTAATGGGATGGTAGGTTCGTCTATAGTTAGAAAATTATCAAATTCAGAAAAAGTTGATAATATAACTTCTTCAACAAGAAAAGACACTGATCTTTTTTCATTCAAAGAAACCAAAAAATTAATTGAATCCTCATCTCCTGATGTGTTAATTAATGCTGCAGCTAAAGTTGGTGGGATTTTGTATAACAATACTAAAAGAACAGAATTTATTCTTGATAATCTAAAAATAAATATGAACCTTTTAGAGTCTTGCATTGACCAGCCAAAAATAAAAATAATTAATTTAGGAAGTAGTTGCATATATCCATTAAATGCAGAAAATCCCATTAAAGAATCTGAGTTTATGAATGGTCAGCTTGAACCAACAAACTCACCATATGCTATGGCTAAACTTTCATCAATAGAACTTGGAAGAGCTCTCAATATTCAATACGGAAATTCTGTAATAAATTTAATGCCGACAAATTTATATGGTCCTAACGACTTTTTTCATCCCGAAAAAGGGCACGTTATCCCATCACTATTATTTAAAATGCATAAAGCTAAAATTAATAAAGATCAATCTTTTTCAATTTGGGGAAGTGGTACACCTAAAAGAGAATTTTTATTTGTTGACGAGCTTGCTGAGTGTATTGAATTTCTTATCGATAAAGAATCCAAACAAGATCTATATAATGTTGGCAGTGGTGAAGAGGTAACAATCAAAGAACTCGCATTGAAAATTAAGAACGTGATTAATTTTGAAGGTAAGCTTGAATTTGATTCAAGCATGCCTGATGGAAATCCGAGAAAACTTTTAGACAGTAGTAGTATTAATAATTTTGGTTGGAAAAGTAGGTTAAGTTTAGACGAGGGTTTAGAGATTACCTATAAATGGTTTTTAGATAACTTAAACTCTATTAGAGGTTAGCCCTTTGGGTGTTCCCAGGTTGGTACTAACAAACCTTTAGACAATAACACCTTCTCTTGTTCTGCAAGTTTGATGTCCGATTCAACCATAATCTTAACTAATTGTTCAAAACTTGTTTCATTTTTCCACCTGAGATCTTTTTTAGCTTTAGAGGGGTCACCTAGTAGATAATCTACTTCATTGGGTCTAAGATATTTTTCAGATGTTTCAACATAGTCATTCCATTCTAAACCAACGCAATTAAAAGCTTTTTCTAAAAAATTTTTAACTGTATAAGTTTCTCCAGTTGCTAATACCCAATCATCAGGACGATTGTGCTGCATCATCAACCACATACCTTTGACATAGTCACCTGCAAATCCCCAATCTCTATGGGAATCTAGATTTCCTAAAGTTAATTTTGTTTGTAAACCTAATGATATTCTTCCAACTGCTCTTGAAATTTTTCTTGTAACGAAGGTTTCACCTCGCATTGGTGATTCGTGATTAAACAAGATACCATTTACACAAAACATATCATAAGAGTCTCTATAAATTTGATTCAAATTGTGTGCAAATACCTTTGAAGCTGCGTAAGGACTTTTTGGATCAAATTTTGATTCTTCATTTAATTTTTCTTGTGATCCTCCACCATACATTTCAGAAGATGAGGCTTGATAAAATTTGATATCTTTCTTGCTATGTCTTATTGTTTCAAGAATAGAAAGTGCTCCTAAAGTTCCCGTTTGTGTTGTGTAAACAGGATTTTTGAAAGAAACCGATACATGGGATTGTGCTGCGAGGTTGTATACTTCTTCAGGTTTAATAATGTTTATAATAGAAGCAAGAGAAGCTGAATCTAATAAATCAGAATAATGAAGCTTTAATTGACCACTCTTGCTGTATTCAGAAATTAAAGGATCTATTCTGCTTGTATTTATAGACGAGGATCTTCGGATAGTGCCATGAATCTCATAGCCTTTTTCCAAAAGTAGTTTAGAAAGATAATAACCATCTTGTCCTGTTATGCCGGTAATTAATGCTCTACTCATTATTAATCTTTAACCATATCAATTGATTTTAATCCTGTTTTTAAGAAGTAACCAAGAAAAGAGTAATAAATAATAGGAAATCTAACAGTTTCTAATGACGGATCAAAACACGAGACCAATAATAATGGTGACATGTATTGCAGTATTTTAAAGTTACCATACTTTTTTTTCCAATAAATAACTATGTACAAATTTATAAGAAAAACTATCGATAAATGTATCAAGCCTCCTCTAGCAAAAACTTGGACAAAGTAATTGTGAACATTTTCGTTAGTACTGTCATTTCCATTATTGTCTTCAAGTTCCATTGCGGGTATTTTACTTTCATAACCATAACCTGAAATGATTAGATTTTTTTTGTTCATATCAAAAATAACATCTTGCCAAAGCTGCAACCTCCAGTTTGCAAGAGGTTCTATATTATATAATCTAAAACCATTTGCACCCCCCTCAAGTGAGAAGGATCCAAATGATAAAAGTTCAAATAAATTTTGATTTCTTCGATTAACGCCTTTGTCTAAGTTCTGGACAATTTCTTCATATGTAACTTCCTTAGGAGCAAAAGGATCAACATTTTTATCTCCAAAATTTAACCAATTAAAATTAATATTTATATCAATGTTAAGATTTAAGTTTTCTGTAATATCATCTACTACATTATCAATAATATGCAGCATATCTGAAGTAACATTTACTGCTGAAAATGCAAAAATAGCTGAACCAAGTAAACATCCTTTTAAAAATTGTAAAAATCTTTTTTTGATAAATTCAACTTGTTGAAAAAGCTCAAACAACCCATAAACAAGCAGGGCTACAAAGCTACCTCTACTCATGAATGACAACAAAGGTGCAAATAAAGCAAATGAGATAACAAAAGAATAGAACCTTTTTTTTTCATCTGTTATCAGTTTTTTGTTTAAGAAAGTTATAACAACAAAAACTAGCAGAATATCTGATGCTTTTATGTAATCAAATTTATCGGCATACTTTTTAAAAAAATTGAATAAAAAATTTGGAAAAATGAAAGTATTGAAAAAATATATTAAAGGTAAAACATATTTGACTAATTTAAAAAATAAATTATTTTCATTTTCACTAAATAGAAGAGAGCTAGCATATAGAAATGATAAGGTCCAAATATAAGAACTAGCTTTATACGTGTACTCATTTAGAAAGGATGAAGATGACAATACAGCAATTAAAAAGAAAGATCCTATTAATAATTTATGAACATAAGTTAATTTTGTTTCAATAAAAACCAAATTTTCTCTCGGTAGAAATAAAAAAACTAATGATGCTAAAAAGCCTAAACCAATAATTAACTCGCCTAATCTAAAGCCAAATATATAAAGACCTGTAAAAGGCCTTCCGAAAATCATTAACAATAAAATAGATAAATAAATGAGGTTTAAAAAAATATTTTTTAAATTTAATTGTTTAATATTTAAGTAATTTTTCATTAAAGTTAACAATAGCTTTATAAAAAATATTTAATTATAAACTTTTTCAAAAACATTTAAATATTCTTTACACATTTTGTTGGAATCGTTTGGGTATTCTTTTATTTTATTTAAGTATAAGTCAAAGTTTTCAATCATTTCTTGAAGTTTTTCCTTAAAATTCTGATTATTAAACGAAAGTCCATAACCATTACAATATTCAGGAAGAGCACCACTTTCAATATAAAGCAATGGAAGTCCACATTGTGCACCTTCTATATGATGATTTCCTGATGGTTCATTGAGTGAACCTGTAAGATATATATCGTATTTTCTTAATTCATTACCAAGCTTCATTCCACTTAATGGTTGAATGTGTTTAGTGTTTTTAAAATTAAATTTTTTAGGTAAATTCCCAATATAAGTAAAAGTAATTTTATTTTTCCATTCACTTTGCTCTAACAATTCATCAAGTTTTTTATATATTTCAAAACCTTTATTCCAATTACCACCCCAGTGATGAGTTACAATTTTAAGCTTTTCATTATTTTTGCTAACCTTTGGATAGAATATTTTTTTATCAGACCCTGACATTATCACTGAGTATTGATTTCTTTCAAAACCAGAATCGAAATACAAGTCTTTGAGCCATGTGCTAACAAATATTGTATGATCTGCAATTTTATTCGCTTTTATATAAAATTTATTTAAACCTTTAGTGCCTTTCCTTTCATCACATTCATTAATTCTATGTACAACGTGAGCGTTAGGATTAATATTTTTTAAGTATTTTTTTATATCTTTATGATTGAAGGATGAAGATTCAGATTTTTTTCTGGGATCAGTAAGTAAAATAATATCTATATTGGGGTCATCTAAATTAAATATGACTTCATGACCTAGATTTTCCAAATAACGAGCAAGATTAATTACAAACAAATTACCTCCTCCCCACGGACCACTCTTGATTTTTGCCCCTATACTAACTTTTAACAAAATTCTCCAATTTATCTAAAAATGGTTTAAAACCATTTGGAATATTTTGAGATTGAATAACTTTATAAGAATGTTCAATATTTGGTTTTGCACTTAATACGTTATCCATTTCAAAGATTGAGTCATCGTGAAGAAATTTATTTGCTACTCCAACATTAGTAGAGATTATAGGAACTTTTGCTATCGAACATTCATAAATAGCTTGAGGTCCTCCTTCTACTCTTGAGGATACTACGTATAAATCAAGAAGGTTATATAGCTTATTTAAAGTTAGGTCGTCAACAAGCTCAAAATAGTGAACTTTAATATTATGTTTTTTAAGTTTTTCAAGTAAGTATTGTCTCCTAGTTCCGCTTAGAACAACTTCTAAATCATCAAGTTTTTCTTTAAATAATAATATAATTTCGATTAATCTATCTGGACCTTTAGAAAGCTTAGGAGATTTTAAATCTCTTCCTTCTGTGTCTCTTTGAAACGATCCAATTAAAAATTTATCACTATCTATTTCAAACTCCTTCCTTAGTAAAAATTTATCAGGAATGTGAAACCATTTTTTACTATCAATCCACCAAGGATTGTTCCAAATTGATTTACTAGTTATTTTTTTTAGGCTTTTTTCTGTTTGATCAGATATGACATGATAAAGGTCAACAAACCTATCCAAATTTCTAAAACGTATTTTTTCAAATAAATTAAATTTATCAAAATCAATATGATGAATTGTGCAAACAACTTTCTTGTTTTTTAATTCATTTTTGGAAATATTGTCAAATGTCCATGGTGAGATTATCCAGACAATATTGGCTTCATTTAAATCTTTTGTACTACATTCTGAATTATTTTCATACCATTCTTCATACAATCTATCTACAATCCAATTTTCCTCTGGTTTGTTAAGATAAATTTTAAAGCTATACATTTTTATATTTTTCTTTTACAAGGTTTGAATATCTAGCCTGTTCGTTTTTAAATTTATTAGAAATATTATCTTCCATATTTAATTTATATAATATTTTTTTATTAATTCTTATTTTAAAATTATTTTTAATCAATCGTGTAATTAATTCATAGTCTTGCGAATACTTAAAATCTTCATCGTAATTTCCAATTGATTCAATTATGTCTTTTTTTATAACTAACGACCCATGAATTATAGGATTTTTATATTTTAGAATAAATGATAGGGGGAAGTAGTAACTAAATCTAGGAATAACTTTATTAGTTCCTTTTATTAAAGCTCTTGACGAGCAGGCGTCTAAATCATGATCCTTTATAAATTTTATCTCTTCTTCTATTCTGGTTTTAAAACTTATATCATCTGAATCTTGTCTTGCAATATAGTCTCCTTTAGCTTGACTGATTAAAAAATTTAATGATTTGGTTAATCCTAGATTTATATTATTTTTATAGATTTTGATTCTATTATCTAAACTCTCATAAGTTTTTAATATTTTGTGGGTATTATCGTTAGAGAGATCATCAACTATTAAAAACTCTATGTTGTTGTAAGTTTGAGACAAAATACTTTTAATAGAAGATTCAATATTATCCTCATCATTATAAACACTCATTATTACAGAAACCAATTTACTCTCTTTAACCATTTATTACCTTATTAAATGATTCAAA
>Ga0181580_10004255_pt1 | contig 11637 bp, 8 predicted proteins | sample 071ome_23_FD_132413 | JGI IMG/M metagenome (GOLD analysis project Ga0181580, IMG submission 132413) | Coastal salt marsh microbial communities from the Groves Creek Marsh, Skidaway Island, Georgia - 071403BT metaG (megahit assembly) | ecosystem: Environmental > Aquatic > Marine > Intertidal zone...
CGTCTGCTCGGGCGGCTGCACGAAAAGATGAGAGATCGGCACGAACCTCATAAGGTAGCCGAAAGGATCAACCACCCAAAGTTCGCCATCGAACTTATACGTAAAATGAAACATGAACAATAAGGTAGGTATGTTTCAATTTCCGTGTCTTCAAAAAGAGCAACTCTTGGGAACTCAATTCAATGCCTTGTGCCAAAATGGCAACGGTAACTACAACAAATATGCAAATAATCATTTTTTTTATACGTCTTAAAAAATCTTTCAAGTTATATAAACATACAATTAATATATATATAATTTAATAAATAATATTATATGGAAAATATAAGAATAGTAAATAATATAATAACATACAACAAGGCATATAGTGAAGATTTTAACGAGATTTTACATAAGAATTATATAGACCATTAAAGCTCAATCATTTAATATTCAATAAAAAAAAATCCTGTTTGTTTATGTGAGTGTTGCAAACTTCTGCAGTGCCGTTAACGGCCTTCAGCTGAGAGAAGAGCCAATAGTTGCTCTTCTTCTCGCTTTGCTTTCTCCCTTGCTTGTGCAAGGTTCCTAGCCGCAACTTTCTCGCGTGATTTTTCGCGGCGGCGGAGGCGTTTGTTTTGGTTTGTCATTGCGAGCTCACATGAGCGCTCCCGCGTGTCACAGTGTCGCTTCTGATCAAGGAAAAGTTTGTATACTTCTTCCTTGATATGTTCTAGTCGCACGTGTTCTAGCAGATCGCGATCGCATGAATCATGTGCGTCTTCTAACAGATCGCAATCGTATAAAATTGAATAATATATTTCCGTAATATCATTCATCAAGCCAGACTTCTGCATCTGTTCTACCCTCTGCTCCTTCATCAAGCGAAACTGCCGCATCCGTTCTCGAAACTGCCGCATCCGTTCTCGAGACTGCCGCATCCGTTCTACCCTCTGCTCCTCACTTTGCCACTCTTCAAACTTCAAGCTTTGACACAGAACTGGGTTCCAGTCATCGAGTTGTCCCCCAACTGAACCATCCGTTCGACACACGGGACAACTTTTACCCCAATTTTGGTAGCACAATTCGTGCAACATATTGATGCAACAAGCGCAAACTAAGAAGGAGTAACCGAATGTTACTTTTTCCAAGCAAATCGAGCAAATGTCTCCCCTATGCTTTTTCGCGTACTTCCACATATAGTACCATCGCAGACTGTGCTTCGTTGATTTTGAATGGAAATACCATTGTGGAAACATCCTTATTTCTCTTGTGCCAAAATGGCAACGGTGTCTACAACCAACATGTAAATAATCATTTTTTTTAAAGGCTACAAAAAAAAATTTTTTTTAGCTGTTCTTGCAGCGCCATTTCATCGAAACTGCGCTGATATGACTGTGCATTCCCTTCTTTTTAGCAAGATCCTCCTGCGCAGGCTTCTCCTCCACCACCATCAGCTTCCCGTGATTTCTTGTGCCAAAGTAATGAACTTCGGCACTAACTTATCACGTAGTCTCCGCAGTGAATGAAGTTTGCGCTTCTTTGCAAACCACGTTGTTTTCTCCTCCTGGTTACTCGTGTGTATCACGAGTTCCTCCATCAAAATGTCACACACCTTCCTCTCCCCCATGAACGCTTCCACAAAAGGTTTACGTTCATGCCTCAACCTTTCAAAATCTTCATATTGCTCCTTTGTCAAAAAGTCCAGTGTCTCCTGTATATCTTCCTTCATATCCAGGATGTTCTGTAGAAGCTTGAGTGGGGAACTCAGTTGCCGATACGTTAACACCCTGTCATGCAACCTGATCAAGTCATAGAGGGACATCATGAAGATTTCATACACCCTTGTGGGTCCCTGGTAGCGGATGGGAGTCCGCCAAGGATCCACAAGGGTGATCGTCTTCACAATCCAGTAGATCCTCTCGACAATCTCTTTTTCTGCGGGTGTAAGATCCGCCATATGAGGACTTGTGCCAAAATGGCAACGGTACATACAACCAAATGGAAAAAATCATTTTTTTTTTTTATGCCTATAATTTGATTTTTTTTATTTACACACTTATTTTCTATTTATTTTTACTAAATTGTTTATATGTTTTTTCTAATTCATTTAAATCTTCAATCCATAATTCTTTTTCTGTTGTTGCCTCTAATTCAGTTATTTCATATTCTAAATCTTCTACATCTTTTAATAATTGTTCTTTCTTTTCTAATGTTTGCTGAATTAATGGCATCATTATTAAATAATCATATGAATCATCTTTCTTAGGATATTTCTTTTTCTCTAATTCATTAATAATTACTTCCTTTTTCACATTTTTCATTATAAAAGTTTCCTCAATTAATTCTAAAATAAACTTGGCTTTAGCATTCATATATTTAATCTTTTCATTTAAATCATTTAATATATATTCTTTTCTTTTTACATAACCTTCTAATCTAATATAATAAAATTCCTTTATTATATCTTGAATATTTTTATATGTTTTAATTATACCTTTTTCATTTAATAAATTCATATATGTTGTTTTAAGTTTTTCATTACTTGTTAATTTAAAATCTTTCATAAATTTATCTATAAAATCATCAGTTAAAATTCCTGTATAAAATTCTAATACAAAATGAACTTTTGTTTCTGTACTATGATTTATATAATTTTTTAAAATTTTAGATTTCTTTGTAATCATATTATCTAAAAATTCTTTATATGTATCAGTCCATACACCAACTGGTAATTCATTTACTTCAATTTTTGTAGAACTTATTTTCTTAAATTTTCCTAAACTTTTATATTTTCCATTACTATCTTGTATTATATCGCCAGTAAATCCCTGATAATATGGAATAAATTCCATTGAATCAATTGAAGATACATCATCTTTCTTTAAAATTGTTTTTATAGCATTAATAATAGTCATTGGGTTAAAACATGGAATTTCTGTACTATAACCTGTAGCAATTCCTTTCGTACCATTCACTAATACCATTGGTATAATCGGTAAATAATAATATGGCTCAACTAATAATCCATCATCATTCTTATAATCTAATATACAGTTATCTAACTTATTAAATATCTTAAATGTTATTGGTGATAATTGTGTATAAATATAACGGGCACTTGCGTTATCATTTGAAGCAATTCGTGTTCCAAATTGTCCTTTTGGTTCAAGTAAATTAATATTATTTGAACCTACAAAATTTTGTGCCATTCCAATAATTGCTTCTTGAAGACTTACTTCACCATGATGATAAGCACTTTGTTCGCTAACATATCCTGATAATTGTGCTACTTTAATATCTTTTACAAGATTTTTCTTAAAACACGAAAATAAAATTTTTCGTGTTGATATTTTTAATCCATCACATATAGATGGAATAGAACGTTCAATATTATATACTGAAAAATGTATTAATTCTTCATTAATAAACTTATAATAACTAATTTTATTATTTCCATCTTTTGAATACTCAATATTTAATTCTCGATCATAACTCTTTAACCATTCTTTACGATTATCTGCTTTGTCTTTATTAAATGCTAAATCAATTGATTCAAAACATTTATCATTTGTCCATTTATAATCTACTTTATTCATATTTTTAAAATATTCTTTTGCTTCAGAACTTGTTGATGTACCTAAACCTTTATAATATTTGATTTCCCAACCTTTCCCATTATTATGTTCTTCACACCATTTCTTATAATCATTATTATTATAAAATGATATTACTTCTTTAGATTTCTTAACTTTTACAATTGGTGTAAGAATAGTAAAAGCAAAATCATAATGTTTAAGAAGACTCGGCCAGAGGCGATATAATAAATTAAAGATTAATTCTTTAATGTGATGTCCATCACTATCCATATCTGTAAATATCATAATCTTTCCATAACGTAATGATTTTAAATCGTCTTTTGTTTTATATTCACGACCTGACTCTAATCCCATAATCTTTTTAAAATCACTAATTTCAGTATTATTTGTTAATTTATCTACTGATACTCCATCAACATTTAAAATTTTCCCTTTTAACGGATATACACCATATCTATCTCTTCCAACTTCTGATAATCCAGCGATCGCCATAGTTTTTGCTGAAAGCCCTTCTGTTAATATTAATACACATTCATGACTTTTATCCGTACCAGCCCAATTAGCATCATCTAATTTAGGAATTCCATATATATGATTAGATTTCTTACCATCTGTCTTCTTTAACATTTTTAAATTATCATCATTATTTAATGTAAGTAATCTATCTAATATATGCGATTTATAAATTTTTTCTACAAATTTATCTGATATTTCACATTTAGAACCAAATTTAGCAACTGGAGTTGTTAGTAGTTCCTTTGATTGTGAATCAAATGCCGGATTAGGTATTACACATTTTATAAATACAATAAGATTATCTTTAATATATTGAGGTTTTACATTTTCAATTCCTTTACGTTTCTTTGATTTCGCATAATCTATAAATTTCTTTACAAAATTATTTACTATATATTCTACATGACGCCCTCCACGTAAAGTCCAAATACCATTTACAAATGATATTTGCTCAAATCCTTTATGTTCTCTATCTTTTTTTAGTTTTCCATTTTTTATACTTGATGTATCACTATTAGCATCTATATCATTTTCTATCTCAATATCATTATCCATTTCAGCAATTAATACTTCCCATCTATCATTAACTAATTCATAATGACGCACTTGGTCGCATTTATATTTATTTAAATATAAATTACAATATTTTTCAAAACATTTAATTGTTATTTCATTATCATTTAAATAAACTTTTACGTTTGAAGGTGTAAGAGCACATACATCATAAGCACGTTTCATCATTAAACTATACATATCATCGGATAAATTATCTAATTTAAATCTTTTATAATCTGGTGTAAATGTTATTTTTGTATATGGATATTTCGTATATTTTGTAATTTTTGGTTCAGTTTTATTTGACATATTATTTGAAAATTCTTGAATATATTTTAATTCTCTATGACTATCAACTGTTTCTACTATGAATTTTGTTGAATAAATATTAGCAGCGGATGCTCCAATTCCATTCATACCACCAATTGTTCGCTCTTTACTATCATCATAATTAGATGATGATAATAAATGTCCTAATAACATTTCAGGAACATATATATTATGTTTTTCATCTTTATGAATTGATATACCATCACCATCATTATATACTGAAATTTCCCCATTATCTTTATTAATATTAATTTTAATATTTTTTGTTTGATGAATTTTATCTTTCTTATTTATTGATGTTAATTGTCTAATATCATTATCTTCTAATTCTTGTAATCGCACAATATGGTCTATAGCATTTACTAAAATTTCATCAAAAATTTTGTATAAACCAGCTATATATTCAATTGGACGTTTTTCAATAATATTATTATCACTATTATATATATATGTTTCTATTATATCTGGTTCAACTGAACCTATGTACATTGAACCTCTTAATAATACATGCGTTCTTTGATCTACTTTCTCATATTTAACCTTTGACATAATAATTAGAAGAAAATTAAATAAAAATTAATAATAATTTTTGTTAATAAATATTAGTGTATATATTTCTTTATATCATTTTTTCATTTTTTTTAAAGATTACAAATAGGACTATATTTAACAAAAATATATTTAGTTTATATATATTTTTATTGTATATAGAATTACAATCATTTTTAATTTATTTTTCTTCTATTTTTATAATATATTAAAAATGATATAAATATAAATTATATATAACTATAATCGGCATCAACTTTTTCTGATAATGAAAGTTTATAATATTTATTCATTAATTTCTTATTTCTTAATCCTTCAGGACCTTCAAATTTAACATTATTATATCCCTTATTATATAAATCTTCTATAGCTGGTTGTTCTAAAGCATAGTTAAAATAACGTAAATCAGCCATAAATCCATTATTCTTTAAATAGTCTTGTGTTGATTGTTTTAATGATGAATATTTAGGATATACATAGATATTACCATTATTATTCATTAATGAATCATCGCCAATATTTTCTTGGAACATTAAAGTATCATTTGCGTAGAAAGATACAGAACATCCAGAATCAAATGATAAATAATTTTTCCATGATTTAAATACAAATGTGAAAAGAACTGCTGAATTAACATTGAAATGACTTAATAATTTACCATCTTCAGGAATAAATAATTTATTATTAAAACGTTTCATACTATTAAATTCTATTACCAAATATACACCTCCTTGTTTGTATTTAGAATGTCCTGTTTCATGATTACGTGTTTCATACTCAATTTCAGGTGATGTAAAATATCTGAAATAAATATATGGAGCTTTTTGAACTATTTCAGGTTTATTTAAATAATAAGATTTATTTTTTGAATTATATATATCATTATTAATATTATATGTGTCACCTTTTGATAAATTTACTTTATAATCAGTAAAAGCTGATAATTTGTAATAATCTGATTTTTCTGAATCATCTGAAAATTTAAAAATATTTGTGTTATCATCTTCTAAAATTAATTTTGCATTATTATCTGAGGTAGTATCATGTTCTGGTTCAGTTAAAACTTTATGCATCTTGTTCATAATTACTGGATTATTTTGTCCTATTAATAATATATCAAATTGTCTATTATCAGATGTTAATTGTAATGATTGTTTATTTAACCAAAATGAAATCGTATATTGTTTTCCACCATCTATATTATATGATAAAGGAAGTTTTTTATAAAATGGATAAGTTGATTTATCTTGAGTATTAAATTCTATCATAGGTGAATTTAATTTATATTTACCTTCAATAATTGTCATTGATGATTTATTATCAGATTTATAATCTACTTCACGTGATAAATCACTATATACGTATGGGATATATAAACCATAAATTAGAAATAATACAATTAATACTATTACTACTTGTATTGCTATATTTTGTAACATATTTAATTATTAAAATATTTAATTATTTATATTTTATTCTAATTAATTTATTATTATTAAGAAATAATTTTTTATTATTAATTATAATTAATAATTAATTTTGATATTATTTATAAAATATTATTTTATTTTATTTATAAATATAAGTAAAAAAAAGTTTGAAATAGTTATAACTTATAAGTTATAGTATTTAAAGAGCACCACTTTCTTCTTCATCTATTCTATATATTGGTGATCTAAGACCATAACCAATTTTACTCATTAAAGAACTACTATATGGTGATGAAGCATATAATTGTTCTACTTGTTTTTGTGATACTAAATCATCTGAAAAGAATAATTTAGTAATATAAGAATTTTCCATATCAGATGGATCAGTTCTTTCACGACTAATATTTGGCATTAATACAATTTGATTAAAATCAACATTTAATTTTGTAATTGATGTTGATGCTGTTTTCGTAATTGTTGTAGTTGCATATGCTTCTAAAGTTCTAATAGATTGAGTTTTATAAATTTCACCATTTAAATATAAAACTATAAATTCACCATCAACAGTAAGTGATACATGATTCCATGATGATAATGGTAAGAAATCAATTGTCATATAAATATATTTATCTTTATCACGTTCTTGAGTTAATGGTTTTAACATAATAAATAAATCATTTCCATATAAACCTACAACTATTTTCTCAGTATCATATAATTTTTCATTATATTGACCAAAAATTGCTTTATCAATTACATTATTTTTATGTTGTTTATATATATCAAGATTTAAATTAGTATTATATTCAACGGAAATTTGTGGAGCATAACCAGAAGTACATCTAAGTAAAGTTAATGGAGTAGAATCTATATTTTTAATTCCATTGGTAAATAACCAAAATCCTAATGAAAAATTATTATCAGAATTATTAACAATTACATATTGTTCTGCTGTCATCATTTTTGTTAAATCAACAATACGGCCATTTGAAATTAAAGATTGAACTTTAACTTGATAACTATAATATGCTACAAATAAATAGACAACAATTAATACAATTATAATTAATAACATAATAATTCCTACACGTAAAGTATATGATGATGTTGAAAACATATCAGACATTTTATTCATTTTATCACTTATACCAAATTCCATACCATTGGCACGAGCATTATTATTAGGCATTTTTGGTGCTTGTACTGGAGCTTGTACTGGAGCTTGTGGTCTAGGTGGTGCTATACGATTAACATTTCCTGCGGGATTAATCATTTTTATTATATGATTTTTATTATATATAACTATATTAAATTATTATAATATATTTTATATTATTTATTATTTAATATAAATAAATTTTTAATTATTTTTAATTATTTTTAATTATTTTCTTGTTCGTTAAATAAATTATTATATTTATATATATTTTGATAATAGTTTTCATTAATTATTTCATCTAAATATAATTTAATATCAATATCTTCTTTTTTATTATTTTTTGTTTCACATATTTCTTGTTGATTTATTAAAGAATTATTAATAAATGTGTCATTTGATATCAAATTATTAATAAAATTTAAATTATATATATTATAACTTTTATTTATTATATTTTTACTATTTATATTCATATTTTCAATTAAATCTTTAAATTGTTTTAATTTATTATTAAATTGCATATTTTTTAAACATATATTTGATAGTTTATAATTAACATGATAATTAATATGGATTTCATCACTAAATTTTAATTTATTTATATTAAATAATTCAATTAACTTTAATACATTACAATTTTTATAATATATTTCACTTTCTATTTCATGACTATTTCCATAATCTGTATAATTATCATTTATGACTAATAAATAATTTAATATTTTATTTACATGTCTTTTATTTGATAAAAGTGTATTTGTACTTCTATATAATATTAATTCATGTGGCATATGTTCTATAATTGAATATAGTAAAAAATCATTATTAATTGCATAAAAATCATCAAATTTAAAAAGATGTTCATAAAATTTTTTAATTATTTCATTTATTTGATAATTATGTAATCTATTTTTCTCTATTAAATTTTTATTATTTTCCTTTATATACTGTTTTTTATTTGAACTTTCCAAATAAAAATAATAATTATATACTATTATATTTATATTTAAAATAATAGAACGTAAATCATTACAACATTCTAATATAAATTGATTAATTATATCTATCTCATATTTAGTAGTTTTCTTGTCTTTTGTATTAAATTTTTTATTATGTTTTTTAAATAATTCTTCTTTATTCTTTATATATAATTTTGTTGTATATAAAACTAAATCTTCTTTTTGTATATTTGGATAATTATATATATTAAATAATTTTCTATATTTAACTAAAGAAAATTTAGAATCATAATTCATTATTATTACTATTGGCATCAATAAGTTTTTAGTTTCTTTTATATATTGTAATAAAAGAGTATGTAATTCTTTTTCTTCATCTAATAAAAAATTATAATCATCTAATACTAATACTTTATTTTTTTTTCCTGTAAAAAAATCACATATATCTCCAAATTTTAAATGTGTATGAAAAAAATCATTAAGTAATTGAGAGTTTAGTTGTGGTAATTCATTTAATGTAATTTCTTCATAATTATTCTCTTTACAAAATTTATTCATTAAAAAACTTTTTCCTATTGATACTTCTCCTTGTATCAATACTAATTTATTATTTAATATATCATTTTGAATTTGCTCATATATATTTTGTCGTTCTTTTCCTATAATTTCCATTTTTATAATAGAGAAATTATCATACAATTTATTAAATAGTTAATGTTATATATAATATATAATTTTAAATAAAAATAAACACAAATACCAACACAAACGCAAATATAATTATATGTATATATACAAAAATGTTAAGAATTTTACGAATGTTACGAATATTAAGAATTATCAAACTTGGTTTTTCTTTACACGTTCGCACATTTTTTTATCTTTACAAAATCCAACGCATCCTGTTACACGTTTAACCGTCTTTTGAATATCTACACGACCTGATGCAACTTCAATTACTGTCTCAATTACACCTGGAACTAAATGTTGAAGTATAAAATCCATTACATTATCAATTGTCATACCAACTGGAACATCAACACCATGATCTTTAAGGAGCATCTTAATTACTGTCTCTACTAATGCTTTCTTATATGCACCACGGTCTGCGTCTTTAAGTTTATCTTTATATTGAAGAGTTTGTACTACAGACATAAGGTTAGTTGTAAGTTGCATAATAAATTGTGTATTTAAGTCTTTATTTCCATCAATCCATAATTTTCCAGCATCATAAAGTTTGCGAATATGTTCTTTGAATTTTGGTTTTGATTTTACAACATGGTTTGAGTTGATTACTTCTTGAAACTTTACAACAACATCTACTGCTTCTGTTAAATTTTGAGGTGCTGCCATTTATATTTTTAAAAAATTCTTTTTTTTCTTTTTTATTTATTAATATTATAATTTTTTTAAATCAAAAAAAATATATTAAATAATTTATATAAGATGGCATTTAAAATGGAATATTTTATTCCAAATACTAATAATGGAAATAATATTGTCATTATAAATAAAAATAATAGTGTAGAAATATATTTAATTATTGGAATATTAGATAATTTAAATGATAGAAAATTACTAAAACAAGATGTTATTGTATATAATGAATTAATTTTTTTTAAAAATAGACGTAAAAGTTATGATAAAAAAATTAAAAATTCATATTATTATTGTATAAATAAACCACATATGATAATAAAATATAAAAATTTTTGGAATGGTATGGATAAAAACCCAGATAATATTATATATGATGATATATTAGTTAATAATAATGTATTTCTTTTAGAAACTACTACTAATAAATATACATTAATTTTTGAAAATATTCTAATAAAATTTAAATTAAGTAATAATGAAAAAGTAATAAATTTTTTTAATATGTTTGGTAATAATGCATTGTCTTATCCTGTATTAATTACAAATAAATATTTATATAGTTATTGTGATTATCTAGAAAAATATAAATTATCAGATAATATTGACGAGATTTTAGATATTATTAATAATAAAATTAAAAGCATTAAAGATTATAAAAAGTCATCTAATAAAAAATATAAAAAAATTATGGAAGAATTTCATTATAATTTTATATGTAATGATAATAAATTAAGTATTTTACAAAATAAAAAAAGTCCAATTTATAATTTTCATATTCCATATATAGAAAATGAAAAAAATATAAATAATGCTGGAATAATACCAGGAAAACTTTCATTGATACATAAAAATTGGAAACTTAAAAAATATCAAATTATTGATAAAAATTTTGTATTTTCAGGATTAAGAAATAATATATTAGAATATATTATAGAAAAAAATGGTGGAAAAGTTCAAAATAAAGTTAATAATAATACACATGTATTAATTATTAAAGATATTAAAAAAAAAAGTTCAAAAATTAAAAAAGCTAAAGAACTACAGATTCCTGTTTATGATTTAAAATTTCTCATATATTACTTACAAGATTTAGATGAAGTTAAATACAGATTAGTAAATGGAAAAACTGTTAAAATACCTGAAAATCAAAAAAAATATTATAGTTTAATTTAATTCCTCAA
>Ga0181580_10004259_pt1 | contig 11635 bp, 11 predicted proteins | sample 071ome_23_FD_132413 | JGI IMG/M metagenome (GOLD analysis project Ga0181580, IMG submission 132413) | Coastal salt marsh microbial communities from the Groves Creek Marsh, Skidaway Island, Georgia - 071403BT metaG (megahit assembly) | ecosystem: Environmental > Aquatic > Marine > Intertidal...
AGTGGACTTCGACGGCGTGCGCCATCGATGCTGCCGCCTTTCCGGCGGCCAGAAGTATCGTGCGCCCTTTTGGCGGCGCCGGCAGAAAGGGCGGCAGCACTTTCGCCGGATCGGCGGCGGCGACGGCGGTGTCGAACAGATCGCGGAGAAACGACTTCGGATCCAGCAGCGTCATCGCCGGGTGCTCCCGCGGCGCGCCAGCATGATCCCTGCGAGAACGATCACGCCGCCGACCGCCTGCTGCGGTCCGATGACTTCGTCAAACAGCATCCAGGCCACCAGTGCCGCGGTGACCGGCTGAAGCAGCAGGCTGACAGAGGCGAAGGCGACCGGCAGATGCGCCAGCGCCCAGGCGATCAGGCCCTGTCCGAAGACCTGCGGGCCGGCCGCCAGAGCGATCAGAAACGCCCACCCCGCCAGGGTTACGGGGAACAGTTCCTCTCCGCTGGCCAGTGCCGCCGGCACCATGCACAGCGCGCTGACCGGGATCGCATATTTCATGATCGTCATGGTCGAGAACCGCCTGCGCAGCCGTTCGACGGACATCTGATAGGCGGCATAGAACACAGCCGTCAGCACACCCAGAAGGTCGCCGTAAAAATGATCCTCGCTCAGCGACAGGCTGGCCCGCGACAGGATGAAGACACCGGTCATCGCGGCGGCCAGGCCGGTCAGATACGTGCCGGTGACCCGCGTGCGGAACAGCAGCCAGCCGCCCAGCACCACGAACATCGGCGCGACATTGGCCAGCAACGTCGAGTTGGCGACCGTCGTCATCCGGATGGAATAGTGCCAGGCCATGATGTCGGCGGCGAGATACAGTCCGGCCATGCCGATCAGCAGAAAATCGCGCACTGACCGGGGCGTTTCACTGCCCGCCGGCTCTTCCCGGCGCGGCAGGGCGGCGGCGATCAGCCAATAGAGCGGGATGGCGAGCAGAAACCGGTGAAATCCGGTCGCCATCGGACCCAGCTCGCTGAGGCGGACCAGGATCGGCGCAAACGCGATCGTGACCGCGCCGATGAATATGGCGAGTATTGCGATGCGTTCGCGGCGGAGGCGGGCAGGGTCGGAAACGGCGGTCATGGGCCGCCTTATATCGGCTGCGGCGCGCGGCTCCAACGGCCTTTTGCAAGCCGGCCCGATCCGTCCTATATCAGGCCCGAACACTGCCAAGGAGAACCCTCATGGATGACCAGACACGCCTCGAACTAGAAGCCGCCGCATTTCGCAGCCTCGTCGACCATCTGCGCGAACGCACGGACGTCCAGAATATCGACCTGATGAACCTGTCGGGCTTTTGCCGCAACTGCCTCAGCCGCTGGTACCAGGAAGCCGCCAACGAGAAGGGCATCGACATGGACAAGGACGCGGCGCGCGAAATCGTCTACGGCATGCCGTTCTCGGAATGGCGCGACAAGTACCAGACCGAAGCCACGCCGGAGCAGCAGGCCAAGTTCGCCGAGGCAAACAAGGGACATTGATTTGTTTTCCGCTCAAGCGGTGCCGCACCAGCCCACTCCTGGCCCCGGCCACCCATAAGGACGATCCCGTGGTTGGCCGGGACGGGGAGTTGGCGGGACCAGTCATAATATAAATCCACTAATCCGCAGGGGTGCGGCCTGTTTTCCACTGGAAAATAGGCGTCTGTGGATAACCCGGCGGCCTCGTTTCTTTCCGATTCGCGGGCCCCTCCGTAGTCTCGGCCTCAGTATCACGGGACACCAAGGGAGTACCAAAATGGCTGAAGGCGGCCCCATCGCGCAGGACAGGCTGCGCTCGTTCATCGAGCGGATCGAACGGCTCGAAGAAGAGAAAACGGCCCTGATGGCGGATATCAAGGAAGTTTACGCCGAAGCCAAGGGTACCGGCTTCGACGTGAAAACCATGCGCAAGGTAATCAGCTTGCGGAAAATGGACGAAAGCGACCGTCAGGAAGCCGAGTTTCTCCTCGACACCTATCTTTCCGCGCTCGGCATGCTCGACCGGCCAATGGAGTCGGTGCAAGCGGCGGAATAAGGCTCGTCAACAATCGTGTCAAAAGGCCGGTCACAGACCGGCCTTTTTCGTTCGCGTCATCCTCGCCTGCGCGGGAATGACGATGGAAAAGCAGGACTCTAAAACTTCTCCACCCACGGGCGCAGCTCGATCTCCCAGCTCCAGGACGACCGGTGCTGGCGATGGACATGCAGGTAGTCCTTCGCGATTTCGTCCGGCAGCAGCATCGCGTCTTCACCGCGTTCCGCGGCGCGGCCGTCGTCCGGGCCCTGCAGAATGCCGCCGTCGATCACGAAATGGGCGACATGGATGTTCTGCGGCTGCAGTTCGCGGGCCAGCGACTGCGCGAGGCCGCGCAGGCCGAACTTGCCCATCGCGAACGACGATGAATTCGGATAGCCCTTTACGCTCGCCGATGCGCCGGTCAGCAGGATGGTGCCGCTGCCCCGGGGAATCATCTGTTTGGCAGCCGCCTGGGCGACCAGGAACCCGCCGAAACAGCTGACTTCGATGGCCGTCCGTACGGCTTCGGGGTCGAGATCCTGCACCGGCCCGCGGGCGCGGTTGGACGCGTTGTAGACCACCACGTCCGGCTCGCCGATATCGGCGGTGACGGCGGCGAACAGCGTATCGACCTGTGCGGCGTCGACCGCATCGCAGGCATAGGCTTTCGCACCGGTCTCGTCGCACAGCGCCGACAGTTTGTCGGTATTGCGTGCGGCGATGGCGACGTCCATGCCCTCGGACGCAAACAGCCGCGCCAGCGACGCGCTCAATCCCTGTCCGGCGCCGACGATCAGCGCCTTTTCCTTGTTCGCCATTGATTGTTCCCTCGTTTGCCGGCCCTATGCGGCCGATGTTTTCAGCTCGCCTTGGGCGGCCTGACCCACGCGTGGTTGACCACCTTCTTGACGCGTTCCGTGGTGCGGATGACGTTCAGCACCGTGTTCATTTCCTGCTGAGACCGGCCCGCGCCGATGACGTAGACGACCCCGTTGACCGACCGCCAGCGGTAATTGATCGACCGGATGCCTTTGGTGCCCAGCAGTTTCACTTTCAGCTTGGTTTCGATCCACAGATCGTTGGCCGCCGTGGCAGGCCCGTAATCGTCGGTGACCTGCAGTTCGTTGACGATGCGTTTCACGCCCTTGATGCCGCGGACGAGATCCGTGGCCCGCTGTTTGTTCTGCGCGAACTTCACGGTGCCCGTCAGCATGACCACGTGTTCGTAAACATCGGTGGAAATCTCTGCGAACAGATCGCTGTACTGCTTGCCCACCAGGGCTTCGTTGATGTCGAGCGTGATCGCGGCATCGTCGCGCAGCGTCTGCAGCGAGCGGTCCTCCGCCGGAGAGGACGCGACGTTGACCAGTCCCGTCGGTTGCGTGCAGGCGGCGAGAGCGGCCATCGAGGCGGCAGCGGCAATAACTCGGGCAAATCGGGGCAATGGAATCACGGTCTGGGCTCCTTGTGGACAGTCTAGGACGTGGCGACATGGAAATGCCACCGGATTTACCCCCTATAAATAGGCTTTACTGGGAATCATAAATGCAAAACCCGCAAAGGCCCGTTTTTTGTCACAGGAAATTTACCGCACGTACAGCGCTTCCAGCGCGTCGCCGTAGCGGTCTTTGATGACGTGACGGCGGATTTTCATCGACGGGGTCATCATCTCGTTTTCGATCGAGAACGCCTCCGCGACCACGATGAAGCGCCGCACCCGTTCGATCACGGACAGATCCTCGTTCACCCGGTCGATGGCGGCGGCGATCGCGCTGCGAAAATCTTCGTCTTCCGCCAGCGCCGCGACATCCTTTGGCTTGCCGTTCGCTTTGGCCCAGTCCGCCATAAAATCCGGATCGGGCACGATCAGCGCCACCAGATGCGGCTTCCTGTCGCCGTAGACCATAGCCTGCGCGATTTCCGGTTGCAGGGTCAGGAAACCTTCGATCCGTTGCGGCGCGATGTTGTCGCCGCCGGAATTGACGATGATGTCCTTCTTGCGGTCGGTGATCATCAGATAGCCGTCTTCGTCGATTTCGCCGATATCGCCGGTATGCAGCCAGCCGTCGGTGATCGCCTCTGCGGTCGCGTCCGGCATGTTCCAGTAGCCCTGCATGACCAGTTCGCCTTTGACGAGGATTTCGCCGTCCTCCGCAATTTTCAGATCCACATCGACGAATTTCGGCCCGACGGTGTGGATCTTGTTCCTGTGCGGCAGATTGCAGCTGATGATCGGCGCGGATTCGGTCTGTCCGTAGCCCTGCAGCAACGGCACGTCGAGCGCCTTGAAGAACGTGCCGATGTCGTAATTCAGCGGCGCGCCGCCCGACACCATCGCTTTCAGCCGCCCGCCGAACCGCCCGGCGACCTTCTTGCGGACCAGTTTGGTCAGCAGCGGGTCGAGCAGCGCTTCGCCGAGGCCGAGGCGTTTGCCTTCGTATTTCTTGCGTCCCGTCTCGACCGCCTTCATGAACAGTTTTTCCGACAGGCCGCCTTTCTGCTGCACGCCGCGCACGATGCGTCCGTGCATGGTTTCGTACAGGCGCGGAACGGCGGTCATGATCGTCGGGCTGACCTCTTCCATATTGGCGGCCAGCTTGTCGACGCCTTCGGCATAGTAGATCTGCGCCTTGATCGACAACGGGAACATCAGGCCGGCCGTGTGTTCATAGGAATGCGACAGCGGCAGAAAGGACAGGAATTTCTCGTCGTCGAGCCCCAGGTTGAGAAGCAGGTCGTAGGCGCCCTTGCAGTTGGAGATGATGGCGCCGTGGCTCAGCATCACGCCCTTCGGCACGCCGCCCGTGCCGGACGTGTAGATCAGGCAGGACGTATCGGTGCGGGCGACGCCGGACGCATCCGGCGCATCGCCGCCATGGGCCGCGATCACATCGTCCCACAGATGGATGGCGATGCCGTCCGGCGCTTCTGTCAACGGTTCCATCGCGACGATGAAATCGAGTCCGGCTTCGGCCGCCGCCGGCAGCAGGTTCTTCGCGAGCGCCGGGCCGGACACGATCGCGCCTTTTGCGCCGCTGTCTCGCAGGACGTGAACATGATCGCTGACCTGGTTGGTGGTATAGGCGGGCACCGCGATGCCGCCGGTCGCCATGATGGCGATATCCGCGATCATCCATTCGGGCCGGCTTTCCGCGACCAGCGCCACCCGGTCGCCCTTCGAGACGCCGAGCGAGATCAGGGCGTTCGTTAATGCCGCGGCCTGGTTCCGCGCGTTCGAACCGGTGGTCGGTCGCCAGTCGCCATCACGTTTCGCCCACAAAAAAGGCCGGTCGCCGATCTCCGCTGTATTGGCGAAAAACATGGCCGGCAGGCTGGTCAAGCTATCGTAATCCATCGTTCACCCTGTTGGCGTATTCGTCTGAAGAACTTATATCGTGGGGACAGGAAGGGAACCATAGATGACCACCTCCACCGCCGACATGCCGAAAGACGCCTCGCTGGGCGACCTGCCCGAATGGGACCTCGCCGATCTGTATCCTGCGACCGACAGTGCCGAACTGGAGACCGATCTCAATCGCGCCGCTACCGAGTCCCGGGCTTTTTCCGACCGCTACAAGGGCAGGCTGTCCGGGCTTGCGGGTGACGCTCTGGGCGCGGCGATTGCCGAATACGAAGCGATCGACGAGATCATGGGTCGCGTCATGTCCTACGCCCAGCTGGTCTATGCCGGCAACGTGTCCGATCCCGAAATCGGCCGATTCTATCAGTCGATGCAGGAACGGGTGAACGACATTTCTGCCGACGTGCTGTTCTTTTCGCTGGAACTGAACGAGATCGACGACAAAACCGTCGCCAAACAGCTCAAATCGCCGGAAGCCGCCAGATACAGGCCGTGGCTGGACGATGTCCGGTCGTTCCGCCCGCATCAGCTAAGCGAGGAGATGGAGCGCCTGCTGCACGACAAGCGCGTCGCGGGCCGCGCGGCCTGGAACCGGCTTTTCGACGAAACCATGGCCGATATGCGGTTCGACCACGATGGTCGGAAGCTGACCTCGGAAGAAGTCATGAACATGCTGTCCAACCCGGACGAAGCTGTGCGCAAAGCGGCCGCGGCAACCCTCGGCGAAGAGCTCGGCAGGCATGCGCGGACGTTTTCGCTGATCACAAACACGCTGGCCAAGGACAAGGAAATCGAGGACCGGTGGCGCAATTTTCCGCGTCCGGAATCGTCCCGCAATCTGGCGAACCAGGTCGAGGACGAGGTCGTCGATGCGCTCAACGCCGCCGTAACCGGATCATATGCCGACCTGTCGCACAGGTATTATGCGATGAAGGCGAACTGGTTCGGCAAGGACCAGCTTGACCACTGGGACCGTAACGCGCCGCTGCCCGACGCCGATAACAGCATAATCCCCTGGGACCGGGCGACCGAAACGGTCCTGACGGCCTATCGCGATTTTTCGCCGGATCTCGCCGATATCGGCCAGCGGTTTTTCGACAATGCCTGGATCGACGCGCCGGTGCGCGAAGGCAAGTCGTCGGGCGCGTTCGCGCATCCGACCGTGCCGTCGGCGCATCCCTATCTGCTGCTCAACTATCAGGGCAAGACGCGCGATGTCATGACCCTGGCGCACGAACTGGGGCACGGCTGTCACCAGGTGCTGGCGGCCCCGCAGGGCAACCTTATGGCGGACACGCCGCTTACCCTGGCCGAAACGGCGTCGGTTTTCGGCGAGATGCTGACCTTCCGGAAAATGCTGAAAGCGCAGGACGACCCGACGCTGCGCAAGGTGATGCTGGCCGGCAAGGTGGAGGACATGCTGAACACGGTCGTCCGCCAGATCGCGTTTTTCAATTTCGAACTGCGGGTCCACACCGCGCGACGCGACGGCGAACTGACCGCCGAGGACATCTGCGACATCTGGATGGAGGTCCAGACGGAAAGCCTCGGCCCCGCCATCCGCTTCGACGACAATTACCGCTGGTACTGGACCTATATTCCGCACTTCATCCATTCGCCGTTCTACGTCTATGCCTATGCGTTCGGCGATTGCCTGGTGAACTCGCTGTATGCGGTTTACGAACAGGCGGCGGACGGTTTTGCGGATAAATATCTCGACATGCTGCGCGCCGGCGGCACGCTGCGGCACCGGGAACTGCTGGCGCCGTTCGGTCTCGATGCTTCCGATGCCGCGTTCTGGCAAAAGGGCCTGGACGTTGTCCGCGGCATGATCGACGAGCTGGAAGCGATTGAGTGAGTATCATCGCTATCGCGATCTTGTTTCCCCCTCTCCCTTGCCCTCTTCCCGAAGGGGCCAGGGGACGGAATTGGCCGCTTGGACGTGTTTCGCGTCCCCTCCCCCCAAAGGGGGGAGGGTTAGGGAGAGGGGGAAGAGAGTCTTGACCGGCGAGTCCGAAAACAATTCGCTCGGCGGCCGCGCCAAACGCTACGCGAAGGTCGGCCGGGCGGTCGGCGGACTGGCGGCGCGGGTCGCGGGCGAACGCTATCTCGGCCTCAGCCTCGACAAGGGCAAGCATGCGGAGGACCTGAAACAGGCGCTGGGCGGGCTGAAAGGCCCGTTGATGAAGGTCGCGCAGATCATGTCGACGGTTCCGGACATGCTGCCGGAAGAATACGTCACCGAGCTGGCCGAGCTGCAATCCAATGCGCCGGCCATGGGCTGGCTGTTCGTGCGCCGCCGCATGACCACCGAGCTCGGCGCCGGCTGGCAGGGGAAATTCGAGAGTTTCGAGAAGGAAGCCGCCGCCGCCGCGTCGCTGGGTCAGGTCCACCGGGCGGTCCACCCGGACGGGCGCGATCTGGCCTGCAAGCTGCAGTATCCCGACATGAAATCCGCCGTCGAGGCCGATCTGAAACAGCTGAAAATCGTGTTCTCAATCTATAGCCGTTACGACAAGGCCGTCGATTTCAGTAACATCCATCGGGAAGTGTCCGACCGCCTGCGCGAGGAGCTGGATTACGAACTGGAACGCCGGCACATCGATCTTTACCGGCTGATGCTCGAGGACGAGCCCGGCGTTCGCGTGCCGGAGCCCGTGCCGGATCTGTCGACCGACCGTCTGCTGACCATGACCTGGCTGGACGGGACGCGTCTGCTCGACTGGGTCGATGCCGATCTGGAAACCCGCAACCGGGTGGCGGAAAACATGTTCCGCGCCTGGTACGTGCCGTTCTATTACTACGGCACGATCCACGGCGACCCCCATCTCGGCAATTACTCGGTGCGCGGCGACGGATCGGTCAACCTGATGGATTTCGGCTGCATCCGCATCTTTCATTCGCGCTTCGTCAAGGGCGTGATCGATCTCTACAAGTCGCTGGAAACCGGCGACCGCGATCTCGCCGTCCATGCCTACGAGACCTGGGGCTTCGACGATCTGTCGAACGAGGTGCTGGATACGCTGAACATGTGGGCCGAGTTCGTCTACGGCCCGTTGCTGGAGGACCGTCCCCGAAAAATCCAGGAGACCGACGGCACCATGTACGGCGCGAAGATCGCCAACAAGGTCCAAGGCGAACTGCGCCGTCTGGGCGGCGTCACTCCGCCGCGCGAATTCGTCCTGATGGACCGCGCCGCGATCGGGCTTGGATCGGTGTTCCTGCACCTGAAGGCGGAAATAAACTGGCACCGCCTGTTCCACGATCTGATCGGCGATTTCGATGTCGATGCGCTGGAAAAGCGTCAGGCCGCCGCCCTGAAAAAAACCGGGATCGTCAGGCCCGACTGACACCGCGACGCGAATCACATAAACTCCCGTTTCATCAATCAGGGAGTTCCAAATGGATGTCAGGCGGGTTGTTACCGGGCACGACAAAAACGGCAAATCCTGCGTGCTGATCGACGATATCGCGTCGAACGCGACATCACGGCGGCCGGGGCACGATTCGAGGCTGATCTGGGTGACCGATGCGGCGCCCGCGTCCTATGACGGCAACGAAGACGCCGGCGCGCGCCAGGTCGGCCGTCCGCCCCCTGAAAACGGCACGCTGATCCGCATCCTCGAAATTCAGCCCGGCGTCACCGCCGAACCGCATTTCACCGAAACCATCGACTACGTGATCGTCATGTCGGGCGAGATGGACATGGTTCTGGATACCGAAACGGTAAAGCTGCATGCCGGAGATGTGCTGGTGCAGCGCGGCACCATGCACAACTGGGTCAATCACGGCCCCGAGCCCTGCCGTTTCGCGGCGATCCTGATCGACGCGACAGGGACGGACCGGAAGTAGCTGTTCAGTTCGGAAGCAACTCTCTCATGCGTTTTACGAGCGTCTGGACAGTCTGGCGTTCGACGCCGAAGAACCCGTGCTGGCTCTTGGAATCGCAGGGTTTCGAGATCGGTTGTTTGCCGCCGTCGATACGGATCATTGTCGCATCGAGTTTTTTTCGCCAGCGAAAGGGCGTCGTATAGCGGGGTAACGTAACATTCGTCATCGCGGTGGTGGACGACGATGACCGGAACCTTAATCCGTTCGAGCGCGACGTCGTAGACTGTGTCCTTGCCGTCGCGGCTGGTTTCGGTGACAGCGCTCATCAGGACGATGCCGTCGGGTCCGGCCGGAGGCACTCCTAACTGCGCGGCGCCGCCCGCCGCCGAAATTGTTCCCCGGCTGAAGCCGATCAACCAGACCGGTTTCCCGGTTTTTTTCGCGCCCAGGCAATCGTTGCGCCGATATCTTTCGCGTGATCCGCCGAGACCCGGAAACCGTGCAACGCCTGACTGCCAGCCGGTGCGTCCATTGAAATCGTCAGAAAACCCGAATGGGCAAAGCGTCGGCGGGCGCGTATGACGAAATTCCCGGTTTTGTTCAGGAACGCCGTGCCGCCGTCGAGCTTCAGCTTCCCTGCGCTGCCGGGTAGCAGGATGACCGCGCCCCTGAGCGCTTTTTGCGCCTTCAGAACGGCAATCGGAATTTTTACACCAGGTCTCGTTTCCAGGGTGTGGATTGTTTCCGCGGCGACAGGTGCGGCAAACAGACCCAACGCGCACAGGGCGGCAATGAAGGGGCTTTTGTTTTTCATGACATCCATTAAACAGAAATAGCGAGTTTATCCTATACGACACCGGGGTCGAATTTTCGATGAATACTCAGGCAACAACTTCCCATGACGCTGACACGGTGCTTCAACCCGACGTCGATGCCGTCGTTGTCGGCGCCGGGTTCACCGGGCTCTACATGCTCATAAAACTGCGGGAAAAGGGTTTTACGGCCCGCTGTATCGAAGCCGCGCCCGGCGTCGGCGGCACCTGGTACTGGAATCGCTATCCCGGCGCGCGCTGCGATATCGAAAGCATGCAGTATTCCTACCAGTTCGACGAGGAACTGCAGCAGGAATGGGAATGGCCGGAGCGCTATGCCGCTCAGCCGGACATTCTGGCCTATATCGAGCATGTGGCGGACCGCTATGACCTGAACCGCGACATCACCTTCGAAACCCGTGTGGAGGCCGCGGCCTTCGACGAGGACAGCAACACGTGGCTGGTGGAAACAGACGGCGGCGAGACTATACGGGCGCGGTATTTCATCATGAGCGTCGGGTGCCTGTCGGTTCCGATCAAGCCCCGGTTCGAGGGCGCGGAGGATTTCGGCGGCGAAGTGTATCAGACCAGCGTCTGGCCCGAAGAGCCGGTCGATTTCAAGGGCAAGCGTGTCGGCGTTATCGGAGTGGGCTCGTCTGCGGTGCAATCCGTCCCCCTGATCGCCGAGGAAGCGGAACACGTCTACGTCTACCAGCGGACGCCGAATTTCGTGGTCGAGGCGCAGAACCGCCCGCTCGGCAAAGAAGAGGCCGCGGCCATAAAGGCCGATTACAAGAGATACCGGCAGAAGGCCTGGGAGGTTCAGTCGGCCTTCCTGTTTCCGCGTCACGACGAGTCCGTGTTCGATCTGTCGGCGGACGACCGCAAGGCCCGTCTTGACGAACAATGGGAAGTCGGCGGTCTGCCGTTTCTCGGCGCGTTCAGCGACATTCTGACCAACGACGATGCCAACAGGGAAGTCGCCGATTACTGGGAAAGCCGCATGCGCGCCGTGGTCAGGGATCCCAAGGTCGCCGATCTGCTGACCCCGGACGAGCCGATCGGCTGCAAACGCCTGTGTTCCGGCACCAATTATTACGAGGTCTACAACCGGGATAACGTCACGCTGGTCGATGTGCTCGATTCCGGGATCGAACGTCTGACACCCACCGGACTTCGGGCGGCCGGCCAGGACTTCGATCTCGATGTGATCATCTATGCCACCGGGTTCGATGCCATGACCGGCGGGGTGACGAAGATCGCCATCACCGGTACGGGCGGACAGACCATTCAGGAAAAGTGGGCCAACGGCCCGCGCACCTATATCGGCCTGACGATTTCAGGCTTCCCCAACATGTTCAACATGGTGAGCGCGGGTAGCCCGTCGGTGCTGGCGACCATGGTGACCGCCGCCGAACAGCACGGAGACTGGGTGGCCGATTGCCTCGACTTCATGCGCGAGAACGGACACACCCGTATCGACGCCACGCCGGAGGCCGAGGCCGACTGGGTGGCCGAAGTAGACCGCGCGGCCAGCGTATCGCTCCGCGTGAAATGCGATTCCTGGTATGTCGGTTCCAACGTCGAAGGCAAGGCGCGCGTCTTTGCGCCCTATATCGGCGGCTGGCCG